>ENA-UOWE01001619-UOWE01001619.1-activated-sludge-metagenome-genome-assembly--contig:-NODE-1619-length-27160-cov-10.275005_pt1 | contig 27160 bp, 28 predicted proteins | sample MGYA00249841_ERZ761562 | MGnify/ENA primary metagenome ERZ761562 (study PRJEB28883, sample SAMN05720200) | activated sludge metagenome | isolation source: Anaerobic digester | place: Japan...
CCGTACCGCATATTATAATTATTACGGAGGTTTGTGATTATGAACTATGTAGTAATTATGTGCGGCGGTTCAGGCAGCAGGTTCTGGCCCAAGAGCAGGAAAATGTACCCGAAGCAGTTTTTGAACACTGTAGGAGAAAGGACGATGATTCAGCTTACAGTGGATAGGATCAGCAAATTTATCCCCCTGAAGAACATCTATATGGTAACAAACAAAAACTATGTCAACACAATAAGAGAGCAGGTCCCGGAAATATTGGAAAGGAATCTTATATTAGAACCAATGATAAAGGAGACTGCCGCCTGTATCGGATACTCGGCGGTAAAGCTTCTCAAAAAGGATCCCGAAGCAGTTATGATAGTACTTCCCTCAGATCATTATATACAGGATGAAGACATCTTTATAGAGACCCTGAAGCAGGGCCTGCGAATAGCTGATTCAGAAAATTGCCTGGTAACCATGGGTATAAAGCCGACAAGACCGGAAACAGCTTACGGTTATATTGAAACAGGAAGAAAAATAGAAGGATCATGGGAGATACCAACATACAAGATAAAAAGGTTTACAGAAAAGCCGAACAGGGAAAAGGCTCAGGAGTTCATTGACAAGGGTACTTTTTTGTGGAACAGCGGAATGTTTATCTGGAAGGCATCAGTGCTGCTTAAGCAGTATAAGAAATTTCTTCCCGAAATGTATCAATGTCTGAAGAGAATCAGTGATTATATAGGAAGCCCATTGGAGGCTAAGATAGTAGAAGAAGAGTATAATAAAATCGATGGTATTTCCATTGACTATGGAATATTGGAGAAGACATGGGATGTATATGTGATGGAGAGCAGCTTTTATTGGGATGACATAGGAAATTGGACCGCATTGGAAAGGTATATGCCTAAAGACGATTGCGGCAACACCCTTAAGGGAGAATGCAAGGTGCTGGATTCGCACAACTGCATTTTGTACGGGGACAAAAGGCTTATAGCCGTTCTGGGAGTCGATGACCTTGTGATAATAGAGACTGATGACGTAATATTGGTGTGCAGGAAGGACAGGGATCAGGATATAAAGCTTCTTATCAAGGAGCTCCAAAAGGATGAAGGCAGCATGAAATATGTCTAAGGGAGGCGGGACACGTGAAACGTCCCCGTGTCCCTTGACACGTTATGCTGCTATAGTTATAATTGAAATGCTGCAAAAAATCCAAAGAGAAGGTGACAGTTACATGTATATTGCCACAATTGATACGGGAACTTCAAATACCAGAGCCAAGATATGGAACAAGGGCAAGGTGGTATCAAAGTCATTTATCGGAGTAGGTGTAAGGGATACTGCGATTACCGGCAGCAAAGCCAAATTGTGTCAGGGTGTGAGGGAAGCGATAAAGGCGGCTCTTGACAAAATTGGCATGGAAGCATCAGAAGTGGATCTGTTCCTGGCTTCGGGGATGATCACTTCAAATGTCGGTTTGTATGAGGTGCCTCATGTATGTGCACCCGCAGGTATTGAAGAGCTGGCAAAGGGCATGGTATCTGCTCAGATAGATGAAGTGATTGATAAGCCCATATGGTTTGTCCCGGGGATTAAGAACCGGATAAAGGATATAAACATCAATAACTGTGAAGAAATGGATATAATGAGGGGTGAAGAGACAGAGACCCTTGGAATCATAGAGAGCCTTAAGATTGAAGGGCCTGCAGTTCTGATTCTTCCCGGCTCTCATTCAAAATTCATAAGCTTGAATGAGTCCCGCAAAATAACGGGGTGTGTTACAACCTTGGCAGGAGAGCTGTTGTCGGTAATTACAAACAATACAATTCTTGCAAATGCTTTGAACAATTCCTTTGTTGAAAAAATCAACGGGGAATTAATCATGGCAGGAGCAGAATATTCACGAAAGGTCGGTTTAGGCAGGGCATGTTTTCTTGTAAGGATACTGGATCAGTTTACAGGCTATACTGTTGACGACAAAGCAAACTTTCTTCTGGGTGCAGTATTGGAAAATGATTTATATGCGGTAAAAAACAGCAGCGCACTGAAGGTTGACCCGGAGCATCCGGTAATAATCGGAGGCAGCGAGATATTAAAGAGAGCATTTGAGATATTGATAAAAAATGATGATTATTTCAGAGGGAAGTTACATGTGGTAGATGACGAATCAATGCAGGACATGGCCGGATTCGGTTCAATCGCAGCAGCGAAGGCCAGGGGACTTGTTAAGGAGGAATAGAGTTGAAGAATACAGAAGTAATCGAGCTGATAAAAAACACAGGAATAGTAGCAATAATGAGAGGCATTGAAGAAGAGGAAGCGCTGCATACGGTTGAAGCCTTATGCAATGCAGGTGTTAAAGCGGTTGAAGTGACATTCAACACCAGGGGAGCTGACAAAATAATCTTATCTTTGCTTGACAGGTTTAAAGGCGACATAATTGTAGGCGCAGGCACCGTTACTAATCCTGCAGCTGCCGCAAAGGCGGTTGAATGCGGCGCGGAGTTTGTGCTTGCGCCAAATGTCGATGCTGAAGTTGCAGAAGTAGTAAAAAGCTACGGAAAGGTCATGGTTCCCGGCGCTTTTACACCAACGGAAGTATTAAAATGTCACAATATAGGTGCAGATATTGTAAAGATATTTCCGGTTTCAGCTGTTGGGCCGAAATACATAAAAGACTTAAGAGGGCCCTATGACAATATAGAAATGATGCCTGTGGGCGGTGTAGATGTAAGCAATGCAGGGGAATACATCAAGGCAGGCTCAATAGCGGTAGGAGCAGGAGGAAGCCTGATAAGAAAAGACCTGCTTGCTAAGGGAAATTACAAGGCAATTGAGGAGCTTGCAGAAAAATTCATATATGAAATAAATAGTGCAAGATGAGTATTGAATTGGTTTTAGCCTAATGCAGATTCTGACGGATCTGCTTTTTTATGTTTTTGTTTAAAGAGGTTACAATTTTTAGCTTGCAGTTTTCATCAGAAAAGTGTAATATAAATATATGAAATGTAATTTCACAATGTGAAATATTTTAGTAAGCTTTAAATTTAAGGAATATAATGAAATATTGTCATAATATGCATTACTCCTATTATTAAAAAATTTTTACAAAAAAGAAAAAATAGAAAATGCATATCAATCTATGAAAAAACCCATCAAAGCATATATTCGGACATAAAATGCTTTATGAAACTTTTTCTTATATACAAATGTACCTATATTACTAATCAATTTTCAGTCTTGTGAAGCAGGGAATTAGAAATCCGAGGTGCTATCTTTGAAAAAGAAGGAGGGAGATCGCAGGCCTTTAACAAGTAAAATCAATACAGTCTTTACTTAAATTATTTACAAAGGGAGGAAGAAACTTTGAAAAAATTAGTAAGCATTTTGTTGGTTCTTATCATGACAGTATCATTATTCGGATGTGCCGGCACAAGCACAGGCTCAGGTGCTGCAGCCCCGGAAACAATCAAGATAGGTGTAACACTGCCTATATCCGGACAATCAGCAATAGCCGGTGAATACATGAAGAATGGTATAGAACTTATTGTTGACCAGCTTAAAGCAGAAGGCGGACTCGACGTTAAAGGCAAGAAAATGCAGGTTGAGTTCTTATATGAAGATAATGAAGCAAAACCTGAAACAACTGCAAATGCATATAGAAAGCTTATAGACCAGGATAAGGTTATCGCGATAGTCGGTCCTGACATGAGCAAGTGCATACTTGCCGGCGGACCTATTGCTCAGGCTTCAAAGGTTCCTTGCATAGGTACATTCACAACTAATGAAAAAGTTACACAAATAGGTGATTTTGTTTTCCGTGCATGCTTCATAGACCCATTCCAAGGAAGAGTTATGGCTTCTTATGCAGCAGATACTTTAAAAGTAAAGACCGCTGCAATTCTATACAACAATGCTGACGACTACAGCAAAGGGCTTATGGAAAACTTCATAAAAGCCTTTGAAGCAAAGGGCGGCACAGTAGTTGAGACTCAGGCTTACGGCGGAGCAGACGTAAAAGACTTTAACGCACAGCTTACAAAAATAAAGGCAGCAAATCCTGAAGTATTGTTTATGCCTAACCAGTTCGGCGAAGTTCCGCTCCAGATGAAGCAGGCAAGACAGATGGGAATCACTGCTCAGTTCCTGGGCGGAGACTCATGGGACAGCCCGGACGTACCAAACATCGCCGGTGTTGATATAGTAGAAGGCGCAGCATATGACGCAGCATTCTCCCCTGTTGACCCGAACCCGGTTTGCCAGGACTTCGTTAAGAGATACAAAGACAAATATGGCGTAAATCCTAACTCCAACGCTGTTTTGGCATATGAAGCAGCATTGGTAGTACTGGAAGGCGTAAAGAATGCCGAGACATTGAACGGCCAGGGTGTAAGAGATGCTATGGCTAAAATAACCAACTTCCCTGTACCATCCGGAACAATTACCTTTGATGAAACCAGAAACCCGGTTAAAGGTGCTGTTATCAATGTTTACAAGAATGGTCAGCCTGACTATGTAACAACAGTTAATCCGAACTAGAAGAATATCAATGGAAGGAATCGGTAGTAAGGGATCCTTGCTACCGATTCTGATATAAAATCAGTTTATCTAAAGGGGAGATATTTTTGACTACGATACTTCAATTAATCATGTACGGCCTGCAGCTTGGAAGTATATATGCCCTGATAGCACTCGGATATACGATGGTATATGGAATTATCGGACTTATAAACTTTGCCCATGGAGATTTCCTCATGGTAGGTGCATTTCTGGTATATTTTCTTGCAAAAGCCATGGGCGGCGGGACGTTATCCTATCCTGTCGTAGCATTCATAATCATCGTTGGCATGATACTTACCGGGCTTTTGGGCGTAACAACTGAAAGGATCGCATATAAGCCGCTGAGGAAAAAGCCAAGGCTGTCTGCACTTATTACTGCAATAGGTGTTTCGATGTTTTTGGAGAATTTTCCAAGGGCTTTACCGTTTATAGGACCGCAGCCAAGGCCTTTTCCGGAATTATTCCCGATGAGCAGTTTTAGTATTGGCGGAGTTGGTACAAACAGTGTTCAAATTTTGATGATAACCTTTTCAATAATCTTAATGGCGGGACTGCATTACATTACTACAAAAACAAAGGTTGGCAGCCAGATGAGAGCTGTGCAGTTTGACAAAGATGCTGCTGCCCTTATGGGTATTAACGTAAATAACACAATCTCAATTACCTTCTTTATCGGTGCGGCTTTAGCTGCCGCCGGCGGTGTTTTTTATGCAAGCATATATCCTATGATTGATGTATATATGGGAATATGGCTTGGTACAAAAGCTTTTGTTGCTGCAGTTTTAGGCGGAATCGGCGATATAAGGGGAGCAATGCTTGGCGGATTTATTATGGGAGTAGCTGAAGTTTTGGCTACTGCGGTAAATTCCGACTTGGGTTATGGCGCAGGCTTTGTAATCCTTATTTTCATACTGCTGTTCAAACCTGCGGGAATCATGGGCAAGTTCACCATAGAGAAAGTGTAGGTGGCAGATATGAATTTCTTAAAAGACAAGAAAGTATATTTAATCATAGTTTTGCTTTATGTCGTTATTAGTGCACTTAACAAGTTTGGTTTGGTCAATTCTTATCTATTGCAGATTATAATGCTTGCCGGAATTAATATCATAATGACTGTAAGCTTAAATATAGTAAACGGCTTTACCGGACAGTTTTCAATAGGCCAGGCCGGATTTATGGCTATTGGCGGATACGCCTCTGCATTATTTACAACTATTCTTTTTAATACAGCAAGCTGGCCGGCGTATACACAGATACCCATGTTCATTTTTTCACTGTTTATGGGCGGCGTAGCAGCAAGCTTTATCGGATTTTTGATAGGCTTGCCTACATTGAGATTAAAAGGAGACTATCTTGCAATAGTGACTCTGGCTTTTGGAGAAGTTGTAAGGGCTTCAATAAGGCTTATCGACTTTGTAGGGGGCCCCAGGGGACTTGCAGGTATTCCCAGATATACTAACCTGTTTTGGGTATTTTTATTCACATTCCTGGCGATATACGGAGCAAGGAACTTTGTAAATTCCTCCTTTGGAAGGGCTTGTATTTCAATAAGGGAAAATGAAGTTGCTTCCGAAACTATGGGAATAAACACTACCAAGTATAAGGTATTGTCCTTTACATTTGCTGCATTTATGGCCGGTGTGGCCGGAGGACTTTTCGGACACCTTCTTATGTTTCTCCAGCCTGATACTTTCAGCTTCCTGAAGTCTAATGACTATCTTGTATTCCTTTATGCAGGAGGAGCAGGCAGTATAAGCGGTTCGATAGTAAGCGGTCTGGTACTTACAATAGTGCCTGAGATGCTGAGATTCATGTCTAACTGGCGTATAGTAATCTACGCATTAGTGCTTGTTATGCTGATGCTTAAGAGGCCCGAAGGCCTATACGGCGGTAAAGAATTTAAATGGCTGAAGCCAAAGAAAAGAACCGTTATAGCTGACAGTCAAAGCGCGGGGATTACAAACTGAAGTAAAACGAAAGTAAAGTTTGAGGTAAATAGGAGGTAAACTTTTATGGCTCTGCTTGATGTAAAAAACCTCTCCATACAATTTGGCGGCCTTAAAGCAGTAACTGATTTTAACCTTTCCCTTGAAGAGGGGGAACTGGTAGCAATAATCGGACCAAATGGAGCAGGTAAAACGACAGTATTTAATATGCTTACAGGATTATACAAACCGACGGAAGGCGATATTCTTTTTAACGGCAGCAGCTTGGTGGGCTTGAAGCCTCATGACTTCACCGAAAGAGGGATTGCCAGGACATTTCAGAATATAAGGCTGTTTAATAACGCCACTGTGCTTGACAACATAAAAATAGCATTTACACTGCAGGTAAAGTACGGTTTGGGTGAAGCGCTTTTCAGAACACGCAAATATCATAATGTTGAAGATGACTTGGAGATAAAATCCATGGAGTTGCTTAAAATACTTGGCTTGGATGGAAAAGCCGATTTCCTTGCAAAAAATCTCCCCTACGGTGAGCAGAGAAGGCTGGAGATAGCAAGAGCACTGGCGACCAATCCGAAGATTCTGCTTCTGGATGAACCTGCAGCAGGCATGAATCCTAATGAGATAGATGACCTGATAGCCTTGATCAAGGAAATCAAGGAAAAGTTCAGTCTGACGGTACTGCTGATTGAGCATCATATGAATGTCGTTATGACAATTGCCGACAGGATCAAGGTTCTGGACTTTGGCCAAACAATAGCCGAAGGGATTCCGGAAGAGATACAGAAAAACCCGAAGGTAATCGAAGCTTACCTGGGAGGAGGGCATAAAGAATGTTAGAAGTCAAAGATCTGCATGTTTCCTATGGAGCGATAAAAGCTGTAAAAGGCATTTCCTTCAATGTAGAAGAAGGAGAAATTGTTACGCTGATTGGGGCAAACGGAGCGGGAAAGTCCACTACTCTCAGGACAATATCAGGGCTTGAAACTGCCGCCTCCGGCTCAATAGTATTCATGGGAACCGATATAACAAAAATGCCTCCCCATGATATTGTAAAGCAGGGTATAGCCCATGTGCCGGAAGGAAGAAGAGTATTTGCCAATTTGACGGTAATGGAAAACTTGAAGCTTGGCGCAAATCTCAGAAAAGATTTTGACAATATTAAAAAGGATATAAAGAGAGTATTCGAACTGTTTCCAAGGCTTGAAGAGAGGCAGAACCAGTCTGCCGGTACTTTAAGCGGCGGCGAGCAGCAGATGCTCGCAGTAGGAAGGGCACTTATGACAAGGGGCAGACTGATGCTTTTGGACGAACCTTCCATGGGCCTTGCACCTATAGTAGTGGAAGAAATATTTAAGATCATTAAAGAGATAAATAATGAAGGCACAACTATACTTCTAATTGAACAAAATGCCTTTATGGCCCTTGGTATAGCCAACAGGGCATATGTGCTTGAGACGGGGAATATCGTATTGCAGGGTCCTGCCTGTGAACTGGCAAAAAATGAAGAAGTCAAAAAAGCTTATCTTGGAGCATAAACGGAGGATATTAAAATGGTACAGGTATCAAAAATTGCACAGGAAATTAAAGGTTCTACAATCAGGAAAATGTTCAATATGGCAAGCTCCATGACTGATACAGTCAGCTTCGCTCTCGGAGAGCCTGATTTTACCACTTCAAAAAATATAATTGATGCTGCATGCAAGGCCCTCCAGGACGGCATTACCCACTATACTCCCAATGCGGGGATATTGCCCTTAAGGCAGGCAATAGCCAAAAAACTCAAAAACAAAAACAACGTGGAAATAGACCCCGAAACCGAGGTAATGGTAACTGCAGGCGGAATGGAAGCACTTATGCTTGTAATGATGGTGACACTGGATCCGGGAGATGAGATAATACTAACCGACCCCTTCTGGACGAACCATCCCTCGCAGGTTTTAATGACAGGAGCAATTCCGAGGTTTGTTAAGGTATATGAAGAGGACGGCTTCGCCTATAACCCCGATAATGTAAGAAAAGCAATAAACAGCAAGACCAAGGCGATACTGATCAACTCTCCCGCAAATCCTACAGGGGGTGTTGCCGGCAGGGAAGTACTGGAAGAAATTGCAAAAATGGCAATAGAGCATGACCTGATAGTAATTACTGACGAAGTATATCAGCACCTGATATATGACGGGGCGGAATTTGTAAGCATAGCGTCCCTTCCCGGAATGAAGGAAAGAACGGTAATAATAGACAGCTTTTCGAAGGCTTATGCTATGACCGGCTGGAGAATAGGCTATGCGGCCGGCTGCAGGGAAATATTGCAGAATATGATTAAACTCCACGAAAATGTTGTATCCTGCATCACTACTTCATCTCAGTATGGTGCAATTGAGGCATTGGAAGGCCCTCAGGACTATCTGGGATACATGCTTGAGAAATATGCGGCAAGAAGAAATCTGATTGTTGAAGGTATAAACAGCATTGAAAAATTATCGTGCATAAAGCCCAAAGGCGCATTTTATGCGTTTCCAAATATCACCGGGACAGGAATGAAATCAGAAGAATTTGCTGTTGAGCTGCTGAAGAAGACCGGTGTTGTAGTAGTGCCCGGTTCCGGATTTGGAGAGGCCGGCGAAGGCTTTATCAGAATATCTTATGCAACCTCAGAGGAGAACATAAAGGAAGGATTAAGGAGAATAAAAGCTTTTGTAGAGGGCTTGAAATAAAATACAGACAATATTCAGATGACTGGAGGAGAGTAATTTGAAAGCTGCAGTTTTGAAGAACTGGAAAGAGCTTAAAGTGGAAGAGATTGAAAAACCTGTGCTTCAACCTGGTGAATGCTTGATAAAGGTTAACTATGCCGGCGTATGCGGTTCGGATGTACATATATATAACGGGCATCATGCAACGGCAAAGGTGCCTATGGTTATGTGCCATGAAATAGCGGGAGAAATTGCTGAAATGAATGGAGAAAGCAAGAGCCTCAAGGTCGGAGACAAGGTTACCGTAGAACCCCTTTTAAGCTGCGGTGAATGCGAAGCCTGCAGGAACGGCAATGAGCACGTATGCAATACTTTGAAGCTGCTGGGCATACATGTTAACGGAGGGTTCGCGGAATATGTCAAGGCAGATATCGAAAAAGTGGTTAAGCTTGATGGCATCCCAATGGATATTGCAGTACTGACAGAACCTTTGGCAGTTGGCCTTCATGTAGTCAGAAGATCAGAGTTAAAAATAGGCCAGACAGCCCTTATAATAGGGGGCGGCCCCATAGGGCTCGTAGTATCCATGATGGCAAAGCTGGCAGGAGCAGTTAGGGTTGTTGTATCTGAAGGAAACAAAGAACGCATCAAGCTCGCAGAAGAATTTGGATTTGATACAATCAACGCCTTTGAAGATAATGTACAGGAAAAAGTTAAAGAGTTTACAAACGGTGAAGGATTCGATGTCGTATACGAAGTAACCGGATCAAAGTCAGGGGTTGCATCAGCCCTATCTGCATGTAAGGTCAGAGGAACTGTGGTTCATGTCGGTTTTTCCGGCGGAAGCTATGAGTACAACCATATGCCGATTATATTCAAGGAGCTGAAGGTGGTCGGCTGCAGGGTTTATCCCATGCAGGACTTCATAGATACAGTAGCGGTGGAAAAAAGTATTATAAACAACAATACCTTTGACTTGAAGAAATTGATAAGTGATGTCATGACCCTGGAAGAAATACCAAAAGCTATCGACATGATGACAAAAGGCGTTAACTTATCCAAAATAGTCATAAAATTATAGCTTTAGGAGGGGATTAATTTTGATGCTTGACATGTTTAAGCTTGACGGTAAGGTAGCCATAGTGACCGGAGCCAATTCCGGCATTGGACAAGGCATAGCGGTTGGATTTGCAGAAGCAGGTGCTGATATAGTCGGAGTAGGCAGAAGCGACATGAGCGAAACCAAGAAGCTTGTGGAAGCTGCGGGCAGGAGGCTATTGCCTGTTAAGGCAGATCTGGTATCTATTGACCCTATAGACAGGATAGTGGAGGAATCCGTAAAGGAATTCGGGCACATCGATATATTGGTCAATAATGCCGGAATTATCAGGAGGACTCCTGCTATAGATTTTTCCGAAAAGGACTGGGATGATACATTAAATACGAACCTGAAGACAGTGTTCTTTTTGAGCCAGGCGGTTGCAAGGCAGTTTATCAAGCAGGGGGGAGGAGGCAAGATAATTAATATTGCTTCCATGCTGTCCTTTCAGGGCGGTATTCTGGTGCCTGCATATACCTCAAGCAAAAGTGCCGTTATGGGTTTAACCAGGGCTCTTTCCAATGAGTGGATCAAGGATAATATCAATGTCAATGCAATAGCACCCGGATATATAGCTACCAAAAATACACAAGCACTGAGAGATGATGAGAAAAGAAGCGCCGAGATACTGGGAAGGATACCTGCAGGCAGGTGGGGAACACCTGCGGATATTATGGGAGCTGCGGTTTTCCTTGCATCCGATGCGGCTGCTTATGTAAATGGATATACATTGGCTGTAGACGGCGGATGGCTGGCAAGATAAAGGCATATACTGGGACATTGGGGACGTTTCTCCTGTCCCTCTTTTTCAAAGAGGGACAGGAGAAACGTCCCCATGTCCCACGTCCCCAACGTACAACTTCTGACGAATCAATTATGTTTACGAGGAGTGATAAGTATGAAAAAACCATACGGAATAATGCCTGCGGCATTGACAATCTGGAATGAGGATGAAACCTTTAACGAAAAAGGGATGGAGCGCTATCTGCAGTGGCTTTTGGATAACGGAGCCCACTCGATCTCTGCCTGCGGCAGTACCGGAGAGAATATTGCCATGCATATGGAGGAGCAGAAGAAGATAATAGAAGTTACGGTAAAAACCGTCGCAGGCCAGGTACCTGTTTATATCGGTACCGGCAGATATACAACAAGTGCCACCATTGAGCTCAGTAAATATGCCGAAGCTGTCGGAGCTGACGGCGTAATGATAATTCTTCCGTATTATTTAAAGCCGTACAAGGGAGCTGCAATGGATCATTACAGAGCTGTATCAAAAGAAATAAACATACCGATCATGGTATATAACAACCCGTGGTTCGCAGGCTATGAGCTGAATGCCAAGGATATTAAGCAGCTTGTTGATGAAGGAGCAGTAAATTCCGTAAAGTCTGCTCACGGTGATGCTGCAAGAATACATGAGCTGAAATTTGAATGCGGTGACGCACTAAAGGTTTTTTATGGCCATGATTATGCAGGCTTGGAAGGGATAGCTGCAGGCGCCGACGGATGGCTGTCGGGAATATTAAGCGCACTGCCGAAGCAGTGCAGGCAGATCTATGATGCGGTAGCAGTAGAGAAGGATATTGAAAAAGGCAGGAAGATAATGAACAAGCTCATACCTTTTATTAATTACCTTACATATGAGAAAGTCAACGAGAAGCCCCACTGGCTGGAAATATTCAAAGCAGCCGTCAATATGCAGGGAATACCTGTAGGCAGGCCCAGAAGGCCTCTTGGTGAATTAGACAGTGAGAATGTTGAGAAGCTCAGAAAGGTTTTGGATATTGCATTAAGTTAAGAGGAGGTATTGTAATGAAAAAGTTCATTAATGACCCTAAGAATTTTGTCAATGAGATGATAGAAGGTATACTTTTTGCTCATCCAGAGAAGCTGAAGTGCATTAACAATGATTTAAGGTGTCTTGTAAGAGCCGATAAGATCAAAAAAGGCAAAGTAGGAATCATGACCGGCGGAGGCTCGGGGCATCTCCCGTTATTTTTGGGTTATATCGGGAATAACCTGATTGACGGGGCTGCAGTTGGAGGGGTTTTTCAATCTCCAAGCGCGGAACAGATGTATCAGGTGACGAAGGAAATTGATCAGGGCAGCGGGGTTCTCTATTTATACGGAAATTATACCGGAGACATAATCAACTTTGAAATGGCCGCTGAAATGGCGGATATGGACGGAATAAAGACCATGCATGTTCTGGGAAATGATGATTGCGCCTCTTCAATAAAGGGTGAGGAAAACAAGAGAAGAGGGGTCGCAGGATTAATGTTTGCATTTAAAACGGCCGGTGCCTATGCGGAGGAGGGAGCATCCCTGGAAGAAGTCGCAAGAGTTGCACAGAAGACCGTAGATAATACCCGTACCATGGGTGTTGCCCTGTCTCCATGCATTATACCCGAAGTAGGGCATCCGACCTTTAGTATAGGCGATGATGAAATGGAAATCGGAATGGGCATACACGGAGAACCGGGGATTAACAGGGGAAAGCTTATGACAGCCGATGATACAGTCAATGTTATGCTCGGGCATATATTCAGGGACTTTGAGTATAAGGCCGGGGATGAAGCCGCGGTAATAATAAACGGCTTGGGAGCTACACCCCTTGAAGAATTATATATAATTTACCGAAAAGTCTATCTTACGTTAAAGGATAAAGGAGTAAAGGTACACAGGGTCTATATAGGGGAGTTTGCGACCTCCATGGAAATGGCGGGAATGTCCATTTCGCTTCTCAAGCTGGATGACGAACTTAAGAGATTGATAGATGTACCTTGTGATTCCCCATTTTTCAAACAAGTATAACGAAGCGGAAAGATGCCCTCAGAAGGCGGTGAGCATGTCTCCCGCCTTGCTGAAATCTTGTTATAACGAGGTGCTGATAATGGATTGTATTGATAAGAAAGATTTGATCGGGATATTCAATGAGATCAGAAAAGTATTTTCCGAACAGAAGGAAGAGCTGCTGAGGCTTGACTCCGCAATAGGGGATGGAGATTTGGGACTTACCATGGAGGCAGGATTCATGAAGATATGCGAGAACTTCAGCAATCTTGAGGCGGAAGAGGATATGGGAGTTCTTCTGAAAAAGTCAGGATTTGCAATGGCTGCTGCGGCACCTTCCACCATGGGTACTCTTATTGCGACTGCCATAATGAAGTCCGGTGATGCAGTTAAAGGCAAGGCCTGCATTGACAGGCAGGACATACCCGAGATGATAAAAAACGCAATAGCAGGAATAGAACAGAGAGGCAAAGCCAAAAGAGGCGAGAAGACCATACTGGATTCTCTATACTCTGCCTATGAAAGCTGTGAAGCAGCGGTTAAGAATGACTTGCCTTTGACGGAGGTATTCCGAGTGACATATGAGGGAGCAAAAAAAGGCGTTGAGGACACAAAGGCAATGCAGTCGGTTCACGGGAAAGCTGCTGTATATCGGGAAAAGACCATAGGCAGGCAGGACCCCGGAGCTACTGCCGGAATGTACATATTTAAAGGGATATATGATTATTATTTAAAATGACAATTGAGGGGGGTATGACATGAAAAGCAAAAGCAACAGCAAAAGAATTAAATTCAGCATAGGGAAAAAAATAATTCTGGGATTCCTGGCAGTTGTGGTTGTTTTCTCAGCATCCACAATATATTCATATAATACGATAAAAAGCTTGAACATAGGGTATGAAAAGCTTATCAATGAAACTACAAAAAGCGCGATACTGGCTGAAGGTATGAAGTCGGATGCGCTGGAAAAGGTGCAGTGCCTCAGTAAATTCATCATAAGCGGCGATGATAAGAATCTAGACTTGATAGCTGAGTATGATATATCCTTCAATGAAAAAAAGTATAATCTTGAAAAGCTGCTTGTGACAGATGAAAGCAAAAATGCTTTAAAAGCACTTTCAAATGCAAACTCTGAGTATAATAACCTCATTGAGGAGATAAAAGCCCTGTTGGTAAACAAAGAAGATGAAAGGGTAATGGAAGTAATAAACGGCAAGGGAGCTCAGATACTGGAGGATATTGTCATAAGCGCCGATACAATCGTTATACTGGCGGAAAGCTCATTGGATAAGGGAAATGAGGCGCAATCGGCGAATGGGCAAGCCGTTATTACGAATTTGCTGATATTGACCTTTACCACGATTATAGTGTCAGTTCTGTTATCGCTGTATATTTCAAGAGTGATATCAAAGCCTGTGGTGAAATTGTCCGCAAGTGTGGAGAAAATTGCTGAGGGGGATTTGACTGTAGATGATATAAATATCAGCAACAAAGATGAGATAGGTGATTTGGCAAAATCCTTTAATAAAATGCTGGCAAGCCTGAAGACAATTGCGGAGAAAACAATGCAAAGCTCATACGGGGTGGCAGCTTCCGCCCGGGAACTCATGGCAGGGAGTGAGGCTGCATCTTCCGCTTTGGAAGAGATAGTTGCTTCCATGCAGGATGTTTCTATGGGAATTGAAAATCAGAAATTCAATATAGATAGTATATCAAGTGCCATGGATGAGACTTCTGCGGAAATAGAGCAGATCGCTTCAAATATGCAGTATGTCAGTAATAATGCAGTGACGCTGAGCAGCCTGTCAAACAAAGGATATGAAGCTCTTAAAGATGTGATAAATCAAATGGAAAAAATCAGTACAAGATCGAAAGATTCGGTAGAGGCGGTAAGATCACTTGAGGCCATGTCCGAAAGAGTAGAGGCTGTTACAAACATGATAACCGAGATTTCGGGTCAGACCAACCTTTTAGCTCTCAATGCAGCTATTGAAGCAGCAAGAGCAGGAGAGCAGGGAAGAGGGTTTTCCGTTGTAGCGGAGGAGGTAAGAAAACTGGCTGAACAGTCGAGCTCTGCTGCAAGCGAAATATCCAATATAATCAGGAGCATGAATGATCAAATCAGAAGCATTGTGAGCATAATCGAAGATGAGGCATCAGAGGTACATTCGGGGACAAAGGTTGTAGGCCAGGCTAATTCATCCTTTGAAGAAATATCAAAGGGGGTTGACAGCATAATATCCCAGGTGCAGGGAGTAAGTGCCGCCACCCAACAGATAACCTCCGGCATAGAGCAGGTAGTTGCGGCAACGGGAGAAATACTTGAAGCTGCTTCAAATAATTCTTCAAATGTACAGAATGTATCCATTGCGATAGAAGAACAGACTGCAAGTGTGGAGATAATATCAAACAAGGCTGCCGCTCTTTCAGAGCTCGCAGTAGATCTTGATTCCACTGTTTCCATATTCAAGGTTAAACAGTAGAAGTTTGCGAGACATGGGGATGTTTCGCGTGTCTCACGGATGTATACAAAAAGGCTGCTTGCATATTTTGCAAACAGCCTTATATTGTTCAGTTAGCTCTTTCTGTAACCAAGCTCCTTTGATATGTTCCCGGTAGTTGAAAGAAGCATGGGTTTAAGTTTGTTTTCAATTGCTTCTATTGTAACATTGGATTCTACACCCGATATGCTTACAGAACCGACAACCTTTTTTCTGTAATCATATATCGGTGCTGCGACACATCTTACACCGGCTTCATTTTCAAGGTTGTCGATTGCATAACCCCGATCCCTTACCAGTCTTATTTCATCAAGGAATTTTTCGGGATCGGTAATTGTGAAGGGTGTATTTGCATGCATTCCGGTATGCTCGAGCATACTTTTGATTTTCTCATCCGTAAAGCCGGAAACAAGAACCTTTCCGTTGGCAGTTGAATGTATTTGATTTCTCGTGCCGATACCTGCCGCTAGCTTAATATTTCCTTTGTTATCTATCTTATCTACATACATGACGGAATTATTGATTTCATCAAAAATTGCCAGGTATATTGTCTCTCCGGTCATATTTCCCAGTTCTATCAGATACGGATGTGCCAGGTTTTGGAGGCCGATGTTGTTTTTAGCCGCATTGCCCAGTGTAATCAGCTCAAAACCAAGGATGTATCCGCCATCCTCATCTTCTTTTACATAATTCCAGGCAATTAAATTTTGTAGTATTCTATAAACAGTGCTTATATGCAGATCGACACGTTCGGATATTTCTGTAAGAGTCAAGCCTTTATCTTTGGATTTGGAGATTGCATCAACAATTGTCAATGCCCTGTTTATTGATTGTATAAAGAATTTATCTTGTTCAGGCTTTTTCATGCTATTCAACTCCCAAAATGTAACAGATTTTTTGAAATTTCAACACAAGTCTATTATAATTTATAAGGAAGTATTTAACAATACCAATCCTTCTAAAATTTACCTCTGAACCCTTCCCGATGCATCTCCGCCCATGAGGGCTTCAACCTCGCTTATTGAAACATGGTTGGCATCCCCTTCAATCGTGTGCTTCAGGCAGGAGGCCGCAACTGCAAATTCCAATGTTTTTTGCATATCATAACCGGAAGTAAGGCCGTATATAAGCCCTGCACCAAAGGAATCACCGCCGCCGACTCTATCGACAATATGGATGTTGTATTTTTTGGACTTGTAAAAGCTGCTTCCGTCATACAGCATTGCCGACCATCCGTTTTCAGAGGCACTGATGCTCTCTCTTAAGGTAATTGCGGCACACTTTAACCCAAACCTTGAAATAAGCTCGGAGGCTACCTTCCTGTAACCTTCATCACTTAAGGTTCCTCCTGTTATATCGGTATTTTCAGCTTTTATTCCAAATACCATTTCTGCATCCTCTTCATTTGCAATCACTACATCACAATGTTTAACAAGCTCGTTCATAACATAGCCTGCTTTTTCGGTGGACCACAGTTTTTTTCTGTAATTCAGGTCGACACTTACCGTTGCTCCCGCGGATTTTGCTGCAAGTATAGCATCCAATGTAATACCAGCCACATTATCGCCCAGTGCAGGAGTAATTCCCGTAAAGTGGAACCACTCAGCATCCTTCATTATCGCATTCCAGTCAAAATCCTCCGGTTTTGCCTCGGATATTGCGGAGTGAGCCCTGTCGTAGATTACCTTTGAAGGCCTTTGGGAGGCTCCCTTTTCGCAGAAATAAATACCGATTCTGTCTCCGCCCCTGGTTATATATTGGGTGTTTACCCCATAGCGCCTGAGCTCGTTAACTGCAGCCTGGCCTATTTCATGTTTGGGCAGTTTGGTTACAAAGTATGCATCTTTTCCGTAGTTTGCAAGGGAAACAGCTACATTAGCCTCTCCGCCTCCATATACAATTCCGAATTCTTTTGCCTGAACGAATCTGTCATATCCGACAGGTGCAAGGCGCAGCATCATTTCTCCAAAAGTCACTATTTTACCCATTCAAGTTACCCCCTATTTATTCACTCGCTCTTGCAGACTTTACAGCCTCGACAAATGCGGCTGCAGTTCGGGTGACAAGGGCATAGTCTCCTGTCTTTGCTCCTTTTGTCAAATCCCCTCCTGTGCCTACCGCTACAGCCCCGGCCTTAATCCAATCCTTTACATTTGAAAGGCTTACACCCCCTGTAGGCATAAAATTACCCTGAGGTATAGGACCCTTAAATGCCTTAATAATATCAGGCCCAAAGGCACTTCCCGGAAATACCTTAATAATATCCGCCCCCAGCTCCAAGGCTTCCACGGCTTCCTTTACAGTCATTACCCCGGGCATGACCGGTATTCTGTATCTGTTGCAAAGCTTTATAGTCTCGGGATTTATGCTGGGACTGACTATGTATTTGGCTCCCGCAAGGATGCATAGTCTTGCAGTTTCCGGATCCAGTACCGTTCCCGCACCTATTATTACATCTTCGTTTTTGTAGTGCTCGGAAATTTCTTTTATGATATCCACTGCTCCGGGTACTGTCATTGTAACTTCAAGAGTCTTTATTCCGCCTTCCTTGACGGCATCTACAATTTTTAGCCCTTCTTCCTTGGACTCTGCTCTGATAACTGCAACCACACCTTCATCAGCTATCTTTAAAATTGTTTTGATCCTTTTCACAATATCACCTCACTATCTTCATGCAAATCATTCCGTTATTGCACAATATGAAATACATTTTCATAATTATATTATATCATCTTAGATACTTAAAATAAACAGCTAAAGTATAATAATTTTGAAACTTTTTCAATTCTGCAAAATTTACTATCATATTATGAAAATTCATCACATAATAATGAACTATTTAAATATAAAGGCACATTTAGACTGAATTTTATAGGATTAGCAAATTGACACAAAGGGTATAAATTGATAAAATAAAAATAGATATCACAATGTGAAAATGTTATTATTTTCGGTATGAAAACACTTCCATTAAAGGTGAGGGTTTTTAAAAAATACATAAATAGCTTTAGGGAGGTAGTATGATTGATTGAGGTAAGATGGCATGCGAGAGGCGGACAAGGCGGTTTTACTGCGGCAAAATTGTTGGGACTTGCGGCATCGGTTTTCGAAGATAACTATGCTCAGGCATTTCCCTCCTTCGGCCCGGAGAGAAGGGGAGCTCCGGTACTGGGATTTACCAGAATTGACGATAAGCCGATAGACGACCACAGCCAGGTGTATGCATGTGATTACGTTGTTGTTCTGGATGAGACACTTATGGAGGTTGTCAATGTTACAAGCGGCTTGAAGGATGGGGGGATACTTCTTATCAATACAGAGTCAGCTCCTGAAAGCTTTAAACTGGGAGATAATTTCAAAGTGGTCACTTTAAATGCAACAGATATCGCATTGAAGGTACTGAAAGCCCCCATTACCAATACTACGATGATGGGCGCCCTTGCGGCAGCTTCGGGGATTGTAGGTATTGAATCGGTATTAAGTGCTATTGATGCGGGAATGCCGGAAAATCTCAGGGAAAAGAACAAAAAGGCAGTTATGATTGCCTATGATGCCATTCGGGGGGTGAAATAGATGTCAAAGCCACAGATAGTAAAATACAAAATGCCGGAATGCAAAAAAGACATGCCCTTGGGCCCCAGCTCCGAAGCAGGGGTGATTATTGAGCCCAACGCAGGGTGGCGGGTAATGAAGCCGATTATAGACAATTCCAAATGTGTAATGTGCCTGAGGTGCTGGCTTTTGTGCCCTGACGGGGTAATTGACAGGGAAAAGGGTATTCTTGAGATAGATTATAATTTTTGCAAGGGCTGCGGGATATGCTCCCGTGAATGCCCGCAAAAGGCAATAACCATGGTTAAGGAGGGCAAACAGTATGACTAGCGGAAACAAAGTATCAAAACGAGAATTCCTTAATGGTGATGAAGCAGTCGCATACGGTGTCAGGTTGTGCAGACCCAATGTGGTATCCGTATACCCAATCACTCCTCAAACCATAGTGGTTGAAAAGATTTCGGAATTTGTCGCCAATAAATTAATGGATTGTGAATATATACATGTAGAAAGTGAACATAGTGCAATGGCCGCTGCCATGGGAGCCTCAATGGTTGGCGCAAGGGCTTTTACAGCCACCTCCTCCCAGGGGCTGGCATATATGCATGAAATGCTGCATTATGTAAGCGGCAGCAGGTTCCCCATAGTGATGATGAACGCAAACAGGACTCTGGCCGCACCATGGAACATATTCGGCGATCAGAGAGACTCCATGGCCCAGAGAGATACCGGATGGATACAGGTATATGTGGAAAACGGTCAGGAAGCCCTGGATATGATAATTCAGGCATACAGGCTGGCAGAGCATGAAGGTATATATCTGCCGGTCATGGTAAACCTTGACGGGTTTGTAAACACCCATACCTATGAGCTGGTCAGCGTGCCTTCCCAGAAAGAAGTGGATGAATTCCTGCCGGCCTTTGTTTCGAAAAATGCTGTGGATTTCAATAATCCAAGAAGCTATTGCATGAGTGCTTCTACCGAATGGAACATGGAGTTCAGGCAGCAGCAGCATGAAGCAATGATGAAATCCAAAAAGGTTATTGAAAGCATAGACAGGGAATTCGGTGATAAATTCGGAAGATACCATGGCGGCATGGTTAAAGAATATAAATGTGATGATGCGGAAGTAGTCATGGTTACTACAGGCAGCGTTTCAGGAACCTCAAGGCTGGTGGTGGACAGCATGAGGGAAAAGGGATTGAAGGTCGGCCTTGTTAAGTTAAGATTTTTCAGGCCATTCCCTGCAGAGTATTTCAGGGAGCTCAAATCCAGGGTAAAAGCAGTAGGTGTTATAGACAGGAATTTATCCTTCGGATATGAAGGCGCAGTAGGTTCGGAGGTTAAGTCCGCCATGTATGATTCATGCGGGAGCCCCAAGTTTATTGACTTTATTGCCGGTATAGCCGGAAGGGATATTAAGAAGGATGATATTGAGCTTATGTACAATAAGCTGTTAAACCTATCAAGGGGTCAAGAGGAAGCAGAACTACAATTCATAGGAATGAGGTGGCAAGAGTGATTAAGGTAAAGGACCTCACAGATAAGGAATACTTATACGGACACAAGGCATGCCCCGGGTGCGGGATGGGGATTGTGGGGAGACTTGCTGCAAAGGTGCTGGGTGAGAAAACCATAATTGCACTTCCTGCAAGCTGTATGTCCACAGTTACGACTCAATACCCCCAGATGAATTTTTCGGTGCCATCCATGACTATGGCCTTCCCGGGAACAGGGGCGGTACTTTCAGGGATGTCGGCAGGTTTGAAGTCTCTTGGAATAAAGGATGTAAACGTTGTAGGCTTTGCGGGAGACGGAGGTACCGCTGATATCGGGATACAGGCTCTGTCCGGCGCGGTTGAGCGGGGGGATGACTTTATATATGTATGCTATGACAACGAAGCGTATATGAACACGGGTATACAGAGAAGCGGAATGACTCCTTACGGGGCGACAACGACAACTACTCCTTCGGGCAGTGCCTCCATCGGAGAAAAACACTTCAAGAAAAATATGTTTGAGATAATGATTGCCCACAGGATTCCCTATGCTGCCACTGCATGCTCCTCATACCCGACGGATTTTATGAATAAGATAGAAAAGGCTAAAAACACCAAAGGGCCTGCTTATATACACGTTATGGCTCCATGTCCCACAGGATGGGGATTCCCATCGGATCTGACGGTTGAAATAGGGAAAATGCTGGTAGAGTGCGGGCTGTGGTATCTTGCCGAGTATGAGAACGGCAAGGTCAAAATGAATTTAGTGCCCAAGGAACTGAAGCCGGTAAAGGATTACCTTTTGGCGCAAAAGAGATTCAAGCATTTAAAGGAAGAGGACATAAAAGCCATTGAAGAAAACAGGAACCGGGAATGGGAACTGATCAGGAAAAACTGGATGAAATAGGGTGGTTATAATGCGTGTGCTGATACTGCAGGGAAGCTCAAGGCAGAATAAGGGTATTACGGAAATGGTAGTTGAAAGCTTCATAAAGGGTATGAAAAAAGCCGATCCATCGGCTGAAATACAAACGGAATACCTTGCAGGCAAAAGTATAGAAAACTGCAGAGGATGCCTGAGCTGCTGGATCAGAACTCCCGGATCCTGCTGCATCAGGGACGACATGGATGAAATAATTGGGGAATATAATAATTCCGATGTCATAATAACGGCAACACCGGTTTATATTGACTCAATGTCTTCTCATGCCAAAAGGGCCTGGGAGAGGTTATTGCCGGTAATGGAACCGTATTTTGAATGCGACGGAAGAGGGGTCAGGCATAAGGTCAGGGGCGAAAAGCAGAAGTCACTTTTTGTAATAAGCACATGTGCGATGCCTGAGCTTGAACATTTTGATCCCCTGATTGAAACCTTCCGCAGGATATCCCGCAACTTTAATATGAAATATGCAGGGCATTTGTTGAGGCCGGAGTCCCATTCCCTTACATATGTTAAAAGATATGCGGACAGGATTGGGGATGTATTGGAGGGTATTGAAAAATGCGGTGAAGAGTTTGTTGAAACTGCGGCAATATCCCCGGAGACATTGTCGAGGGCGCAGCAGTGCATTATGGAAGGGCCTCAGGCTTTTGCTGAGATAAACAACAGAATGTGGGACAAGCTGCTGGATACAAAAAGGTGATGGAATGGATATTCGTGTAGGCTTGAAATATTGCGGCGGATGCAATCCCGGCTATGACAGGAAGGAAATTGCAGACATTGTCGCAAAACAGCCGGGAATCAATCTGCTGCCTTATAACGAAAACGAGATTTTTGATACAGTACTGATAATATGCGGATGCAGTGCGGATTGCATAAATACGGCCAAGTACAGGGGCAGGCATGAAGCTGTGCTGATAAACAGCCCTGAGCAGGTTCATGAGGCAATTAAGCATATCCGCGCTTTAAGATAAGAGAATCAATGCAAAAATTAAATTTATAACGGAGGTAAAATAATGAAGACCAAAGAGCAATATATAGAAAGCTTGAGACAGCTTCATCCGGTAGTATACTGCAACGGGGAAAAAATCGAAAGTGTTGTGGATCATCCTATGACAAGGCCCCATGTCAATTCCGCAGCCATGACCTATGAGCTGGCATATGATCCGGAATACGAGGATTTAATGACAACCACATCACATCTTACAGGCAAGAAAATCAACAGATTTACATCGATTCATCAAAGCACCGAGGATTTGATAAAGAAAGTCAAGATGCTTAGAATGATAGGACAAAAAACAGGCACCTGCTTCCAGAGATGTGTCGGTTTTGACGCAATGAATTCAACATTTATAACGACATATAAGGTTGACCGGGAATGCGGCACCGATTATCATGAAAGGTTTAAAAAGTATCTTGAATATGTTCAGGAAAATGACCTTATGATTGCAGGCTCCATGACGGACCCAAAGGGGGACAGAAGTAAAAAGCCCGGTCAGCAGGAAGACCCCGACCTCTATGTCCATATTGTTGAAAAAAGAGAGGACGGCATAGTGGTAAGAGGAGCGAAGGCTCACCAGACAGGCATGGTCAATTCCCATGAAATGCTGATACTTCCAACCACCAACCTTGGTGAGGAAGATAAGGATTATGCGGTTGCAGCAGCTATACCCGTGGATGCGCCGGGAGTCGTCCATATTTTCGGGAGGCAGACCAACGACCAGAGAAGGCTTACAGGGGATATAGACACAGGAAACTCCGAATATGCAATAGTCGGAGGGGAAACTCTTACAATACTCAATGATGTTTTTGTACCCTGGGACAGAGTGTTCATGTGCGGGGAATACAAGTATGCGCAGGAATATGTGGAAACCTTTGCGGCATATCACAGGCAGAACTACGGCGGGTGCAAGGTCGGGCTTGCGGATGTAATAATAGGTGCAACTGCCGCTATGGCGGAGTTTAACGGCATGCCCAAGGCTTCCCATATAAAGGACAAATTAATAGATATGATAAACATGGCGGAAACAATGTATAATTGTTCAATTGCATGCTCCTGTGAAGGCTGTAAGACCCCGGCAGGCTCATATTATGTAAACACCCTGCTGGCAAATACCGTAAAGCTGAACTGTACCAAATACATGTATGAAATATCAAGGCTTGCCCATGACATAGCGGGAGGGTTTATTGCAACCCTGCCTTATGAGGCAGATTATAAGGACCCTGTGACAAGAGAGTATATTGATAAATATCTGAAGGCAAATCCGGAGGTTCCGACGGAACACAGAATAAGGCTTGCAAGGTTGATCGAGAATATGACGGGAGGCACTGCTCTTGCTGAATCAATGCACGGCGCAGGTTCTCCCCAGGCCATGAAGGTAATGATATACAGGGAATCCAATATGGAGCATAAAAAGAAGCTCGCAAAGAAGCTTGCAAAAATAGATAAATAAAAGGAGAGGACAAAACATGAAAGAAGTAGTAATTGTCAGCGGTGCCAGAACCGCTACAGGCAAATTCGGAGGAACACTAAGCAATATACCCGCTCCTGAACTTGGAGGCATCGCCCTTAAAGAGGCTGTAAAGCGATCAGGCATTGATGGGAGTACGATTGATGAAGTTATCATAGGTACTCACTTTCAAGCCGGAATAAAAGCAAATTCCGCAAGGCAGGCAGCGATATATGCAGGATTGCCCGTTGAGATTCCGGCATTTACCCCTAATAAGAACTGCGGTACCGGCCTTAAGGCAATAAATCTTGCAGCGCAGTCAATACAGGTCGGCGACAATGAGATAGTCGCTGCAGGGGGATGCGAAACAATGAACAAGATCCCCTATTTGTTGAGCAATGCAAGATTCGGATATAAGATGGGCCCGGGAGAACTGCTGGACGGAATGCTGTATGACGGCCTTGTTGACCCCTTTGTAAATTATCATATGGGTATCACCGCTGAAAATGTGGCTGAAAAATGCGGCATTACAAGAGAGATGCAGGATGAATTTGCATTAAGAAGCCATACTCTTGCTGCAAAAGCATGGAGTGAGGGAAAATTTGATGCGGATATAGTACCTGTCACCATACCTCAAAGAAAAGGCGACCCTATAGTTTTTGACAGGGATGAAACCTTCAGGGAAAATGCAAAAATAGAAGACTACAGCAAGCTCAAGCCTGCTTTCAAAGCCGGCGGAACGGTTACGGCAGGAAATGCCTCCGGGATAAACGACGGAGCGGCTGTTGTAATTATGATGTCCGGAGATAAAGCAAAGGAACTGGGCCTTAAGCCTTTGGCAAAATATGTTGCTTCTGCTTCTGCGGGAGTTGAACCGGCTATTATGGGATATGCGCCTGTATATGCAGTTCAGAAGCTATTGAATAAAACCGGCCTTAAGAAGGAAGACATCGGTTTGTTTGAATTAAATGAGGCATTTGCTGCACAGGCTGTTGCCTGTGTTAAGGATTTGGGATTGAATCCTGATATAGTAAATGTTAATGGCGGAGCGATAGCACTGGGACATCCGGTGGGATGCACGGGAGCAAGGCTTGCCATTACACTCATCGGTGAAATGAGAAGAAGGGGAGTAAGATACGGTATCGTAAGCCTGTGCATAGGCGGCGGACAAGGCATAGCTACATTATTCGAGCTTTGTGAATAATAAAAATATATAAAAGGGAAGGGGTATTATAATGGCGGTTAAAAATATATTTATCGTAGGTACGGGTGTCATGGGCAGCGGGATTGCCCAGACGGCAGCCCTGTCAGGCTATGATGTGACTATGGTAAGTGTCAGGAGCTTTTCTGCTCCCGATGGGACCGAGGACTTTGCCAAAAAGTCCCGCGACAAAATAGAAAAGAATTATGCCAGGCTGGTAGAGAAGGGCAAAATCAGTCAGGAGGATATGGATGCAGCCATGAGCAGGCTGAAGACTACGGCAAAGCTTGAAGATGTGGCTTCCTGCGATTTGGTCATTGAAGCGGCAAGTGAGGATGTGGAAGTTAAGAAAGGTATATTTAAGAAGCTTGATGAATTATGCGGCGAAAATACCATAATAGCAAGCAATACTTCCTCCATATCCATTACAGAGCTGGCGGCGGCAACAAAGAGAGCCGGCAAGGTAGTAGGAATGCATTATTTCAATCCAGTACCCGTAATGAAGCTTCTTGAAATTGTGCAAGGATATGAAACATCCGAAGATACGATAAATATTGCAAAAGAAGTCGGGGAAAAGATGGGAAAAGTCAGCGTCGTATCAAAGGACAAGGCCGGCTTTATAGTAAACAGGCTCCTGGATCCTATGCTGAACGAGGCAGTATACCTTCTGGACGAGGGTGTTGCATCGGCTGAAGATATTGATAAAGCAATGGTGAACGGCTGCAACCATCCTATGGGTCCTCTTGCATTAATCGACCTTATCGGCCTTGATGTTGAGCTTGCAGTTATGGAGGTCTTATATAAAGAATACGGTGATCCTAAGTTCAGGCCCTGCCCGCTCCTGAAGAAAATGGTCAGGGCAGGATATCTCGGCAGAAAGACCGGAAAAGGCTTCTACGAGTATAAATAGAAAGGAAGGATCGGCATGGAAGAGTATAACAATGTCCTGTACAGGGTGGAAGACAGCATCGCATTTATTACTCTGAACAGGCCTAAAGCCCTTAATGCATTGAATACGGAAACGCTCGGGGAGTTGGATGCTGCAGTTTCTGCAGCCGGTAAGGATGAGAATGTCAAAGTTATTGTAATTACCGGAGAAGGCAGGGCATTTGTAGCAGGGGCGGACATATCCCAGATGAGGGGTTTGACTGTTCAGGAAGGCAGAGACATGACAATACTGGGGCAGGAGGTATTTACCAGAATAGAGAACCTTGACAAGCCGGTCATTGCGGCAGTTAACGGCTTTGCCCTTGGCGGAGGCTGCGAGCTTGCCATGGCATGTGACATAAGAGTTGCATCTGATAAGGCTAAATTCGGGCAGCCTGAGGTAAATCTCGGAATAATACCGGGATACGGCGGGACTCAAAGGCTCCCGAGGCTGGTCGGAAAAGGAGCGGCAAAATATCTGATATTTACCGGAGAGATGATATCGGCTGAGGAAGCCTTCAGGATAGGCCTTGCGGATAAGGTGGTACCTGCCGAGGAATTGATGGATTCAGTAATAGCATTGGCAAAGGTAATCATGTCCAAGGCTCCTATTGCAATAAAGATGGCAAAGCACGCCATAAACAACGGCTTGAATGTTGACCTGAAATCAGGGGTAGCCTATGAAGCGGAAGCATATACCACAACCTTCAGCACAGAGGACAGGGTTGAAGGAATGAGCGCTTTCCTGGAAAAAAGGCAAGCGGAATTCAAGAATAAATAATTAGTAACGGACAAGGGACACTTCATTATGAAGTGTCCTTATTCATTTAGTGAGACACGCGAAACGCCCCCGTGTTTCTTTTTTCATTTTCCAAAAGCTGGCTTGTTTATTCAGCATTTAGTGGTATTATGGAAATGGTGGCAAATATTATAAAATATAGTTTAATTTTATAAGTAAAGGAGAGGTTTTATGAGAGAGATCGTTGAAATCAGATGGCACGGTCGAGGTGG
>ENA-UOWE01001629-UOWE01001629.1-activated-sludge-metagenome-genome-assembly--contig:-NODE-1629-length-27083-cov-35.522791_pt1 | contig 27083 bp, 26 predicted proteins | sample MGYA00249841_ERZ761562 | MGnify/ENA primary metagenome ERZ761562 (study PRJEB28883, sample SAMN05720200) | activated sludge metagenome | isolation source: Anaerobic digester | place: Japan...
CCGGGCCGTGGCTCAGCGGCGTTCTGGCGAATCGCATCGGCATCCAGCCGATGTTTGGTGTGGTGGGGGCGGCCTGTCTCGTCATCGGGCTGGTGGGGACGCGACAACTGGCGGAGAAATAGAAATGTAAGTGGTGGGGGTTTGGGGGCGGGCATACCCGCCCCCCAAACCCCCACCCTCCAGATTTCTGAAAGAATTGACAAAACTAAGGAGTAAACAATGACAAACAAGACATTTACACACAGCGCCCCAGAAGCGCAAGGCATCCCGTCGGCGGCGATTCTCACGTTCGTCGAGGCTGCGGATAGGGATATTGACAGCCTGCACAGCTTCATGCTGCTGCGCCACGGCGCAGTCGTCGCGCAGGGATGGTGGTCGCCCTACACGCCGGAAGTCCCGCACGTGCTCTTCTCGTTGAGCAAGAGCTTCACATCAACCGCCGTCGGGTTGGCCGTGGCCGATGGTCTCTTGACAGTGGACGATCCGGTGCTGTCATTCTTCCCCGAAGATGCGCCGAAGAAAGTCAGCCGCAATCTGGCCGCAATGCGCGTCCGCCACCTGCTTTCGATGTCCACCGGGCACGCGCAAGATACAACGGAGTTTATGTTCCGCCGCCGGGATGGCAACTGGGTCAAGGCGTTCCTGGCGCGGCCCGTGAAGTACGAACCGGGCACGCACTTCCTCTACAACACCGGCGCGAGCTACATCCTCTCGGCCATCGTGCAAAAGCTGACCGGCAGGACGATCCTGGATTATCTGGGCGAGCGCATCTTCGCACCGCTGGGCATCGAGGGCGCAACGTGGGGCGCGTGCCCGCGCGGCATCAACCTCGGCGGCTTCGGGCTGAACGTCAAGACAGAGGACATCGCCAAATTCGGGCAGTTGTATCTGCAAAAAGGGCAGTGGAACGGCGCGCAGTTATTGCCAGAAGCGTGGGTTGAAGAAGCCACCCGCTCGCACAGCGACAATTCCGCCAACGAAGCGCCCGACTGGAAGCAGGGGTACGGCTACCAGTTCTGGCGCTGCCAGCCGCAGAGCGTCTATCGCGGCGACGGCGCGTTCGGCCAGTACTGCATCGTCATGCCCGACCAGGATGCCGTGGTCGCCATCACCGCTGGCGTGGGCAATATGCAGGCCGTGCTCGATCTGGTGTGGGAACACCTGCTGCCGGCGATGCAACCCGCGCCCTTGCCCGCCGATGACGCAACGCAGACGGCTCTGGCACACAAACTCGCGTCCCTGGCGATGACGCCACAACCGGGGCAAGCATCATCTCCGGTCGCGGCGCAGGTCTCTGGGAAACGTTTTAACTTCGAGAAAAACGATCAGCGGGTCAAGAGCATCCAGCTTGATTTCACGGGTGACGCCAGCACACTCACCATCCGCGACGCGCGCGGGACGCACGAAATCGGGTGCGGTTATAGCGCGTGGATCACGGGGACAACGGCCTTCGACGATATGTCCATACGCCGGGTCGCTGCCAGCGGCGCGTGGACGGACGAGAACACCTACACGGTCAAGCTGTGTTTCTACGAGACGCCATTCTGCCCCACCCTCGCCTTCCGCTTTGACGGGGAGCAGTTGACGTACAAGTTCACGGCAAACGTGAGTTTCGGGCCGCTGGAGCGCCCGGAACTGGTCGGCAAGCGCGTCTGAACCCAAAATGCATTGCAGCAAGAATAATGCAACCACGCTCCCGTTCCCGTCTCGGGAACGGGCTGTGGTTGCTGAGCGCCTCGCGCGCCCCCGAGACGGGGGCGCAGAGCGATTTACAGATCGGAGCACAAATGACATCATCCATCCGTGACAGACTCAAAGCAGCCACCTCGATGTGGAGCACATACATACTCGTGTTAGCGTTCACCGTGTTCTCCATCAGCCTGGGCCAGGGGTTGCTGAACGCAGCGAGCACCAACTTCTTCGTCAACGACCTCGGCTTGAGCGGCAGGCAGGTCTTGTGGATGGCCGGCATCCGCGAGATTCCGGGGTTGATCCTGGTCTTCATCGCCGCGCTGATTATGCGCATACCGCTGTCGCGCCGCGCGGCTTATTCGCTGCTGCTGATGGGCGTGGGCTACTGCCTGCACGCAGCAGTCAATTCTTACATCGCGCTGCTGGCGGCGGCGCTGCTCGCCAGCCTCGGCTTTCACAACTGGCTGCCGCTGCAAAGCACGCTCGGCTTCGCGTTGACCGAGAAGGCCCACTCCGGGCGCGTGATGGGCTTCCTCTCTTCGATCGGCGCGCTGGCATCCATTGTGGGGATGGGCCTGACGGCGCTGCTGGCGAAGGCGCTTCCGCTGCGCGCTTTCTTCATCGTGGGCGGCGTGCTGATCGCGCTCGGCGGGCTGCTCGTGGCGCGGATTCCCATCCACATCGGCGAACAAAAACAGGCGCAACCGCGCATCCTCCTGAAGAAACGTTACTGGCTCTACTACGTGCTCACGTTCTTCGAGGGATCGCGCACGCAGGTCTTCGGCGCATTTGGCACGCTGGTGCTGGTGCAGAGTTACGGCCTGAACGCGCAACAGATCAGCCTGCTGTTGGTAACGAGCGCCGTGGTCAACTTCGTCCTCGCGCCAACCATCGGGCGACTGCTGGACCTCGTCGGCGAGCGGCTCACGCTGACAATCAGCTACGTCCTGCTGGCACTGTGTTTCGTCGGCTATGCCACCGTCCACAATGTCTGGTTCCTGTGCGGGATGTTGATCGGGATCAACCTGCTGGTCACGCTGAGCATCGGGCTTTCGACCTACGTCAACCGCATTGCGCCACCGGACGAGTTGGGGCCGACGCTCTCTGCCGGGGTGAGCATCAACCACATCACCTCGGTCACGATGTCGCTGCTGGCGGGCACGCTGTTGAGCCTCGTCGGCTATGAAAAGCTCTGTTGGGGCGCGGCCGGGGTGATTATGCTGTCCGTGCCGTTTGCGCTGGCGATCAGAGTCACAGCAGCGCCGGTGATGGAAGCGCAGGCGGCGGGATGACGACCTTGACGCCATTCTATAGCACCCGCCCTTCCCCGTTCGGCCCGTTCAGCATCGTCTGGAACGAGACTGCGACCGGGCCGCACATTCAGCGCGTCTTCCTTTCCAACGCCCAGGCTTTGGCCGAAGAGCGCGTGCGCGCGGCGTGGGGCGCTATCCAACATGGCGCACATCCTCTCATTGCCGATCTGGCAGAACGGATGCAGCGATTTCTCGAAGGTGAGATGCTCGATTTTGAACTGACCGGCGCGGCGCTGGAAACGTGTTCCGCCTTCCAACAGCGCGTCCTGTTGGCCGAACACCAGATTCCACGCGGCTGGGTGAGCACCTACAACCGCATCGCCGCACACCTGGGCATCCCTGGCGGCGCGCGCGCCGTCGGGAACGCGCTGGCGCACAATCCTTTCCCGATTCTCATCCCGTGCCATCGCGCCATTCGCGCCGACGGGTCCCTGGGCGGCTACCAGGGCGGCGCGGCAATGAAACGCGCGTTGCTTGAGCGTGAGGGACAGATATTTACACCAACAGGCGAAATGCTCCTGCGGCAAGTTTATTACTGACACAGTTTACTCTACTTGCCATTATGCGCGAAAGGAGAATGATGAAGAGAAAATTCAGAAGTATTTGCCTCATCACGCAAGATGTGGCTAAACTATGCGATTTCTACCAGAACGTGTTGCAGGTCCGGCCCGAAACAAGCGACACCTTCGTGGCCTTCGAACCGGTGGGCGTGCCCTTGACGCTGTTCCACACGGAAGGCATGGAACAGATGGCTCCCGGCTCGATGCAGGGCGCCGGGATCGGCAACGTCGTGCTCGAATTCGAGGTGGAAGACGTTGATGTAGAGTACGCGCGCCTGTTGGCAATGGGCGTGCGCATCGTCAAACCGCCCACGACGCAGCCGTGGGGCCTGCGCTCGGTCTGGTTCCGCGATCCTGACGGCAATATCGTGAACTTCTTCGCGCCGGTCGGTCAACGGATTTAACGGATGAAACGGATTGTTGATTTGCAGATTTGTTGATTTGCAGATTTTGTGATTTTCCAGGGGGTATGATGCAACCGATACACAATGTCGTTATTTTCGGCGCGGGGGCGATGGGTGGCTATTTCACCGCGCAGTTCTTGAACGTCCCCGAATTTTCGACCGCCGTGCTCGCGCGCGGGGAACGCTACGAACGCCTCAAACGCGACGGGTTGATCGTCAACGGGCGACACTACGCCGTGCCGGTGATCCACCCGGACGAGGACGCCGACCCTGCCGACCTCATCATCGTGGCGCTGAAAAATCACCACCTGCCGGAGGCCGTGCCCGACCTGAAGTCCGTCGTGGGCGCTCAAGCCACGATCATCTCGGTGATGAACGGGCTGGATAGTGAGGAAATCATCGGCGCGGTCTACGGGATGGACAAGTTGCTGTACGCCGTGTCCGTCGGCATCGACGCGCAGCGGGACGGCAATCGCATCAGCTACACCAGACCCGGCAAGCACTACGTCGGCCTCGCCGAGAACACCCACCTTGACGAACGTGTGCGGCGCGTGCAAGTGGCGTTCGAGCGCGCCGGCATTGCCTACGAGACGCCCGTGGATATGCTGCGGATTCTGTGGTGGAAGTTTATGGTCAACGTGGGGATGAACCAGGCGTCGGCGGTAATGCGCGCGCCCTACGGCGTCTTCCAGACATCGCCAGAGGCGCAGGCGTTGATGGAAGGACTGATGCACGAGGTCATCGTGCTGGCCGAGCGCGCCGGGATCAACCTGAAGGAAAAGGACATCGCCGATTGGTACACCTTCCTCAACACGCTGTCGCCGCAAGGCAAAACCTCGATGCTGCAAGACATCGAGGCGAGGCGCAAAACCGAAGTCGAAGCCTTTGGCGGCAAAGTGGTCGTCCTGGGTGAACGGTACGGCATACCCACCCCGCTCAACCAGACGATGATACGCATCATTCACATCCTGGAACAGTATCCTCCGCGAGGCTAAACATGACAACAGTAAAATTCCTCATTAGTGAACGTGTCTACCTGCGTCCTGTTGAACACGACGACCTGCTCTACATCCGCAAGTGGGCCAACGACCCGGAAATCCGGCGCTTGACCGGCGAGGTCACGCCGATGACGCCCGCCGGCGCCGAGCGCTTCTTCGAGAAGGTGCAAAATGACGCGGATCGCGTGTGGTTCATCGTTGTGCTAAAAGAAAACGATACACCCATCGGAGAAGCCGGACTGCTGCGCATGTTTCCCGCATGGCGCACGACAGACCTGAGCATCATCATCGGCGAAAAAGACGCCTGGGGCAAGGGCTACGGCACGGAGGCGATCCGGCTGCTGCTGGACTACGCTTTCGACTACCTGAACTTTCACCGTGTATCCATCGGCGTTGTGGGCTTCAACGAAAAGGCGCTGCGGTTCTACGAGAAGATTGGATTCAAACGCGAAGGCATTCAGCGCGACGGCTACTTCTACGACCATGCCTACCACGACTTTGTGATGATGAGCATGCTTGAAGACGAATTCACATGAAGAGACGCGGCGCACCGCTCCCTTCGCGTTGTTTGGGCTGAAAAGAACGCCTTAAGCCTTCTCGCGCAGTGAGAAAAACAGGTTACAATTGTAGTATAAGTGATCATTGAATCGAGATGAAGTGTGGCATTACGGACTCAATGAGCAGTAGGAGGCTATAGATGACACTGACAAACGAAGTTACAGTAGTAGATATTAAATCTGCCTTATTCAACGTGATCGAAGAATTGCCAGAGGAACGAGTGGCGGAGGTGCTAGATTTTGCGCTATCTATTAAGTTGCAGCGGTCGTATAAACCTACAAAAAACCCCTACCGAACTCAGGAACAGATTGAAACCATCCGCAAATTGCGGGGGAGTGCGCGTGGTGAACATTTGTTAGAACGATTGTTAATTGCGCGTGCGGAGGATCGTGAACGTGAACGCTGAAGTCTTCTTGTTAGATAGTTCAGCTATTATGACATACCTTGAAGATGAAGAGGGCGCCGAGTATGTTAACACCCTCTTATTCAACGAAATAGTGTTAATGCCCTGGTCAGCAATGATGGAAGTGTATTACCTCACACTGCAAGAACAAGGAGTAAATATTGCAGAACAAAGATATGAATGGCTCAAAAAATTACCTGTAACTATTCTTTGGGAGATGGATGAAGCTACATTGCTAATTGCTGCCCGTTTCAAAGCTATGCACCGCATCTCCTTTGCTGATGCACTGATTGCAGGATTTGCTGCCGCTCACAATGCGATTCTGGTTCACAAAGACCCTGAATATCAAGCGTTGAAAGGTAAAATTCAGCTCGAACCTTTACCCTACAAATCTTAATCCGTTTCATCCGTTAAATCCGTTGACCATTTTAATATAGGAGGTAAAATATGTCCGAATTTCCGCGTACTACAGTGGGAGGGGTCTCATTGCCCCGGTTGTTGATCGGCACCAACTGGTTCCTCGGTTGGTCGCACACGAGTCTGGCGAAGGATAAGTTCATCCAGACGCACCATAATCCGCAGACGATTGCCGCGATTCTGGATGTGTTCCTGGAATACGGCGTTGACGCGGTGATGGGGCCAGCAAACGACAAGCTGGAAGCGGCGTTGCAAGACGCCGAACAGCGCAGCGGCAAGGCCATCACGCGCATCATCACGCCGCACTTCAACATCACGCCCGGCGGCCCGGCGGAATCCGAGCCGGAGCGCGTCTTCGATACGTGCAAGGAGAAGTACCACGCCACATTCTGTATGCCGCACCAGGCCATCACCGACGCGCTGGCTGACCGGATGACCAAGACCATCCGCGACCTGGACAAGTACACAGCGATGATCCGCGAGCGCGGCATGATCCCCGGCCTTTCCACGCACATGCCGGAAACGGTCGTCTACGCCGACAAGATGGAGGCCGACGTCGAGACCTACATCCAGATCTACAACGCCGCCGGATTCCTGATGCAGGTCGAGGTGGATTGGGTGCAACGCATCATCCGGGATGCCAAGAAGCCCGTGATGACCATCAAGCCCCTGGCGGCGGGACGGCTCATGCCCATCGTCGGTTTCGCCTTCGTGTGGAACACCATCCGCGACTGCGACATGGTCACCATCGGCACCACCACCCCCGACGAAGCCCGCGAATCCATCGAACTGTCGCTGGACTTGCTGGCTCGCCGGATGCCGCAGATCGAATTGCAGAAGACACGCAGCAAGAGTTCGCTAAGCTGAAGAGAGCAGGAGGCAAGAAGGAAGAGGCAAGAGGCCCAAAGGGGTTCCTGTCCTGCATCCTGCCTCTTGCATCGTTGATGTAAACAATGATGCTGGATTTACACACAACCTTCAGAGACCCCGTCCCCATCGCCTCCATCGAAGCCTTGCGCTATCGCGGACGGCAACTGGTGTGCGTGCGTGCGGCGGACGGCGCGGAAGGCGTCGTGATGGCGCACGGACGCATCGAGTACCTCTGGCCGATCTTGCAGCAGCTCGTCGCGCCGTACTTCATCGGCAAGGATGCGCGCGACCTGGAAACGCTGGTGGATGGCGTCTACGCCTACAAAAGCGCGTACAAGCTGGCGGGCATCGCGCTGTGGAGTCCGGTGGCCTACGTGGAACTGGCGCTCTGGGATATGCTCGGTAAGCTGGCGGGCAAGCCCGTGTGCGAACTGCTCGGCCCTGTGTTGCGGCGCGACATCCCCATTTACCTCTCCAGTATGCGCCGCGACACAACGCCGGAAGAAGAAGTCGCCTGGTTACAAGCGCGCCTCGCCGAAACCGGTGCGAACGCCGTCAAGCTCAAAATCGGCGGGCGAATGAGCGCCAACGCCGACGCGATGCCACACCGCACTGAACGTCTCATTCCCCTGGCTCGCCGGACGTTTGGCGACGCCGTGACAATCTACGTGGACGCCAACAGCTCCTACGACGCCGCCCACGCCATCGAAGTCGGCGCGCTGTTAGCCGATTACGGCATCGCCTTCTTCGAGGAGCCGTGCCCCTGGCAGGATTACTGGCAGACCAAACAAGTCGCCGACGCGCTGGAGCTACCCATCGCGGGCGGCGAGCAGGATTCAAGCCTGCCGCTGTTCGACTGGATGATCCGCGAGCGTGTGGTGGATGTGGTGCAGACCGACGTGATGTACAACGGCGGCTTGATTCGCCTGATGCGCGTCGCAGCTATGGCCGCAGCCGCCGGTATGCCGATCATGCCGCACAGCCCCAAAGCCGGCGCAGAATCCGCTCCGGTGCTGCATTTCGCCGCCGTCGCACCGAATCTGGGACCGCACCAGGAATATCACGCCGTAGCCCATACCCCAGAGCCGTGGTACACGCCTGACTTCGCCATCCGCAACGGCGCGGTCGCTGTCCCCACCGGGCCGGGGTTGGGGGTGGAATACGACCCCGCGATATGGAATCAAGTGGAACACTTCTAATAGATACGCCCATCCCCGAAGCCTATTGGGTGGAGCCAGGCTTTTTGCTGGCCGGCCCCTATCCCACGCCACGCTGGGCGCACATCGCCAGTGGCAGGTTGCCGGCGCTCTTGCAAGCCGGCATCCAACTTTTCGTAGACTTGACCGAGCCGGGCGAGGCCGAACCCTACGCCGACCAACTGGGCGAACAGGCATATCACCTGCGGATCCCCATCGGTGATTTTTCCACGCCAACGCCGGACAAAATGGCGGCCATTTTGAATGTCCTGGACGAAGCATTACATCGCGGATGGCGTGTCTATCTCCACTGCCTGGGGGGAATAGGGCGCACAGGAACGGTCGTCGGCTGCTATCTCGTGCGGGGCGGGCTGACGGGCGCACAGGCATTGGAACGGTTGCAGCAGTTGCGCGCCAACTCCGCTTATGCAAAGAGCGGCTCGCCGGAGACAGATATGCAACGCGCGATGGTGCTTCAATGGCCGGTAGGCCAATAAAACGCGCATCGAATGTCTATGAACGACCCGCGCCAGCTACACCCCCTCACTCTGGCTGACGTCGCCGCGCAGCCTGACAGTTTTTATCACTCGCTCACGCTGCCCTGCGGTGAGACGCTCACCTTCCGCCCGCTGCTGCCGGATGACGACGCGCCATTGGCCCAATTCCTGACCGCCCTCTCACCGCAGACGCGCGCGTGCGCCACATTTGCCGGCTACGACCTGGCGACGGCGCAGGAGCTATGCGCCGCCATCGCCCGCTACGACAAGCTACGGCTGGTCGCTACGACGGCAGAGCGCATCGTTGCGCTATTCGAGCTAAGCTTCGACTTGACCAGCGACGACATCGCGCGCTACCAAAGCTATGACCTCCTCCTGGATGTGGCGACCGCTTGCCGCTTCGGACCGACTATCGCCGATGATTACCAAAATCGCGGCCTGGGATCGGCGCTGCTGCCCCACGTGCTCGACCTGGCGTATCGTTTTGGCCGACGCCGGATGATCCTGTGGGGCGGCGTGATGGCGGACAACCAGCGCGCTATTCACTATTATCAAAAAAACGGCTTTCAGCTTGTCGGTCAATTCTGCAACGCTGCGAATATCCTATGTTATGATATGATAAGGGCTATCCCAGAAAGCAATGCGTAGCAGCTATACCAGATCAGGAGTGTGATGAACGACCCGTTTTTAGAAATTTTGGTTATCGCGGTTTTATTGCTTACCAATGGCCTTTTTTCAATGTCTGAGATGGCGATTGTCTCAGCCCGCAAGACCCGGCTGCAACAGTTGGCGGATACAGGCAACCGCCACGCCCGGCTCACATTGAAACTCGCCGACGATCCCAACACGTTCCTGGCAACGATCCAGATCGGCATCACAACGATTGGCATCCTGTCGGGCGCGTTCGGCGGCGCGACATTGGCGCGCACCATCGCGGCTTGGCTCGGTACATTTCCTGCTATCAAACCTTACAGCAATGCTATCGGCGTGGGCTCCGTGGTCATCATCCTCACGTACTTGTCGCTTATCGTCGGTGAACTGGCGCCCAAAAGACTGGCGCTCAACAACGCTGAGCGGATTGCCGTCGTCGTCGCTCCCCCGATGAATTTTCTATCCACACTGGCTTCACCGTTGGTCAAATTACTCAGCCTGTCCACCAATTTCGTGCTATGGCTGCTGAAAGTCAAACCTTCGACCGAACCGGCCATCACCCAAGAAGAAATCGAAATCCTCATCGAACAAGGCACCCAAAGCGGCGCGCTCGAAGAAACCGAACAGGACATCCTTGAAAGCGTCCTCCGGCTGGATGAGCAGCGCGTCGGTGCCGTCATGACCGCCCGTCCGCAAATCGTCTGGCTCGCTCTCGAAGATCCGCCGGAGGTCACACGACAGAAGATCATCGCCAGCCCTTACTCACGCTTTTTGTTGAGCAAGGACGATCTGGATAACCTGCTCGGCGTCGTCTATGCGAAAGACATTTTGGAACAACATCTGGCCGGGCAAGCCCTTGACCTGAGCGTCCTGGCGCGCCCGCCGCTCTTCGTGCCGGAGAATATGTCCACCCTCAAATTGCTGGACCTGTTCAAGCAGAAAGGTACCCATGTTGCCGTCGTCGTGGATGAATATGGTGTCATCCAGGGGATGGCGACCGATACCGACATCCTGGAAAGCATTGTAGGGGATTTACCGGCCATTGATGAACCGGAAGAGCCGGAGGCCATCCAACGCGAGGACGGCTCCTGGTTGCTGGATGGAATGGTTCCCATTGACCGACTGAAAAAGCTGCTCAATATCGAAGAATTGCCTGACGAAGCGTTAGGGGACTATCAAACACTGGGAGGATTCATCATTTACCGTCTGGAAAGCATCCCCACTTCGGGTGAATGGTTTGAATGTGGCGGGATTCGCTTTGAAGTCGTTGACATGGATGGGTGGCGGGTGGATAAAGTGCTGGCGACGCCGCTCCCCAAAGAAGATCGCACACCGGCCCACACCCAACAGTGAACCTGCCCGTATAGCTGCACCCCATAGCGATTGCAGTTTACAATTCATCACCCAGTAGAGCGATTTGCCAAAACCATTAAGTTGCACTATGATAAGCGCATAAGTTCTCAGCACTGACCATGCCTGTCCACAAGGCAAAAAGGAGGTCGTATGTCCGAACAACCGTCGGCTGTTAATTTAGCCAATCTGTTTGACCAGGCCTTACAAGCTGTTACAGCAGAGCGCCAGGAGATTAACGCACTCGATGGGTACAACGGCAATCATGGCGACAACATGGTCTCCAATATGCGCCTCGTCGCCAACACCATCCATGCCAACGAATCTGAACCACCATCCATCGCGTTGCGCCGCGCCGGCCAACGGCTAGGCGAGGCCGGACAAGGCAGCACCAGCCAATACTATGCCAAAGGATTGCTTGAAGCAGCGCACAAGCTCGAAGGGCGCACGCAGTTGGAGCGCGCAGATGGTGTCACCCTGCTAGAGACGCTCCTGGGCGCGGTTCCGGCCCAGGATAACCCTGATCCACAGCAACCCACCAGGAGTGTACTGGATTTAGTTATGGGATTAGCCGGAGCGCAGCAACAGCAGGCCCAGGTGCAGCCTCAGGTCCAGGCGCCGCAGCAGCAGCAGGCGCCAGCCGCCGGCATGTTGGATATGCTCTTAGGTTTAGCCGGCGCGCAACAACCGCAGGCGCAGCCGCAGCCGCAACCCCAACAGCAGGCGCCAGCTGCCGGCATGTTGGATATGCTCTTAGGTTTGGCCGGCGCGCAACAACCGCAGGCACAGCCGCAGCCGCAACCCCAACAGCAGGCGCCAGCCGCCGGCATGTTGGATATGCTCCTGGGTTTGGCCGGAGCGCAACAGCCGCAAGCACAACCCCAGGTTCAGGCGCAGCCGCAAGACAGCGGCCTGGATTTAGGCGATATTTTGGGACGCTTGCTGCCCGCAGGTCTCGCGTACCTGCAAGCTAAACAATCGGGCGCGGACCCAGCCGTAGCGCGCCTGGCCTTAATCCGTGCGCTACTCACCGCACGACCGAACCAGGCGCAGACGCCGCGTCAAGCTGCCGGTACTGTGATTGCGCAAAGTATCCTCAAAGCTTTGATGAGTCGGTAAGGTTGTTTTTAAGGCAGTTCCAAGGCAAGAAACGTCCAGGCCGACACGGCGCGCTTGATCAAGCTGGGCCGGGGGAACGAAATCGAGCTTTGGAATAGCCCATCATTCACATAGACGATAGGAGGTTTTGACATGCCAGACGAGAAGGACAAGAAAGGTAAAGGATTGTTGGGAAAGCTTGTTGATGCGGTGACGGACCGCGACGAGAAAGAAGCGGCGGCCAAGGCCGCAGCTGAGGCCGAGGCCAAGCGCAAGGCAGAGGCCGAAGCCGCAATGGAGGCAAGCCGCCGCCAGATCGCCGAGAATCGCGCGAAAGCCGAAGCCGAAAGACAGGCCAAAGAAGCCGCCGAGAAGAAGGCCGCAGAAGAGGCCGCCCGCCTCGCCGCTGAAAAAGCCCGCGCAGAAGCCGAAGCTCGTGAAAAAGCGCGTCTGGAAGCTGAAGCCCGCGAAAAGGCGCGCAAAGAAGCTGAAGCCCTCGCCAAAGTGCGCGAGTTCGAAGCGCGCCGGGAAGCCGAACAGGCAGCAAAATTGGCCGCACGAGAGGCTGAAGAAGCCGCTAAGAAGGCTGCCGAGGAGGAGGCGGCCAGAAAGGCCGCCGAAGAAGCCGCCAAGCTCGTCTACGTTGTGAAGCCCGGCGATAGCCTGAGCAAGATCGCCAAAGAGCAACTGGGCAACGCCAGCCGCTGGCCGGAGATCCACGAGTTGAACAAGGATCAAATCCCCAACGCCAACATTATCCGCCCGGGGCAGCAATTGCGTTTGCCGCCGCACTAAACCCGAATTGCGCGTCCCAAGCCCCTCGAAGAGATCGAGGGGCTATTTTTGTGTGAAAAGCGAGTTGTCATCCACGCCCGTTCATTGTACAATCCGCCCATAGAGTGAACATGACCATCTGCCAGGCAGAACTTGTCATTTATCATTCGCCATTCGCAGGAGGATAACGTATGCCAACTACCCAGGAAATGCTGGAAGCCTTGAAGGAATTTGACACACCTTCCATCACCAACGTTGTCGCCACGTACCCCGACAACCCGCTGTGCCTGGGCCTCTATAACCCCTGGACGCAGAACTGGTACACCGATCAGAGCATCCGCTGTATGTACCCGGAGATAGGGCCGGTGGTGGGATTCGCCGTGACGTGCGTCTACGGGCTGCCCGATCCCACGTACAAGCGGCTTTCGTTTATGGATGTAATTGACGCGCTGGACGCCTCGCCCAAGCCCACGATTTTCGTCTTCGAGCAGCGTTTTCCGCCGGAGATCGCGGGCAAGGTTGGGCTTTCCGGCGGGAATATGACCACCGCGATGCAAGCTGTGGGCTGCGTGGGCGCCATCTCCAACGGCCCCTCGCGCGACATAGACGAAATCCGCCCGATGCGCTTCCAATACCTGCTCAGCGGCATCGCGCCAGGGCATGGTCCCACGGCGGTTCACGCGCTCAACGTGCCGGTGACGGTCGCCGGGATGGACGTCGCGCCCGGCGAGATCATCCACATGGACGAAAACGGCGCGGTCAAATTCCCGGCGGATAAGCTCGAAGCTGTTCTTACCAACGTCCGCAAATTGCGCGATGAAGAGGCCACCCGCATGGGCGCGCTGCGGCACGCCAGGAGTGCAACGGAGGTGCGTGCGATCTTCGGCGGACAAACCTATGCAAAGAAACCATAAAAAGGAGATTGCTATCTATGAAAATTACTGATGTTCAAGCGTGTGTGATTGGTAGGCATGAGCCAGACAGCGGCGGCAGCGTCTGGACGTTCGTGCGTGTGTATACGGACGAGGGGATTGTGGGCACGGGGGAGTGTAACTCCGCGTCGGCGATCTCCGGCTTTGCCGTCAAACAAGCGATTGAGACAATGAAGCGCTTCCTCATCGGCAAGGACCCCACCAATATCGGCCCAATTTATGAGATGCTGCGCCGCTTCGGGCGCTACGGCGGCACGTCCGACCCGCCGATCATCTTCGCCATCACCGGCATCGAGAACGCGCTCTATGACATCACTGGCAAGGCGCTCGGCGTGCCGGTCTACAAATTGCTCGGCGGCAAGTACCGTGATAAGATTCGCCTCTACGCCGACCTGCACGCGGGCGACGACGAATCGCCTGCGGCTTACGCGACGAAGGCGCAGGAGGTTATCGAGGGCGAGGGCTACAGCGCGGTCAAGTTCGACGTGGATCACACCGGCGTCGGCAAACTCGATCCGGTCAACTGGACAGTAGGCGCGAAGGAGATGACGCACATCATCAACCTGATTGCCGCCGTGCGCGAGGGCATCGGCTATGAGACCGACCTGGCGATTGACTGCCACGGGCAATTCGACGTCCCCTCGGCGATCACGCTAGCGAAGGCCGTGGAGCCGCTGCGCCTGATGTGGTTGGAGGAGCCGGTACCGGCGGAGAACATTGACGCGCTGGCGCAAGTCCACGCCAAGACCAGCACCGTCATCTGCACCGGCGAAAACCAGTACACGCGCTTCGAGTTCCTCGAGCTGTTGCAAAAGCAGGCGTGCGATGTGATTATGCCCGATCTCTCGAAAGCCGGCGGGATGATGGAGGCCAAGCGCATCGCCGATATTGCCGACGCCTTCTACGTGCCCATCGCGCCGCACAACGTCTCGTCGCCGCTAGGGATGATGGCGGCGTGCCACGTCTGTGCGGCGGTCGCCAACTTCCTGGTGCTGGAGTTCCACGGGCGGGAGATCCCCTGGTGGAACGATCTCTGCGATGGGGACAAGCCCTTCATCCGCAACGGCTGGATGCACGTCTCCGAAGCGCCCGGCATCGGCGTCGAGCTGAACGATAAAGTTGCCAAATCGCTGTTGTGGCCGGGGGATAAGTACTTCGATTAGGAGTTAAATATGATGAAAACCTATCATATTGCGTGTACCGATCTCACCGTCTCCCGCCTGGCCTATGGCTGTATGAAAATTGGCGGCAGTTGGGGGCCGGAGCCGCTCACCCAGGCCGACAAGGCCGCAGCCGTGAAAGCCGTCGTCGCCGCTTACGAGCAAGGCATCACGCTGTTCGACCACGCCGACATCTACACGCGCGGCAAATCTGAAGAGGCGTTCGCCGCAGTGTGGCCCATCATCCCCCGCGACAAGATCATCGTGCAGAGCAAGTGCGGCATCCGTTTTGCGGGCGATCCATATCCCGGCGCGCCGCACCGCTTCGACTTCAGCTATGAGCACATCGTCGCCTCGGTGGAGGGCAGCCTGCGCCGCCTGCGCACCGATTACCTGGACATCCTGCTGCTGCACCGCCCCGACGCGCTGATGGAGCCGGAAGAGGTCGCCCGCGCCTTCGACGATCTGGCGGCGGCGGGAAAAGTGCGCTACTTCGGCGTGAGCAACCACACCGCGGCGCAGATGGCGTTGCTGCGCATCCACGCCGACCAGCCGATTGTGATCAACCAGGTGCAGTTGAGCCTGCTGCATCACTACCTGATCAGCGAAGGCGTGATCGCCAACATCGCCGGGAAGCCGGCGGTTTACGGTGAGCCAGGCCGAACCGCATTGGCGACGGCTACGCTGGATTTCTGCCGCGCGCACGGTATCCTTGTGCAAGCCTGGGGACCGGTAGCGGGTGGGCAGATATTGAACCCACCCGCCGACGCCGCGCCGCACGTCAAAGCCACCGCCGCGCTGGTCGCGCAGATGGCGCAGGAGAAGGGAACGACGCCGGAGGCGATTGCGCTGGCGTGGCTGCTGCGTCATCCGGCCGGCATCCAACCCATCATCGGCACGACGAAACCGGAGCGCATCGCCGCCAGTTGCCTGGCCGACGACGTCACCCTCACCCGCGAGGAGTGGTACGCCCTCTTCACCGCCGGGCGCGGCGAACCGTTACCGTAAACGACGTTTGAACGTTTCAACGTTCCAACGTTCCAACGTTTCAACAATTTTAGACAAGGAGCGCATAGATGAAACAGTTCAATTTGACCCCTGTTATGGGAAAACGTCTCATCGGGAAGGGGATGGCGCAACATCCGGATATTCAGCGCGTGCTGCAAAAGGGCACATTGCTCATCGTCGCGGGGACGACGAATGGCTACGTGGCCGAGGAGATCCTCACGGCGCTCGGACAGGCTGAGGGGTTCTCGCGCGTGGGCTTCCGGCGCGGCGTGACCGTGGCGCAAGGCGCGAAGCTGCCGAAAGCCGAACTGGCGGGTGACGTTGTCATCGTGGATGGACAGTGGCAGCCCGGCAAGACTGTCTTCGACGTGGCGGAGAGCCTCAAGGCCGGCGACGTGGTCCTCAAAGGCGGCAACGCCTTCGATCCCTACGGGCAGGCTGCCGTGCAGATCGGCCATCCGCAGGGCGGCACGGTGATGGCGATTGTTCCAGCGGTCATCGGGCGGCGCGTGCAGTTGATCGTACCCATCGGGTTGGAGAAGCGCGTCTTCGATGACATCCACACCCTGGCGCAGCGCGTCAACGCGCCGGAGACTGACGGCCCACGCCTGATGCCCCTGCCGGGCGCAGTCTTCACCGAACTGGACGCCATCCAACTGCTCACCGGCGCGGAGGCCATCCTCATCGCCGGCGGCGGCATCTTCGGCGCGGAAGGCTCGGCGTGGATCGGCGTCAGCGGGACGGAGGAGCAGGTGGCAGCAGCGGCGGCGCTCATCAAGTCGGTCGCCGGCGAGCCGCCGTGTGAGGTGTAGTCAAAGTTCACACCTGACAGGTTTCAGAAAACCTGTCAGGTGTGACGCGATTATCGGACCGTCGCCTTCAACGAGAATGTGTAGGGCAGCTTTCCCTTATGCTCTGGGAAAGTCCACCCATGCGCATCCTCGATCTGCTTTTCGGCAGAAATACGGAAAAACAGCCAGTCGAACTCGTGCAGCCACTCAATGTGCAGTCCCGCCTGGCTCAGCGCGGTGACGATTTCGCCCAGCGTGTACATCCAACTGTAATTGACAGCAGGTTTGCCCGCGCTGGCATAGCCGCCGATCCAGCCATCCTCATCGGCGGTCTTCTGAAAGTAAGGGTATTTGACAGCCAGCTCGGGCAATTTTTCTTCATCCCAGATCATATAAAAGGGGTGACTATCGAGAACATACAAGAAGCCGTCATCCGCCAGCAAATGGCGCACATTGCGCGCCCACAAATATAAATCGGGCAGCCAACACAGCACACCTTCCGTCGTAAAGACGATGTCGTACTTCTCGTGACATTCGGGCATGGCCTGGTTCATCATCTCCAGGACATTGGACTCGATAAATCGGGCATCATTGATGCCGAGATCAGCCGCCAACTTGCGCGCGTAGTGGACGTTTTCGGGCACCAGATCCACGCCGGTCACAGTCGCGCCCATCCGCGCCAGCGAAAGCGTGTCAGCCCCGGTGTTGCACTGCAGATGAATCAGCTTTTTGCCCGCGATGTCGCCCAATTCCGCAATTTGTGTCTGGCTCAGCGTGGTCTCGTTCGCCAGAAGCCTGGCCTTGAACACCTCATAGTGATCCCTGGCGATAACGCCCCAACTCTTTCTGTTTGCATCGATGTACTCACTCACGATAACCCTTCCTTCACGAAGAAAACTTCAACGATCGGGCTGCCAGCGACCAAATCATCAACGCTGGCGACCTGATCTCTGTACCACTGCGTCTCCGGCGCGGACATCAACCGCCGGCGATCTTCCAGGTTAACGATGATCACTGCCCGCGCGGGCAGTTGCGCCGAGACCGATTCCTTCAGACAAAATAAAAACTCCGGATTGGCGCGCAGATTCGCCAGCCAGTCGCGGCGCGCGCGGGGGCCGTTGCCGCCTCCCGCGTCAGGCGTTCCACAGATGATAATGCGCCCGCCGATATTCGTGAACCAGATTTCCGTTTTCCTGGGCAAGCCGCTTTTCGCCCCCGTCGTGATGATGTCAATGAAGCGATCTTCACGCAAGGCGCGCTGAATTTCGTCGTTTGACACAGGTGCATAGTTCATAAAGCTTCCCCCTCTTTCGCTTTTTATCTGGAAAGGTCAGGGCATTATAGCGCAAAATGCTAAAGAATGACATTTTTTCTTCACGACAAACACGCTATAATGCCAGTGTACGAAACCGTTGAGGATAAGCAGATGACGATGACTGTCGAGAACATACCTGCTGCTGCGGCTGAGCCGTTGGAACAGGCATCCCAAACGCACTGTCTGGATCTCGAAAGCGTGTTGGCAAGAGCACGGGAACTGCGTGAAATGACGTTGGCTTGTCCTATTGATGATGACGCTTTTACGCAAGCCAAAGCGGTAGATCGAGCCTGAGCGCCGAAGATTAGCATGGATTAGCGAGATCGGCAGTTTGCCTGAGAGGAACAGCTATGACAATCACCCCTAGAGTGGCGCACTTACGCCAACAAAGCCTTGACGCCGTCCCCACGCTGTCCAGCGAACGGGCGGAGTTGATGACGGAATTCTACAGGACGCACACCGGCCTGATGTCTACGCCGGTGCAGCGCGCGCTGGCGTTCCAATACCTGCTGGAACACAAGGCCATCTGCATCAACCCCGGCGAACTCATCGTGGGCGAAAAAGGCCCTGCGCCCAAAGCCACGCCGACGTACCCCGAACTGTGCTGCCACACGCTGAGCGATCTGGACATCCTCAATGCGCGGGAGAAAATCCCCTTCGCCGTCAGCCCGGCGACGCGCCAGGTCTACGCCGATAGGCTCATCCCCTTCTGGCAAGGGCGGACGATGCGCGAGTTGATCTTCCAGGAGATGACGCCCGAATGGAGAGACGCCTACGAAGCGGGCATTTTCACCGAGTTTATGGAGCAACGTTCGCCGGGCCATACCGTGCTGGACGACAAAATCTACCACAAGGGGATGCTCGACTTCAAAGCCGACATCCAGGCCAGCCTCGACGCGCTGGACTACCTCAACGATCCCGACGCCTACGCCAAACAGGAAGAACTCAAGGCGATGGCGATCACGGCGGATGCGCTCATCCGCTTCGCCGAGCGCCACGCGGAGAAGGCGCGCGAGCTGGCAGCACAGGAGACTGATCCGGTGCGCCAACGCGAACTCGAACGTATCGCCGAGGTCTGCGCGCGCGTTCCGGCGCACGCCCCCCGCGATTTCTGGGAGGCGCTGCAAGCCTATTGGTTCGTCCACCTGGGCGTGACGCTCGAACTGAACCCGTGGGACTCGTTCAACCCCGGCAAGCTCGACCAGCACCTTGAGCCGTTCTACCGGCAGGGCCTCGCCGATGGGACGCTCACCCGCGAGCAAGCCGAGGAACTGTTGCAGTGCTTCTGGATCAAGTTCAACAACCAGCCGGCGCCGCCCAAAGTGGGCGTGACGGCGGCGGAAAGCGGCACCTACACCGATTTCGCGCAGATCAACATCGGCGGCGTGCGCCCGGATGGGACGGACGGCGTCAGTGAAGTCACATATCTCATTCTGGATGTGATCGAAGAAATGCGCTTATTGCAGCCCAGTTCGTCCATCCAGGTCAGCCAAAAGAACCCGGATGCCTTCATCAAGCGGGCAGCGCGCATCATCCGCACCGGGTTTGGGCAACCGTCGGTCTTCAACACGGAGACTGTCATCCAGGAGATGCTGCGCGCGGGCAAGAGCCTGGTGGACGCGCGCTGCGGCGGGACGAGTGGCTGCGTAGAGACCGGCGCGTTCGGCAAGGAAAACTACAACCTGACGGGCTACTTCAACATGCCCAAGGTGCTCGAAATCACGCTGCACAACGGCGTTGATCCGCGCACCGGCAAGCAGCTTGGCCCGCAAACCGGCGATCCGCGCGCGTTCGAGAGCTTCGACCAACTCTTCACCGCTTACGAGACACAACTGCGCTACTTCGTGGATGTGAAAATTCGCGGCAACCACGTCATCGAGCGACTGTACGCCCGCTACATGCCGGCGCCGTTCCTTTCGCTGCTGATTAGCGACTGCATCGCCAACGGCAAGGACTATCACGACGGCGGCGCGCGCTACAACACCTCGTACATCCAGGGCGTGGGGCTTGGCTCCATCACAGATGCGCTGACGGCGCTCAAGTATCACATCTTCGACGCGAAGACACTCGCGCTGGACGAACTGCTCACGGCGCTGGACAATGACTTCGCGGGCCAGGAGCGCATCCGCCAACTGCTGCTCAATCGCACCCCGCGCTACGGCAACGACGACGATTACGCCGACAGCGTGATGCGCGCCGCGTTCGAGGTGTACTTCAACGCGATTGACGGACGGCCCAACACGCGCGGCGGCGCGTATCACATTGACCTGCTGCCGACGACGTGCCACGTCTACTTCGGCAGCGTCACCGGCGCGACCGCCGACGGGCGCAAAGCGTGGACGCCGCTCTCGGAGGGCATCTCGCCGGTGCAAGGCGCGGACCGGCGCGGGCCAACCGCTGTCATCAAATCCGTCGCCAAGATGGACCACGTCCGCACGGGCGGCACGCTGCTCAACCAGAAGTTCACGCCGTCAGTTTTGCAGGATGACGCCGGGCTGGACGGGCTGGTACACTTAATCCGCGCGTATTTCCAACTGGACGGGCATCACATCCAGTTCAACGTCGTGGACGTCGCCACCCTCCGCGCCGCGCAGGCGCACCCGGAGCAGTACCGCGACCTCATCGTGCGCGTGGCCGGCTACAGCGATTACTTTTGCGATCTCGGCAAGGCGCTACAGGACGAAATCATCGCGCGGACAGCGCACGAAGAACTGTAGCTATTCAGCCTACTTACAATGCGACCGTCACCCTGAGCGGAGTGGAAGGAGCATCTGCGCGACTGGAACGGAGCGAAGGGTCTCTACGTTGCGCGAGCAGAGATTCCTCACTTCGCTCCACTCGTTTCACTCGTTCCGCTACGTTCGGAGACCTGTCCTGAGCTTGCCGAAGGATGACGGCTGAATAGTTACGAAGAACTTACATAATCAGGAGAGTCACAGTGAAAATCTACATCAGCGCAGACATTGAAGGCGTTACCGGGACAACCGACTGGGACGAAACCGAAAAGGGCGAGGCGGCTTACGCGGAATTCCGCGAGCAGATGACGGCGGAAGTCGCTGCCGCCTGTGAGGGCGCGCTGGAAGCGGGCGCGACCGAGATCTGGGTCAAGGATGCCCACGATTCGGCGCGTAACCTGCTCGCCGCCAGACTCCCGCAGGAAGCCAGACTCATCCGGGGCTGGGCCGGACATCCTTTCAGCATGGTCACGGGGCTGGATGAAACATTCCAGGCGGTGATGATGATCGGCTACCACGCGCCGGCGGCATCGGACGCCAATCCGTTGGCGCACACGATGAACAGAGGGATTACGTACCTCAAAATCAACGATCAACTCGCGTCGGAGTTCTTGCTGCACGCTTTCGTCGCTTCGCTCAAGCGCGTGCCGGTGGTCTTTGTCTCCGGCGACGCCGGGCTATGCCGCCACGCGCAAACGTTCAACCCGCACATCGGGACGTGCGCCATCAAAGAAGGCGTCGGCAATTCCACAATCAGTATCCACCCAACGCGCGCCATCCAGGCGATCCGCGCAGGCGCGCAGCAGGCCCTCACTGGCGACCTGTCCCGTTGCCTACTGCCGCTGCCGGAGCACTTCCACGTCGAAATCTGCTACCGCAACCACGCGAGCGCCTACCGCGCGGCGTTCTTCCCCGGCGTCAGGGCAGAAGGGCCGCACACGGTTAGTTTCGATACGGCGGATTACTTCGAGGTTGCGCGGACGTTGATGTTTGTGTTACGCTAACTTCGTACAGTCACCCTTCCAACGTTGCCGCAGCGCGTTCCCAGATCTCATCGGGGACGACGCCATCGTGCGCTATTCCGGCCTGCGCCGCCAGGTCGAAGGCATGAAGGACGAGATACCACGGGTGATTCTGCCCGGTTTCGATGCCGCGCATCAACGCGCGCACCATCGCGCCGCCCTCCGCCAACATCCCGCTCTCCCGATAGGCGACCAGGAGCGCAGCCACGTCATACTCCACCACGCGCAAATTCGCTGTCCAGCGGTCATCCTGCCAGGTCAGCAGCGCGTATTCCGCACCTACCACCCCGTCAATCGGTCCGCCAACCGCGCCGGGATTGAGCGCCAGCCGTCCATTGTGGCGGTACTTCCACGCGATGTGCGTGTGCCCGCACACCAACACCGGTTCGGCGATCTGCGCCAGCGCGTCTTCCACGTAGATATTGTTCGTTGACCGCGCCTGCGCAAATTTGCACCTGATCTCCGGGGCATCCGGCACAATGCCCTCCGCCACAGCGCGCGGCGACCCGTGAACCACGCAAATCGGCGCGGCGCCGGGCAACGTTACAACCAATCGTTCAGGCAATGCGGCGAGATAATCCAGCGCGTCCCGGTCCAGGCGGGCGTAACCCCACCGCAACGGCGCCCACTGCGCGCGGGTTTGCCAGGTTGCCGGCGCGACGCCCGTGTCGTAACGGGTAAAGTAGACATCGTTGTTGCCCTGGATAATCCAGGCATCGAGGCTGCGGAGCCGGTCCAGGGTCTCCAGCGGAAACGGTGCGCCGAGGAGCAAATCCCCGGCGATGATGTAGCCGTCCACGCCTTGCGTGCGCGCATCCGCCAACACCGCTTCCAGCGCGGGGAGGTTGCCGTGGATGTCGGCCAAGATTGCCAGGCGCATACAAGCCTCCAACACACACCCTGTAAAACAAAATGCGTGAAACGTAAAACGTAATAAGTTTACACCATTACGTTTTACGTTTCACGTTTTACTGACTTATTTCAATTCACGCAAAGCCAACTGCGCGCCGAAGTGGTTCGGGTCGCGTCCCAATACGGTCTCAAACGCCGCTTTGGCTTCCGCTGCGTGGCCCAAGCCCAGGTGCGCCAGGCCGATGGTGTAGGTGAGGTGAGTGCGCCGCCGCGTCTCCATATCTTCTTCGGCGAAGACGAACTGCGGGACGGAGGTGGCGAAGCCTTGTTTGGCTTGCTCTTCAAGCTGGCGGGTGGCGCGTTCCAGCATTTCGGTGAGCCGGGTTTCAGCTTCATCCGCGCGACCAAGCGATTTGAGCGCCAACGCCTGGTAGTATGGCAGTTCCGCCGACCAACCGTGCGCCGCGAGGACGCTCTCGAAGCTGGCGCGCGCGCCGTCAGCGTCGCCGAGAGCCTGCTGCGCCAGCCCCATCGTATAGCGGACGTGAGCATCCGACCAGTGCAGGTGCTTGCGCTCGCCGAGGTTGTCGGGATAGGGGGCCAGCGCCGTTTGACAGTGCGTGAGCGCAGTTTGCGCGTCGTCCGCAGCGAGGGCGTTTTGCGCCAGCAGCCAGTGCGCCGTCACATACTGCGCGGAGATGCGCCCCGTGCCGCCCTCCCACGGGTGGAAGCGACGCGAGAGCGCGTAGTCGAGGGCCTTCTGCGGTTGTCCGGTCTGATTGTAGAGCGTGACCAGTTCCACGGAAAGGTCGTCGCGGTCGCGCACCAGGTCGAGGTGCTGCTCAAGGCGTTCCAGTCGTGCTTTGGCTGAAACGCCCGTCCGCTGCAACAGTTGATCGAGTTCACCGAGCACGCGCCCATCCTGCGGATGAGCGGCGAACGCCGTTTCGTAGCAGGCGATGGCACGCTGTGGATCGTGCAGCACATTGTAGGCGGCGATACCCAGGTTGCGCCAGGGAATCGAGAAACCGGGCGCACCCTTCACGGCAATCTCCCACTGCGCAATGGCTTCTTCTGGACGGTGTTTGTCGTAGTACAGATCGCCGAGGTAGTAAGCGATGATGGGATCGTCTGGGAAGAGCGATTGCGCGTGCTGCAAGATGACCATCTCCTCAAGCCGCACGGGGAAACAGTAGTCGGTGGGTTGCGCCGAGGCTTTGCCATACAGCGCGCGAGCCTCATCGTCGCGTCCCTGACGATGGGCGAAATAACCCAGGGCGTACAACACAGTCGGAAATCCCGTGGCATCCGGTCCAACCACGCGCGCGAGAACGTCGGCAGCCTCATCCCACAATCCGGCGTTGGCGTAATCAAAGGCCATATCGAGATAGGCTTGAATTTCAGACAGCGGATCGGAGACGCGCAGCAGCGCCATCAATTCGGCGAGCTGGCTCTGCGCCGCCGTGCTCCCCTTCGCCCGGCTCTGCAAAACAATCTCGTTGCGCGACCCCATATCCAGCGGATCCAGGCTGACGGTCTCGCAGCACAGCGCAGCGGCTTCATTGAGACGACCCAGATGACGCAGGATGGCAGCCTTGAGATTGCGCGCCTTCATATTCAGCGTGTTGGTGATGAGAGCGCGGTTCACATGCTCTAGCGCGGTCACGAAATCGCCGCGCAGCAGATCAATTTCGGCGAGGGCGTAGTAGCTGGCGGCCTGCCAGGCGTAGCTCCAGATGGCTTTGTAGAAGGCGGCGTAGGCCCCGCCAAGGTCGCCGCTGAACTTGAGCGCCTGCCCCAGGTTGAAGAAAACCTCGCCGTCGCGCGGGTTGGGGTTGCGGCGCGTGAGTTTGTCAATGGCCGTGCGGAAGTGGGCAATGGCCTTCTCGAAGTTCCCACGCCGGAAGTACACCAGGCCCAGCGCGTTGTTGCAGCGCACGTCGGTGGGATCCTTCGCCAACGCAGCCTCCCAGTACGGCTCCGGCTCAATCGTCGGATGACGGTACTGTTCGAGGTGCAGGCCGGTGAGGTAGAGGTCCTCAATGCTGTCGAAGGTCTCCGGCGGGGGTGGCGGGGTTTTCGCTTCCGGCAGGGGCGGCTGCTCCACGATTTGCGGCGCGTAGCGGATGATCTCCTGCCCGGTGGCATCGCACACGCGCAACAACAGCTCTGTCTCCGCTACGCCCTCCGGCAGCATTACTTCCGCCACAAACGGCGCATCCGGCGCAAGCGTTACGGTCTTCTCCAACAACGTATTTTCATCGGCAACCAGTGTAACAAGCGAGTCCTCAAAAACCTCTGTCGCTACCACGCCTACCTTTGCGATTTGCTGATTCGCAGATTTTTTGATTTCGAGATTTACCGCACAACGCCGATTTGCATTCTTCGCCGGGCCAATCTTCTGGATGGGATACCAGAACTGGCTGAAGGTCTTGGTCTCGTAGGGTTGAAGCCACGAAAAGTCGGGCTGGTTGTCGGTGTAGACGCCGGCCATCAGCTCGATGTATGGGCCATCGGCGTCGGTGAGGTTAGCCTCCCAGCCTTTGGCGAATTCGCCTGCGCCCCAGGTGAACATCTTCTTGCCGGGCGCGATGAAGCGGTTGGCGACGTGGACAATGCCAGCGTCGGCGCGATGGTCGTAACCGCCGAAGTGGTCATAGTTCGTCTCCCACACGAAGTATGATGTGGGCACGGGGATGTTCTTGTACCAACTGATGTCTGTGCCGGCCCCGTCGTTGGAGAAATCCACGCCGTAGTAGTTGCCCGTGGCGATGGGGAAATGCGACATTGACCGTTTGGAGTGGTCAGTCACAACGGTCACGTCCGGCGGGAAGAAAACCTGGTACTGCTCGTGGACGTGGACGCCGACGTTGACCCACCACAGGAAGGTCTGCACCTCCGGCGTGCGGTTGTAGAGCTGCACCTTCATCTCAAAAAACGCCTTGCCGGGGTAAAGGCAGATGCCGACCATGCCCTTCATCCGTTGCAGCGGATCGTTCTCGCTCATCCAGACAGTCACACTGCCGTCGGATTTTTCCTCGATGAGGTGCTGCGTGGGCATAAACGTGGACGGGCGGTGATGCTGCGGCCAGTTGAACTCAATCCCGCCGGAAATCCACGCGCCAAACAGGCCGATGAGCGCCGGTTTGATCACGTGCTGGCGGTAGATGAAGTTGTAGCCGGTGGTCTTGTCCACCGCCTCGTGGATGCGCCCGCCGATTTGCGGGAGCATCATCAGGCGGATGTACTCATTTTCCAGATAAACGGCCTGATACGTCTGCGGCGCGCTCTCGCTGGCAAGCTTGTCGGTGAACGGCTGCGGGTAGACGCGCCCGCTCGTCCCCTGGTTCACCCGCTTGTCGAGGTACATCGGGTTCAGATCGGCGGGTGGCGGGGTGTAGGTGGGGAAGGTGATGGTTTCTTCCCAGGCTTTGACGGTGGTATTCATCATATTGTCCTCCCAGATGATGATAAGCAAGCGCCCTACTCTACAAGTAGGGCGTTTTTCTAGCGGTCTTTCACTTTATCTTGCGTTTCAGTGGCAATGGAGTCACACGAATACGCTTTTTATCTACGACACACACGGAATGTTCTATAACATTCGGCTGCACCTCTTGCAAAACGCGCTCAAGTAAATCACACATCTCTGCGTCGGAGTAATTGCCGCCACGAAATAGAATAATACCGGGGCCATTCAAGGAACTGAGAGCCAAAAGCTGCGGGAAATCTAAATCTGCCGTGATGACAATACGCGCCTCGGCGCGAGCCATCGCCAGCAATTCCTCGTCAGAAGCGCGAGCCATACCGATCTGACAAGCATGCACGCCTGAATATCCATAAGCCTGCAAAATACCCAGCAGCATCGCCGAAACCGGCATATGCAACAGAGCTTTCATTACGCCAACTCTAGCACAGGAGATTCTGCAAGACGAGCAGCATACTCCAAAGCAGCCTGAATATCCTCTACTTCCAGGTATGGATACGCCTGTAAAATCGTTTCTGGCGTTTCACCAGAAGCTAACAATCCCAGCAAGCGAGAGAGCGGAAAGCGCAAACCACGAATACAAGGTTTGCCACCACAAACTTCAGGATCCAGGGTAATCCGATCAAACATCGCAATATCTCCCTTTGCTGTTTTTTTTCTTTAATTATACCCCAAACGATCCATTTTTATCCCCGCGACTTCATCGGCCCGGGCCGCAGATCCGCGCGCCCGTCGACATACACCGCCACCCACTGCGCCAGGCGCTTGCCGAGCCGGCGCGCGGCGGCGATTTCTTTCTCCTCGCGGGGTTTGCCCGCCGTCACTGCGCCGTAGTGGAGGGTGAACTGCGGACCGGTGTAGTCTGGCACGCCGAAGGTGAGCATGCCCACGTTCATCATCATAATGAGAATGGACATGCACGTCAGTTCTGCGCCGCCGCCCCAGCCACCGGAGGTGGAGAAGGCGCAGCCGATTTTGCCGTCCATTTGTCCCCAGACGTGAT
>ENA-UOWE01001635-UOWE01001635.1-activated-sludge-metagenome-genome-assembly--contig:-NODE-1635-length-27058-cov-5.402400_pt1 | contig 27058 bp, 27 predicted proteins | sample MGYA00249841_ERZ761562 | MGnify/ENA primary metagenome ERZ761562 (study PRJEB28883, sample SAMN05720200) | activated sludge metagenome | isolation source: Anaerobic digester | place: Japan...
GTGGACAATCCCGAAGATTTAGGAATGATTATCAATAAAATTGACGCGGAATTGAATGGTTTGTTTTAGGTTTATCCAAATTTCAAAATAAAAAAAGGCGCAAAACTTAAAATTTGCGCCTTTCCTTTTTTACATCGAGAATACATTTATTATCTCACTTCTTGATTTTGAATTAAATCCAAATAAAGATTAATTGAATCTTTCAATTCTTTTCTGGGAGTAATAAAATCTAAAAAGCCGTGTTCAAGAACAAATTCAGCGGTTTGAAAACCTTCTGGTAAATCTTTTCCGGTGGTGTCTTTTACAACTCTAGGTCCTGCAAAACCAATCAAAGCGCCAGGTTCAGAGATGTTAATATCTCCAAGCATTGCATATGAAGCAGTTGTTCCTCCTGTTGTTGGGTCTGTACACAAAGAAATGTATGGAATTTTGGCATCGGCTAGTTGAGCTAATTTTGCAGAAGTCTTTGCTAATTGCATCAACGAATAAGCAGCTTCCATCATTCTAGCTCCACCTGATTTTGAAATCATTACAAATGGAATGTTGTTTTTGATAGAATAATCTATTCCACGAACAATTTTTTCTCCCACAACTCCTCCAACTGAACCACCAATAAAAGCAAAATCCATGCAACAAACCACTAAATCTTTTCCTTTTGATTTTCCAACAGCTGTTCGAACTGCATCATTCAATTTGGTTTTAGAAATCGTGTCTTTTAGCCTGTCAGAATATTTTTTGGTATCTACAAAATGCAAGGTGTCTTTTGATGTCATTTTGGCATCCAATTCCTTGAACTCATTGTTGTCAAATAATATTTCGAAATATTCATTACTTCCAATTCTTACGTGAAAACCATCTTCTGGACTTACGTATAGATTGCGAGCTAATTCTTCGGCATCAATTATTTTTCCTGTAGGCGATTTGTACCAAAGCCCTTTTGGAATGTCCATTTTGTCTTCGGTAGCTGTAGTGATTCCTTTTTCTGTTCTTTTAAACCAAGCCATTTTTTTAGTATTCAGTGTTCAGTATTCAGTATTCAGTGTTCAGTAAAAAAGCATTCAGTTTTTAATAATCAGTGTAAAACTGAACACTGAACACTTTTTATAGTGTATTTACGTTATTCAAATCAGCAAAAGCTTGTTCTAATCTTGCATTGAATGTAACTTCTCCTTCACGCAACCATTTTCTTGGATCGTAATATTTTTTGTTAGGAGCGTCGGCACCAGTTGGATTTCCGATTTGAGTTTTCAAATAATCGATATTGTTAACCATAAAGTCACGAATTCCTTCTGTTAGAGCAAATTGTAAGTCAGTATCAATATTCATTTTGATAACGCCATAGCTAATACCTTCTCTAATTTCTTCAAGAGTAGAACCTGATCCACCGTGAAAAACGAAATCAACAGGATTTGGTCCAGTTTTGAATTTTTCTTGAACGTAATCTTGAGAGTTTTTCAAGATTTTTGGAGTTAATTTTACGTTTCCTGGTTTGTAAACACCGTGAACGTTTCCAAAAGAAGCAGCAATTGTAAATCTTGGGCTCACTTTTGATAATTCTTCGTAAGCATAAGATACTTCTGAAGGTTGAGTGTATAATTTTGAACTGTCAACATCTGAATTGTCAACCCCATCTTCTTCACCGCCAGTGATTCCTAATTCGATTTCTAATGTCATTCCCATTTTGCTCATTCTAGACAAATATCCTTTACAGATTTCGATATTTTCTTCGATTGGTTCTTCAGATAAGTCAATCATATGTGAAGAAAATAAAGATTTTCCTGTTGCTGCAAAATGTGCTTCAGAAGCATCTAATAATCCGTCAATCCAAGGTAATAATTTTTTGGCACAGTGGTCTGTGTGTAAAATTACAGTTGCTCCGTAGGCTTCGGCTAATGTATGTATGTGTTTTGCTCCAGCGATTGCTCCAGCGATTGCTGCTTTTTCTCCAGCATTTGAAAGTCCTTTTCCAGCGTTAAATTGCGCTCCTCCATTCGAAAATTGAATAATAACGGGTGCATTTAATTTTGCTGCTGTTTCTAAAACTCCGTTTATCGTGTTTGAACCAGTAACGTTTACTGCCGGTAATGCAAAACCTTTTTCTTTTGCATAGTTAAAAATTTCTTGTACCTGATCTCCTGTGGCTACGCCTGGTTTTATATTATGTGCCATTGTAAATTGTTTAAGTTGTTTTTATATTGTTGTTGTTTTTACGTTTGCAAAAATAAGAATTAATTAGCATTAGAATGGATAATTTATACCAAAATTAAAGACAGAATGTGCGAAATCGTAATCGTAAAACCATCGTTTTCCCATTTCATTAGCAGGATTGAAGGTTTTAAATCCTAAATCAAATCGAACTACAAAAAAATTCAAGTCATATCGGAGTCCAAATCCTGTTCCGAGTGCTAGTTCTTTTAGATCTTGAATTCCATCGAACGTGGCTCTTTTATCAGTAATATTGTCAAGTACGTTCCAAATGTTGCCAGCATCGGCAAAAATGGCTCCTTTGACACTTCCTAATATTTTAAATCTAAATTCGGCGCTCAAAGCGATTTTCATATTGGCCTCATTGTAGTCATTAGTAGCGCCTGTACTTCCTGGCCCTAAACGATAGGATTCCCAAGCTCTGTTATCATTAGATCCTCCTGCAAAATAACTTCTTGAAAACGGAATGTTTTTTGAATTTCCGTACGGAATTGCTATCCCAAAAAAGCTTCTAACGGCCAGAACTTTTTCTTTTGAGAAATCCCAATATTTAATATAATCGAATTCTGTTTTTATATATTCTGAATATTCTAAGTTGAAAATTTCATAATTGCCATTTGCGTTTTTAGGTAAATTTGCTGCATTTGAAATCAATGACAAAACCGATCCAGCCGATTCAATTTTGGTTCTGAATTGATAGAAAGTATTGTCTTTTAGATCGGATTTTGTGGTTTTTGAAAACGAATAACTGGTAGATAAAATAAAGTCATCTTCAGTTAGTCGTGTTTTTCGTTCATCAATACTGCTCACAGTTTCGTAATCTGTATCTGAAACGGTAATTGCTTTAGTTAAAACTTGATCTGTAAATCCATCTGTACCTTCTTCTATTAATAAATTTCCATCAATGTCAACATGTTCAGTATAATTGTATGTTTTTGCAAGGTTGTTTAATTCATTATAGGAAGACTCATAAACATTATAATAATTTTCAGGATTTAAATTTCGTACATATTGGACATTGAAAATATCGAATCGAGCGGTATTATTTTTTTTTGGGTTCCAATTATAAGCGAGCATTCCTGTAACATTTTGTTTGTCTAAACCAATGTTTTTTTGGTTTGATAAACCTACAGACACTAAAGTCGAGGGAATCATACTTTTAGGAATAATTTTTTCGGTGGCAAAAGGAAACCAAATTCGAGGAAAATTTAATTTAGCGTCAATTCCATATTCAGACACATTAAAAAACTTGCTTTGAGGATTGGCCAAATCTTTAGAAGAACCAATGTTTCCGCGTGCAGAAAGTTCTAGTGTTTCGGCTCCATTAAATACATTTCGAATGGTTTCAGAAATGCTTCCAGCAATTCCAATGTCTTGAATGTTCGAATGCGTCACATCTAATGTTGTTTGTAAACTGTATTTTTTTCGAGGGGATAAATACACTTTTGCAATAAGCGATTGGGCTGTGGTATCTCTTTTATCTACTTCATATAAAATGGTTGGATAATTAAAAATTTTCAGATTGTTAAGGTATCGTGTTGTCAAAACGGTTCTAAAATCAGCAAATAAACTTCCTTTGGTAATAAAAACAGCATCGGTAATTGCCTTAGGTTTGTATTTCAATTTAGAGTGACTGTACAAATTGAAATTATTATAGGTGGTGCTATCGGCAAATACAGCGCTATTATTGGTAGCAGAATAATCGGTATAAATGTTTACATCGCTTATTTTGTACATTTTGAACGGTTCTGTTCTTGTTGTGTCTTTGTCTTGATAAGAATAATCTTTAATGATCAAATTGACATTTACTTTTTTGTTGTGGTTCAACGTATCTAAATCAAACGTCACATAATTAGGCTGAAAATTATAGACTCCATTATTTCTGAGGTGTGTACTAATGCGTTCTTTTTCGTTGGTGAAATCTTCGGTATTGTATTGTTTGCCAGTCTTTATAAAAGAGTTGGAAATTTTTGTTTGATACAATGAATCCAAAACCGGAGTTTGAATAGAGGTCGATACAGTGTCAATTAAAAAAGGATTTCCAGTAGTAATGGTGTATTTTATTTTTGCTTTTTTCTCACTTAAACTGTCTAATTTGTAGGCAGCTTTTACATCAAAAAAACCTTTGTTAAAATAATAATATTTTACTCTTGCAATAGATTTTTGAGTTCTTGCTGTGTCAACAATTACAGGTGGTTCGCCAGTTTCTTTTAAAAAATTATGAAAACCATGATACCAAAAAGATTGTCCCAATCGATCGACTTGTTTGGCCGATAACCATTTTGACATTCGTTCGTATTTCTTTGGATTATTAGTAAACTTCGCTTGAAAAGCAGAATCAGGATTGGGTTTGGCAAGATTAAACAAATTCAATCGCAGATGATACCCCAGAAAAGTGGAATTTGGTTTTTGGTACAATTGATTGGTAATGTCTTCGCTTGTTGTTGATTTGTCATTTACGACAATTTCATTTTTAGTGAGGAGCTGTTTGCCTTTAGGAACGCGCTTCTCAGCATCACATGCCGAGATTATTATTCCAATTACAATAAATGTTGCTATTTTTGTGCTAATATTTTTCAAGTGTTGGGAAATATTTAATTCAAAAGTACATTATTTTATGCTTAGTAAAAACCAAATCAAGCTAATTACAAGTTTACAACAAAAAAAACAGCGAATAGCTTCTCAATTGTTTTTTGCCGAAGGGATAAAAGTAATTCATGAATTGCTAGAATCAAAGTTTGAATTGGTTCATTTGTACACCACTCAAAACGATTTTCAGGAAGTTTCGAATCATAAAAAAGTATTGATTGACGATAGTGAATTGAAAAAAATTACGGCATTGGCTACAGCCAATACTTGTTTGGCGGTATTTAAAATCCCATCCGAAAAAAAAATCATCGACTCAGGATTAATTCTTGCGTTGGATTCGGTTCGTGATCCTGGAAATTTAGGAACCATTTTGCGTTTGTGTGACTGGTTTGGTATTGACCAACTCATTTGTTCAAGAGAAACGGTCGATATTTACAATCCAAAAGTAGTTCAGGCTACAATGGGGTCTATTGCAAGAGTCAATGTCAATTATATTGATTTAGAATCCTTTATTGTTCAAACAAAATTACCTGTTTTCGGAACTTTTATGGATGGGAAAAATATTTATAAAGAAAACCTGCCTCAAGAAGGAATTATCATTATGGGTAATGAAGCCAATGGGATTTCGCCTACTTTAGAAAAATTAATACAAAATAGACTTACCATTCCACGATTTGGAACACTTCAAAAAACAGAAAGTTTGAATGTAGCTACAGCAACAGCAATTGTTTTGAGCGAGTTTCGACGAGGATAATATTTTTATAACATTATAAACAGCTAACTTTTTCTAGTGAAAAGTAAAATTAATAAAAACGGCTCTACTTTTTAAAGACTCAATATTGCCAGTCCAAGGACTATCTGGATTTTTGTCACGAATTAGTTCATCGGTTAGTCCAAATACACCTCTGATGGAAGGTGAAAAAATAAAATATTCCGAAAAAATATCAATTCCAAAGCCCAATTCATAGTTTGTAGTCCAGGATTTTACTCTAAAAATCTGTTCGTAATTGTCGTCTATAGATTTTGCATTGCTAGACAAATTTAATGTTGCCGAAAGCCCGCCCAATATATAAGGTCTAACATTTCCTGTTCTGAGCGAAGAAAATTTAAGTAACAATGGAAAATGAATGTAAGTACTATTAACCTCTCGCAACCTATCAGAATAGGTTGGAGTTGATTCAAAATAACTGCTTGGGTAGCCCAAATCTCTTTTGGTGTAATATAAACCGGGTTCAAAACGCAAATTAATATATTCTTGAAGTCGCAAATCAGCAACAAGTCCCACATTGAAACCTGTATTTTTTTTCACTTGAATATCTTCACTTACTGTTTTGTAATCTACTTTGAAATCATAGGAATTAAAACCCAAATAGAATCCAAAATACAATTTTTGCTTTTGAAAATTTTCTAGATTTATAATAGGATCTTTGCCAAAGAGTTTATTCTGTGCAAAACCTTGTGTCGAAAGGGCTAATAAAATTAAAACAACTATTTTTTTCATATTATTTTTTGGAAGCTGAATAAATGGTGGCCACGCCAAAAGTTTGAGGCAAAGCAACTACATCTATAAACCCAATTTTTTTCAAAATATTGTTCAGAGCCTCTCCATAAGGAAAAGCTGCCGCCGATTCTGATAAATATCCGTAGGCCACATTGTCTTTTGAAAATAATTTCCCAATGATTGGAAGTATGTTTTTACTATAAAAAGTGTAGCCTTGTTTGTAAGGTGTTTTTTCTGGAACCGAAGTTTCGAGGATGACGAATGTTCCATTTGGTTTCAAAACTCTTAAAATTTCAGTCAAGCCTTTTTCTAAATTCTCGAAATTTCGTACCCCAAAAGCGACTGTTATGGCATCGAAATAATTGTCTTCAAATGGCATGTTTTCTGAATCGGCCAAAACCATCTCAATTCGATTAGATAAATTTTTGTCTTGAATTTTTGTCTTTCCCACTTCAAGCATTCCTTGAGAAATATCCAAACCAATGATTTTTTCGGCCTTTGTTTGTGCCATCAAAATAGCTAAATCTCCCGTTCCTGTTGCAATATCCAAAATGGTTTTTGGATTGTTTTTGGCTACAATTTGCAAAACTTTTTTGCGCCATTTCACATCAATTCCAAAAGAAATAACCCGATTAAGATTGTCATAATTGCCCGAAATAGTATCAAACATGGTGGCTACTTGCTCTTTTTTGCTTAAAGTCGAATCTTTATAAGGTGTTATATTTTTTGACATTTTCTAAAATTTGTGACAAAGGTAAACTAGATTTTTGGATAATAAATGGTAAACTGAAATTTTGGGTTGAAATAAGGATTTTTATGTTTTTCTAACAAAGGTTTGAAAAGTATAATCATAAAGATGTTTTTCATCTTTGTGATTAAAAATCTCTGAAGTTAATTCCCAAATTTTGGAATTAATTTCTGGGAAATAGACATCAGCTTCAAACGAATGATGTACCCTTGTAATGTCAAGTTGATCTGCTAAATGAATCGATTGTGAGTAAATTTCGCCTCCGCCAATAACAAATGCATCTTCGTTTTTTGGGCAAACAGCAATGGCGCTTTCTAAATCTTGAACCACAATGCAACCTTCGTGAACATAGTCTTTTTGCCGAGTAATAATGACGTGAGTTCTGTTTGGTAAAGGTTTGGGGAAACTTTCAAAAGTTTTTCTACCCATTATGATATGATGTCCTGAGGTAATTTCTTTAAATCGTTTAAAATCTTTGGGTAAATGCCAAAGTAAGTCGTTGTTTTTGCCAAGAGCATTGTTTTCGGCAACAGCCGCAATCAAAATAATCATGTAGTGTTGTTCTTATTTGGTAGAATTCTCTTCTATTTGGTTGTGCAATTGTACGATTTTTTGTTGTTGTTTAGCAACAAGTTTATCAATTTGGTCTCTTTCCCAATTTTTATTCATAAAACGATCGGTAATATACACTTTTATAAAATGCAAAATAAAGAGGAAAGCCCAAAATGTAATCACCCAAATAGCCCAATTTGCTGTAAACCCAAATATTGAATAATGATTAGCAATAAACATAAATATACTGCCTAAAACCAATAGTACAAAATGAAAGTAAAGTCCCTTTTTTTGTTTTAGCCTTTTTCTGGCATATTCATATTGTTCGTGTTGTTCTTTTTCCATGAAGCAAGATTTTGATTATAAAGATAAAATATTTTTTGAAATTTCATCATTTTTTAATTTAAGAATATTCAAAGTGAAAACGTTTTTGGATTTAGAATATCTGAATTTTTATTGATAAAAATTGGTGATGCTATTTATTATTAAGAGTTTATTTGTCGAAATCCTAAAACTTGTCTTAGGATGTTGAATCTTCGGCAGAATTTGTTTCCTTTGCGGCATAAATCTATAAATGAAATAGTTATGTCAATCAAGAAACAATTTATAAAAACAAAACCAGTTTGTAAAGTTACATTTTCGGTTGAGGCAAAAGAAGCGACTACTGCATCGGTAGTAGGTGACTTCAATAATTGGAATTCGGCAGAAGGGGAATTATCAAAATTAAAAAATGGTACTTTCAAAGGCGTTTTCGAATTACCAAAAGATACGACATATGAATTTAAGTATCTTGTTGATGGAGTTTATGTTAATGAGCCTGAAGCAGATTATTTCATATGGAATGAATTTGCAGGAGCCGAAAATAGTGTATTAGAAGTTTAAAAATATTAAAAAAGTCCGCAATTAGCGGACTTTTTTGTTTTTAAGTAAATGGAAGCAGGCTTTATAATCCCGCTTTTATTTTCTCAATGACTTCAGCATATTCGGCATCAGTAAGAGTAGTTTTTTGAGGGTTCATTTCGAAAACCCCTCCAAAGCCATACCCATCTTTGTATTTTGGAACGATGTGCATATGCAAATGTGATAAGGTATCAGCATAAGCGCCATAGTTTATTTTGGTTGGATTGAATGCTGCTGCTATTGCTTTTGCCGTTGTTGCAACATCGCGCATAAAAGCATTGCGTTGGTCGTCGCTTAGTTCGTGAAATTCCACGCCGTGGTCTTTGTAAACCACATTGCAGCGACCTGTATATGATTGTTCTTTAAATAGGAATAATTGTGATACTTCTAAATCACAAATTTTAATCATTAAATTGTGTAATGTTTCATTGTCTTGACAATATAAACATTCTGAAACTGGGGTTGGCATGTTAGGTTTTTTATTTAATTTTTTTTATTTGTAAAGAGAGAACCTTTTTTACACCGCAACACTTCCTTTTATAGCGTCGTGGGGCTCATAATTTTCTAGTGTGAAATCCTCATAAGTAAATTCGAAAATGTTTTTGATTGCTGGATTCAAAATCATTTTTGGTAATAATTTTGGTTTGCGCGACAATTGCAATTCGAGTTGGTCAAAATGGTTGTTGTAAATGTGAGCATCACCAAAAGTGTGAATGAATTCGCCTACTTCTAAATCACAAACTTGAGCAATCATCATAGTAAACAAGGCATATGATGCTATATTGAAAGGCACTCCAAGAAAAATATCGGCACTTCTTTGATACAATTGACAAGATAATTTTCCATCGGCAACATAAAACTGGAAGAAGGCGTGACAAGGAGGTAAAGCTGCTTTATTGTTGGCAACATTTTTTGCAAAAGATATGGATGTGTCTGGCAAAACACTTGGATTCCAGGCCGAAACAAGCATTCTTCTGCTGTTTGGGTTGGCTTTTAGCTCATTTATAAGATCTGCAATTTGGTCTATTTCTTCGCTATTCCAGTTGCGCCATTGATGACCATAAATAGGGCCTAAATCTCCATTTTCATCAGCCCAAGCATCCCAAATTTTTACTCCGTTATCTTTTAAGTATTTGATATTGGTGTCTCCTTTCAAGAACCAAAGTAGTTCATGAATGATTGATTTTAAGTGTAGTTTTTTGGTGGTTACTATCGGGAAACCTTCGGCCAAATCAAATCGCATTTGATAACCAAAAACGCTTTTGGTTCCAGTTCCAGTTCGATCTCCTTTTTGATTTCCGTTTTCTAAAACGTGTTTTACTAAATCTAAATATTGTTTCATTCTTGGTTTAAAAGTTTAATGTTTAAAGTTTAAAAGTTTCGGAATTTGAAACCTTAACATTTGTTAATCAACATTTTTTTTGCTACCTGCTACCTGAAATTATCTTTTTGAAATTTCGTCTCTAATTTTGGCTGCTTTTTCGTAATCTTCATGTTCTACAGCCTGTTCGAGTAAATCATTTAGTTGTTCTAAAGTATATTTTGAATACGTTCCGCCTGATTCATTGCTTTCTTCTTTTTGTTTGAAAGTTTCTGGATTTGAAAGCACATCGTCAATTTCTTGAGCATCTTTTTCGGGATTCGAGGGATTGGATTTTAAGAAAATACCCGCTTTATCTAATATGTTTTTGTACGTAAAAATAGGTGCATTAAATCGCAATGCCAATGCAATTGCATCCGAAGTTCTGGCATCTATTATTTCTTCGATTTTATCTCTTTCGCAAATGATGCTTGAGTAAAAAACGCCATCTACTAATTTGTGTATGATGATTTGTTTAACCACAATGTCAAAACGATCGGCAAAATTTTTGAATAAATCATGAGTCAAAGGGCGAGGTGGTTTTATTTCTTTTTCCAAGGCAATTGCAATAGATTGAGCTTCGAAAGCACCTATAACAATTGGTAGTTTTCTTTCTCCATCGATTTCATTTAATATCAAGGCATAAGCTCCATTTTGGGTTTGACTATATGATATTCCTTTTATGGATAATTTGACTAAGCTCATTTTTTTAGAGGAAAAGCACGGTGTGCTTGTTTATATAAAGTTATTTTTAATAAATCAGGATGCAATTTTAAACAAAAAAAGCAGAACAAAAAAGCTACCTAAAGCAAAGATACGATTATCTTATTTTTAGGCAGCTATTTTTGGTATTAGAATTATATTTTTTTTAATGTTGCGCTTTAAATACTTTCAATTTTTCGATTAATTGTGGTACAACTTCAAAAGCATCTCCTATAACTCCATAGTCGGCAACTTTGAAGAATGGTGCTTCAGGATCTGTGTTTATGACTACTTTTACTTTGGATGAATTGATTCCAGCAATGTGTTGTATAGCTCCTGAAATTCCCACTGCAATATATAAATTTGCAGCAACGGGTTTTCCTGTTTGGCCTACGTGTTCTGAATGAGGTCTCCAGTCTAAATCAGAAACAGGTTTTGAGCAAGCTGTTGCGGCTCCAAGTACTTGTGCTAATTCTTCAATCATTCCCCAATGTTCAGGGCCTTTTAATCCTCGGCCTCCAGAGACAACAATGTCAGCATCGGCAATAGAAACTTTTCCAGAAACTTTTTCGATTTTTTCAACTTTTATTCCAAAATCAGCCTCACCAATGGTTGGATTAAAATCTTCAACAGATAAATTTGATGTATTTTCAAAAATGCCATAGGAGTTTTTGGCTAAGCCAATTATTTTTACTTCGCTACTAATTTCGGTAATATTGAAAGCTTTGTTCGAAAAAGCATTTCTTTTCACTTGAAAGGGAGAAGTGCTTATTGGCAATTCTACAACATTAGAGGCTAAACCAGCTTCGAGCGAAACAGCAACAAGTGGAGCAAGATAAATACTATCAGTTGTTGAAGATAGTATTACCAGTTTAGTCCCTTCTTTTTGTGCGGCTTGTTTGATGACATCGGCATAGGCTTTTGCTGAAAAAATCGATAATTTTTCGTTGGTAATTTTCAAAACTTTGTCCACACCATATTTTGATAATTCCGAAACATCTTCAGTATTTATGGTTATGGCTGTTACTGTAGTACCTATTGATTCAGCTACTTTTTTGGCATAGGAAGCTAATTCGAAAGCTACTTTTCTGAATTTTCCTTCTGCGGATTCTGCATATATTAATATTGACATAAATGTAAAAGTTTAGAGTTTAGAGTTTAGAGTTTAGAGTTTAGTAACTATAAACTGAGACTGTAAACTGATTGTTAAATTACTTTCGCTTCGTTGTGTAACAAATTAATTAATTCGTCCAAATTATCTGCTGCAACTAATTTTACAGCCGATTTAGGAGCAGGTTTTTCAAATTTAACTGCTTTTGTGTTGATGGAGGCATCAATAGGTTCAACTACCGTTAAGGTTTTTGTTCGAGCTGTCATAATTCCTCTCATATTCGGAATGCGTAAATCTTTTTCTTCGACTAATCCTTTTTGACCACCAATTATTATAGGTAAAGTGGTTGAAATGGTTTCTCTTCCGCCATCAATTTCACGAATTGCTTTTACGTTAGATCCATCAACTAATAAATCGGTGCATGAATTTAAAAAATTATACCCTAAAATTCCCGCTATCATACCAGGAACCATTCCACCATTATAATCTAATGATTCTTTGCCGGCAATGATAATATCGTAAGAGCCATTTTTGGCAACTTCTGCAATTTGTTTGGCAACAAAGAAACTATCCGTTGGATTGGCATTTATACGAATGGCGTCATTTGCTCCAATGGCCAATGCTTTTCTTAAAGTAGGCTCTGTTTCTGCATTACCAACGTTTACAACGGTAATGGTTGCTCCTTGTTGTTCTTGAAACCAAATAGCACGAGTCAATCCATATTCATCGTTCGGATTGATGACAAATTGAACGCCATTAGTATCAAATTGAGAGTCGCCGTTGGCGAAATTAATTTTTGAAGTGGTGTCTGGAACGTGACTTATGCAAACTAATATTTTCATATGTGGGTATTTAATATTCTTAGATTCTCGCACAAAAATAAAATATTAATTCGGATATTATACTATGCGCGCATAATATTTTTTAACAATTATATCGATTTCGTAAATCTTTTTTAATTTAAAATTATTGGTAATGCTTTTTTAAGATTCATTTACATATTATTTTAAACAAAAATTATGCTTTTAACTGATTTAAAATATTATTTTTGCGGTTCGAAATTTACAGAACTAAATGAAAACTATGAGAACGATACAATTTAGAGAAGCCATTTGTGAGGCGATGAGCGAAGAAATGCGTCGCGATGAGTCAATATATTTAATGGGTGAAGAAGTTGCAGAATATAATGGTGCGTACAAAGCATCTAAAGGTATGCTTGCTGAATTTGGTGAAAAAAGAGTAATCGATACACCTATCGCAGAGCTAGGTTTTACTGGTATTGCAGTAGGATCGGCAATGAATGGTTGCAGACCAATTGTTGAATATATGACTTTCAACTTTTGTTTAGTAGGTATAGATCAAATTATAAATAATGCTGCTAAAATGCGTCAAATGACAGGAGGACAATTTAATGTTCCTATCGTTTTTCGTGGCCCAACAGCTTCTGCAGGACAATTGGGAGCAACGCACTCACAGGCTTTAGAAAATTGGTTTGCCAATACTCCAGGGCTAAAAGTAGTAGTTCCATCGAATGTATATGATGCAAAAGGACTTTTGAAATCGGCTATTCGTGATAATGATCCTGTAATTTTTATGGAATCTGAACAAATGTATGGCGACAAAGGTGAAGTTCCTGATGGCGAATATACCATTCCAATTGGTGTTGCTGATATCAAAAGAGCAGGAACAGATGTAACTATCGTTTCTTTCGGAAAAATCATTAAAGAAGCTTACATAGCTGCCGATGAATTAGCTAAAGAAGGAATTTCTTGTGAAATTATCGATTTAAGAACGGTTCGTCCAATGGATAATGAAGCGATTTTAACTTCTGTAAAAAAGACAAATAGATTAGTAATTCTTGAAGAAGCTTGGCCTTTTGCTAGTATTTCTTCTGAAATTACCTATATCGTTCAAGAACAAGCTTTCGATTTTCTTGATGCACCAATTCAACGTATTACTACTGCAGATACACCAGCTCCGTATTCACCAGTTTTGCTAAAAGAGTGGTTGCCAAATGCTAATGACGTTGTCAAAGCGGTTAAAAAAGTAATGAATAAATAAGCTGTTAAACTTTTCTGAATATTAGAGAATTTAGGAAATCTAATATAAGAAATCAACTATATTTGAAACTTCATCGGAATCCAAATTCGATGAAGTTTTTTTTTACGATTATGCTGAAAAATATTATTTTATATCTGTCTTTTATTGTTGTTTTTACGAGCGCTGTTTTTTCGCAAACCAAAGTAAGTGGTGTCGTTTTAGACCAGTTAAACAAACCTATTCCTTTTGCAAATGTAGCCTTCAAGAATTCAAGTGAAGGTGTAGTATGTAGTGAAGACGGTGTTTTTTATATAGAATCTTCCAAAGATTATAAAACCATCATTATTACATCGGTAGGCTATTCAGACAAGGAAATTGATTTGGAAAAACCTATTAATTATAATTTTAAAATTCAATTAAAAGAAATTGAAACGCTAAATGAAGTTGTAATTTTCAGGGGAAAAACATCAAAAAAGAACAATCCAGCTTTAGATATTCTTAGAAAAATTTGGGAAAGAAGGCGCAAAAACGGTTTGCATTTGTTTAATCAATATCAAATGGAAAAGTACGAAAAAATAGAGTTTGATATGAACACTATTGACAGTACTTATATGAAAAACAAGTTGTTCAAAGGAATGGAATTTATTTTCAATCATGTTGATACTTCTAAAGTTACTGGAAAAACCTATTTGCCTATTTTTATTAATGAAGCCTTGACTGATGTTTACGGAGATAATAAATTGAAGAAAATTAAAGAGAAAACTAAAGCCAACAAAACTTCGGGTTTCAACGGGAATCAACAAATTCTGGCTTTTGTAAACGATTTATATACAGATTTTGATATTTATGACAATCACCTTACTTTTTTCGATAAAAGTTTTACAAGTCCATTATCGACAACAGGAATAGATGTCTATAATTATGTTTTAAGAGACAGTGCCTACATTGATGACAAAAAGTGTTATAACATTGTTTTCTATCCAAGACGCAAAAATGAATTGACTTTTAAAGGTGATTTTTGGGTGAGCGACACCACTTTTGCTATCAAAAAAATCAATATGGCTGCCACACGAAGTGCCAATATAAATTGGGTAAAAGATATCTATATCGAGCAGGAATTTGAAGTTATGAATGATTCCATTTTTTTGATGACAAAAGATTATATGATGACGGATTTTGCTTTAAGTAAGAAAGAAAAATCCAAAGGAGTTTATGGAAAACGAACTTCATTATATCGAGATCATAAATTCAACATCGAAAAACCGGAGAAATTTTACAAGGAAGAGGTGAATTATTTAGATAAAGAGGTCTATAACAAATCCGATGACTATTGGGAAAAAAACCGATTCGAAAATCTTACCAAAGATGAAAAAGGGGTTTATAAAATGCTTGATACTCTGCAAACAGTCAAGAAATTTCAACAATTATATAGTTTGGTTGAAGTATTAGATAGTGGTTATCTTCATTTTGGAAATTTAGATTATGGCCCTATTTATTCAGTAATTGGACAAAATTCAGTCGAAGGATTGCGTTTGCGAACAGGAGTAAGAACTTATACTGGTCCAAATGATCCTTGGCGATTGCAAGCGTATGTTGCATATGGATTTAAAGATGATAAATTTAAATATGGAGTAACTGGTAAATGGATGGTTGAACCTAAAAAAAGGGTTATTATTTCGGCAGGAAATCGTAGAGATATAGAACAAATTGGGGCATCGCTTACTACTACAAATGACATTGTAGGGCGCAATTATGCATCTTCTGGCTTGCTTACTTTTGGGAGCAATAATAAATTAACAAATGTCAATTTGAGTAACGTTCAGATTGAAATGGAGCCTATTAAAAATTTGACTTTTTCGACTGGAGTTTCCTATCGAACGTTGCTATCAGCTTCGCCAGAATTCAGTTTGGATTATTATACTGATTTATCACAAACCAAAATTCAAAGTCAAGTAAAACAATCTGAAGTAAATTTGCAAGTTGAATACACGCCTAATAGAGTTCCTATAGCTTTTGGAGTCGAAAGAGACAATGCAGATAGCCCTTTTACTACGCTGCTGGTGACTTATAGTCAAGGATTCAAGAACTTATTTTCGAGTGATTTCAACTATAAAAAACTGCAATTGTATTACAGACAACCTATTATTATTGGGCCATTAGGACGATCTAATATAACTTTTGAAACGGGAAAAACATTTGGTTACATTCCACTCGGATTGATGAGCGTTGTGCCTGGGAATCAATCGCTTTTTGATATTTCTAATACTTTTAGCAATTTGAAATACTACGAATTTGTTACGGATCAATATGTAACTTTTAAATGGGATCACGATTTTCAAGGGCGATTTTTTGCTAGAATTCCTTTTATGAGAAAATTAAATTGGCGTGAAAATATTGGTGTAAAATCGGTTTACGGAACGGTTTCAAACGACAACAGAACCATAAATGCTTCAGGTTTGGAGTACCATGCGCCAGACAAAGTCTATTGGGAATACAGCGCAGGCATTGGCAATATTTTCAAATTTTTTCGTGTTGATTTTTCATGGAGAGGCAATTATTTAAATGTGCCCGATGCCAATAAATTTGCTACAAAAATATCATTTGGATTCTATTTCTAATATGGAAAATGCGATTCAATATCTTTTAGAAAAAGAAGCTATTTTTAAGATTATTATCGAAAAATATGGCTTGCCGACAATTCCAAAACGACCACAAGGATTTGAAACTTTGGTTTTATTAATTCTTGAACAACAAGTTTCTATAGATTCGGCCAAAGCCACTTTTTTAAAATTAAAAGCTGAACAACCCAATTTCAATCCTAAATCGCTATTTTCTTTTTCGGATGAGGCGTTTCGGAACATTGGCGTTAGCCGACAAAAAACGTCCTACATAAAGGCTTTATCTCATTCGATTATTAACAATTATATTGATTTAGAAAGTTTTGCAACCAAATCATCAGAACAAGTTCGTGAGGAATTAATCAAAATCAAAGGCATAGGCCATTGGACCATCGATATTTATTTGATGTTTTCACTCCAAGCTCCAGATATTATTCCTCTTGGAGATATTGCCGTAGTAAATACCATCAAGGAGTTGCTGGACATTCACGACAAGAAGGAAATGGAAGTTTATGTTGCAAAATGGAGTCCTTATCAATCTATTGCCACTTTTCTTTTGTGGCATTATTATTTGAATAAAAGAAACCGGAAACTGTTGTATTGAAAAGTTATTTAAACGCAGAAATAGGCTATTTATCGATTTTATGTTGTATAAGTTCTTAGTTTATCTATTTTTGTGCTACTAAATAACAAAAAACAAAAATGGCAGCAGATAAAATTACCACTTTCGATGTCTTGATTGAGATACCTAGAGGAAGCAGAAATAAATATGAATATGATTTCAAATTGAAACGAATTCGATTTGACAGAATGTTATTTTCATCGATGATGTATCCCGCCGATTATGGTTTTATGCCTCAAACATTAGCACTAGACGGCGATCCACTTGATGTATTGGTATTAATAAACGAGCCAACTTTTCCTGGTTGTGTAATGGAGGTGAAACCAATTGGGGTTTTTCATATGGCCGATGATAAAGGGCCAGACGAAAAAATAATTTGTGTTCCTGTTTCAGATCCGATTTGGAATTCTTTGAGTGATTTGTCAGACATCAATCCCCATTTATTGAAAGAAATCGAACATTTCTTTCAGGTTTACAAAGACCTTGAAAATAAGGTTGTCGATGTAGGAGGTTGGGGAGATCTTAGTGAAGCTCTAGCGATCATCGATGAATGCACAGAGCGTTTCAATCAGATCGAGAACAAACCAGCAGATTTATTTAATATTTAATAAATACACTTCAATTTTTTTCATACAAAGCAATATTCATTCGTTTGAATATTGCTTTTTTAGTTTCAATATAGTACGTTTGCATCATAACTGTGTAATTTTAACCTAAAACACAACAAAATTAACTTTATGAATGCAATAATGATTTACGTGCCTATGCTAATGGCATTACTTGGATTGGTTTTTATGTTTTTAAAAAGAGCTTGGGTATTAAAACAAGATTCTGGGGATGGTAAAATGAAAGAAATTTCAGAATACATCCACGAAGGAGCTTTAGCTTTTCTAAAAGCAGAATACCGATTGATGACTCTGTTTGTAATTGTGGCCAGTATTGTTTTGGCTGGCATCACTTTTTTGCCTAATGCAACAACGCATTTATTAATAGTGGTTGCTTTTGTTTTTGGTGCCTTTTTCTCAGCTTTGGCCGGAAATATGGGAATGAAAATAGCAACAAAAACTAATGTTAGAACGACTCAAGCCGCAAGAACAAGTTTGCCACAGGCCTTGAAAGTTTCTTTTGGTGGTGGAACTGTAATGGGGTTAGGTGTTGCAGGATTGGCAGTTTTAGGACTTACAGGATTTTTCATCATCCTTTTTAATGTATATATGAATGGCGTTTGGACGTCAACTGAAGATATGACTGTTGTGCTAGAAACATTAGCTGGTTTCTCTCTTGGAGCAGAATCTATTGCTTTGTTCGCTAGAGTTGGAGGCGGAATTTATACAAAAGCTGCCGATGTTGGTGCAGATATCGTTGGTAAGGTCGAAGCTGGAATCCCAGAAGACGATCCTAGAAATCCTGCTACAATTGCTGATAATGTTGGAGACAACGTAGGGGATGTAGCCGGAATGGGAGCCGATTTGTTTGGTTCTTATGTAGCAACAGTTCTTGCAGCAATGGTTCTTGGTAATTATGTAATAAAAGATATGGGTGGAAACATTCAAGATGCTTTTGGTGGAATTGGTCCAATATTATTGCCAATGGCAATTGCTGGTTTCGGAATTTTATTTTCCGTAGTAGGAACTATGTTGGTTAAAATTAATTCTAATGATGCTAAAGAAGCTGATGTACAAAAAGCTTTGAATATTGGAAACTGGGCTTCTATTTTGCTAACAGGACTTGCCTGTTATTTCTTAGTTGATTATATGTTGCCTTCTAAAATGAATATGAGTTTCTTTGGTGAAGGTTTAAAAGAAATAGCATCAATACGAGTATTTTATGCTTCAATGGTAGGATTAGTTGTAGGCGCAATCATTTCTTCTGTTACTGAATACTATACAGGATTAGGTACAAAACCAGTTTTGGCAATTGTTGCAAAATCTTCAACAGGAGCAGGAACCAATATTATTGCAGGATTATCAACAGGAATGATGTCCACTTTTCCAAAAGTAATTGTACTAGCTGCAGCTATCTGGATTTCGTATTCTTTTGCTGGTTTCTACGGAGTGGCGCTTGCGGCTTCTGCAATGATGGCAACAACGGCTATGCAATTAGCAATCGATGCTTTTGGACCTATATCGGACAACGCAGGTGGAATTGCTGAAATGAGTGAATTGCCAAAAGAAGTACGCACCAGAACAGATATTTTAGATTCAGTTGGAAACACCACAGCTGCAACTGGAAAAGGATTTGCCATCGCTTCGGCAGCAATGACTTCTTTAGGATTGTTTGCTGCTTATGTTACTTTTACAGGAATCGACGGAATCAATATTTTTAAAGCCCCTGTTTTAGCTATGTTATTTATTGGCGCAATGATTCCAGTAGTTTTCTCCGCTTTAGTAATGAATTCAGTTGGAAAAGCAGCGATGGATATGGTGAATGAGGTGCGTCGTCAGTTTAAAGATATTCCAGGAATTATGGAAGGTACCGGAAAGCCAGAATATGCAAAATGTGTCGATATTTCTACAAAAGCCGCTTTGAACGAAATGCTGCTTCCTGGTATTTTGACCATTGGTTTTCCAATTGGAATTGTATTATTGGGTAAACTAGTTTATATGAACGATGCCAATGCCAATTCAATGGTAGCCGAAATGCTTGGGGGTTATATGGCCGGGGTAACAGTTTCTGGTGTAGTTTGGGCTATTTTTCAAAACAATGCTGAAGGAGCTTGGGACAATGCTAAAAAATCTTTTGAAGCTGGAGTATTAGTTGATGGCGCAATGAGTTTCAAAGGTTCGGATGCACACAAAGCGGCCGTAACTGGAGATACTGTTGGAGATCCTTTCAAAGATACTTCTGGGCCATCGATGAATATTTTAATTAAATTGACTTGTTTGATTGGATTAGTAATTGCTCCAATTCTAGGAAATGGCAGTGCTAGTTCAGATGACAAGATGATTAAATGCAAAATGGAAATGAAGATGTCTTGTCCAATGGGAAAAGAAGCAATGCCAATGGGTTGCGATATGTCTAAATGTGCCACCATGACCAAAGATGAATGTGCAAAAATGTGTGACGAAAAAGGATGTTCACCAGAGCAAAAAGAAATGTGTTTGTCTCATTATGATGCTAATGGTAAGTTTGTTGCAGATAAAAAAGAAAATTGTTGTGCCAAAAAAACAGACTGTTTTGATACTAGTAAATACGAGAAGAAAAACGTTAAAGTTGAAATGACTAACAACGATGGAAAAGCAAAAGCAATCGTTACCACTTCTGAAAATGGAAATGTAAACGTTCAAGTTTTCGAAGGTTCTCTTGAAGATGTTAAAGCAAAAGTAGAAGCTTTGAAATAATTTTTTTTTCTTAATTATATAAAAATGCCTCACAGATTTTGAATATGTGAGGCATTTTATGTTTTATAAATTGGGGTTAATTATTGTTCTAAAGCATATTCTTTTATTAAAGTAGAAGCGGGAATATGAAGGTTTTCATTAAGCAAACGAATTTGTCTAATTGTTAAAGCTCTTTTGCGTTTGAAAATTTCAGTTACTCGAGAACGACTATTTAAAATAACGCCCAAATCCGCATTTGAAAGTCCGTTTTGTTCCATCATAAATTTAATAGCTTCGATTGGATCTGGTTCCGGAATAGGGTAGTGAATTTGTTCGTATTTTTCTATGAGCGTAACTAAAATATCTAATTCATCTCCTTCATTGGTATTGGGTTTCGCATCAAAAAGGGTGTTTACTCTTTCTAAAGCAAAGTTGTAATCTTTTTCTGTTTTTATAGGACGTATTTCCATTTTTATAAGTCATCAGAAATATATTTTAAAAGTTCATCAAGTTCTTTTTGAGAAAGTGTTTCTTGATCGCTTTTGTCATAAATAGAGAGTAAATAGACGGTATCTTTAGAGATGACAATATGAGTTATGATTCTCGCTCCTCCAGATTTTCCTTTTCCTTTGGAAGCTATCGAAATTCTAATTTTATAACAGTTTTTACCAATTCTATTTCCTTGTTCGGGATTTTCTTTTAGTTCCTGAACCAATTGTATTAGTTCGCTTTTTAGGGAAGGATATTTCTTCAAAAGCCTTTTCGTTTGCTTTTCAAAAACAGCAATCGTTTTTATATTAAAGGTCATTCAAAAAGTCTTCAGCGTTGCGAGCTTGTTTTTTGCTAGCTTTAATCAAATTTAATTCTTGAACAGCTTCTTTTATTTCTTCTATCAAAACGAATTTTTTACCAGAGATAGGACTCGCTTTTTTTACAAACGCAAGATTACGCAATACCTCTAATCCAAAGTCTGCTTTATTGTCGGGAATATCTACTAATACTTTCATAATCTTGTGTGTTTTATAAAACAAATTTAGTGAATAATTTTTAAGAATATTTCATCCCTTTAATATTTCAAAAAATTGTGAGGAGTTTTGCTAAAATAAACTTTGTTGAAATTATTATTTTAGTTTATTTGTTGTTAATCGTTTTGTTGTTAGGGGTGATTAGCTTTAAATTTGGAAAAATATTATTAAACAAAACAAATTATGAAAAATATTATTAAACCAAGTGAAAATGAGACAATTAATATTTCAGTTATGGTAATTCCTTTTGCTCTGCAAATTCTTTTATTTTCGTGTATTATTTCTTTTAATTATGGAAAAGCAAAGAGTTAACTGTTTATTTTAAAGGCTGTCTTTTTCAAGACAGCCTTTTTAGTTTTTGTTCTAAAACAACCCATTCAATTCAGCATCGATTTTATTGATAATCATTCCTAAATCTTCTGGATTATCTACAAAATTAATGTTGTCCACATCAATAATCAATAATTTTCCTTTGGTGTAGGTTTGAATCCAAGCTTCATAGCGTTCGTTCAATCGGTTGAGGTAATCTATGGAAATGGTGTTTTCGTACTCGCGACCGCGTTTGTGAATTTGGCTAACTAAATTAGGAATTGAACTTCTCAAATAAATCAACATATCTGGAGCTTCTACCATAGACTCCATTAATTCAAACAACGAAGAATAGTTTTGAAAATCACGATTGGTCATCAATCCCATAGCGTGAAGATTGGGCGCAAAAATATGGGCATCTTCATAAATGGTTCTATCTTGAATGATTTTTTTGCCACTTTCACGAATTTGCAACACCTGACGAAAACGGCTGTTCAAGAAATAAATTTGTAAATTAAATGACCAACGCTCCATTTGGTGATAAAAATCATCCAGATAAGGATTGTCAACAACGTCTTCAAAATGAGGTTCCCATTTAAAATGTTTGGCTAATAAACGGGTCAATGTCGTTTTTCCAGCTCCTATGTTTCCTGCTACTGCTATGTGCATTATGGTATTGTGATTTTATAATTTGTAATTTCTTGGTTGGTAAAAATAGACAAAATTTGGTCTTTGTAGAAGAAATTTTTAAATGATTTTTCCACATTTTCTATCGTGTAAATACTATTCGTTTTTAAATCTTGTAGAAACAATTTTCCATCTTTCAAAAAAACAATTTCTTGGTTAGAAATGATTTGAATCTGATCAAAGTCAGCAATTTTCCCCAAAGTGGTAATTTTTCCAAAAACATCACACGAATACCAATTCAGTTGGTCGTCAATCCATTGAAAAGTAGTAAAGCTGGTTTCGTAATATTTTAAATTTCCGCTCAAAGATGGTGTTAAAGTTTGAATTGTGTTTTTTAAATAATCAAAAAAACCCAATTTTTGGGTCAAACTATTGTAAACCCAAAGCCGATTTTGAGAAGCAATTCCCGCAGCATTAGCCACTATTGGAATATCATTTTCCGAAAAATTAATTTTTTGAGTTTCACTCAATTGATTGTCCAAAAGGATTGCGGTGTTGAAGTTTTCATAAAACAACATAATCTTTAATGGATTTTGTATGTCGATTTTTGTGGGTTTTCCAAGAGAAATGTTTTTGTATTCGAATGATTCTTTTGCATTATTTTTAGAAAGAACATTGTTTTTTATCGAATAATAATATCCAAATGAATCGTATCCTATAAAATAATCAGTGTTTAGTGTTGTTGAGCTTTGTTTGATTGCAATACATTTTTCATCTTGTCCAAACGAAAAAGTGAAGACTGAAATAAAAGCTATAAGTAGAATGTTTTTCATAAGTGTAGCAAATTACAAAAAATAGGATTGCAAGAGTCAGATATTTTTAATTTCAAAAAGAGATTTTTATCCTCATCATCAAAAAAATACAATTCGTCTATTGGTTTTCGCAACTCGTATATTTAATTTCAATTTAAAGCCATATAGTTTTACTTTTGAATGGATTGTGTTCAAAAAAGTAGTTTAGGAATTATTTATAAATGAATTAAACCTTTTTAGCAGACTATTTATCTAAACAGCTAAATAGGTATTAAAATTGTAACAAAAAAAACTTTTAATAGTCAAATTGAGAATATAAAAAAATTAGAATTATGTTAAAAATTATTCATTATGTCACATTATTTTTGGCTATCAATTTCGGACTTCAAGCCCAGGAATTTCAAGGAATGGCTATTTATCAGTCTAAAACAAGTACTGAAGATTTCAAAGCTCGAATGGCTGGAAACAAAGACATTACTCCCGAAATGCAAAAAAATATGGAAGAAAGAATGAAAAAAATGTTCGAAAAAACATTCATTCTCAATTTCGATAAAACAGCTTCTATTTATAAAGAAGAAGAAAAACTAGAAGCACCAACACAAGGTGGAGGTGGTTTTAGAATGATGGGTTCAATGATGGGAGCTGGAGGAACATTTTACAAAAACATTAAAGAAAAATCATATACTGTCGATAAAGAGTTTATGGGAAAAGAATTTTTAATTAAAGATTCTTTACCTCGTTTAAAATGGAAAATGGAAGGTGAAACCCGAGTAATTGGCGGATTCAATTGTTTCAAAGCAACAGCCGTTCGTCCAGTAAGTAAAACCGATTTTCAAAATTTAAGACCTAAAAAAGAGGATGAGTCAGCGGCTAAACCAAAGACAGAGGATAAGAAAACTGATTTTATGAGTGGATTAGAAATGCCAAAAGAAGTGGTTGTAACGGCTTGGTACACTCCTGAAATTCCAGTAAATCAAGGTCCTGACAGTTATTGGGGGCTTCCTGGATTAATTTTAGAAATCAATGATGGTAAAACTGTTATTTTATGTTCTAAAGTGGTTTTAAATCCAAAAGAAAAAGCAGAAATAAAAGCCTCAACCAAAGGGAAGCTAATTTCGCAAGCGGAATATGATGAAACCGTGATCAAAAAAATGGAAGAATTCCGTGAAATGCGTTCTCGTGGAGGAAACAGTGGACCGCCGCGAATGAATTAAAACAGTATTATTAAAAACTCGAAGTATTTTATAGTTCAAATACCACCTAATGAAAAATATATTTTTTGCTGTTCTTTTTTGTGTTAGCTCTTTTTCTTTTGCCCAAGCTGTAAAACTTGAAGGAACGATTTCAGACACTAAATCACTTCCTGTAGAAATGGCTAATGTTATGGCGGTAAACCAAGCCACAAAAGGAATGGATTCTTATGCTATTACAAATGATAAAGGAAAATACTCCCTGAGTTTGAAACCTAACACAACTTATAGCATCAAAATTAGTTTTCTAGGAATGCAAAGCAAAGAGGTTGAAATTGTAACAACAGCAACAAATATTAGCAAAAATATTACCCTAGAAGACAGTGCTGTCGAACTTGATGGAGTCGAAATTATTCGCGAAATGCCGGTTTCTATCAAAGGCGATACTATTGTTTATAATGCCGATTCTTTCAAATCCGGGACTGAAAGAAAACTAGAAGATGTGCTAAAAAAATTGCCAGGAGTCGAAGTTAATGCTGATGGAGAAGTAGAAGTAGAAGGCAAAAAAGTGACCAAATTAATGGTCGAAGGCAAAGATTTTTTTGATGGCGATACCAAATTAGGTGTCAAAAATATTCCTGCCGATGCTATTGATAAAATTCAAGTGCTTCGAAATTATAACGAAAATTCCATTCTTAAAAGCGTCGAAAACAATCAAGACAATGTGGCGATGAATATCAAACTCAAATCCGGAAAAAAGAATTTCTGGTTTGGCGATTTGACTGCAGGAATCGGAGTCGGAATGTTGGATAGTCGCTATTTAATTAACCCAAAATTATTTTATTACAGTCCAAAATACAGTATCAATTTAATCACAAATTTCAATAATATTGGTGAATTGCCACTTACCATTCAGGATTATATGAAATTGACAGGTGGTTTTCGAGGATTATCAGCTAAAGGTGGTTCTAGTTTCAATATTACTTCCAATGATTTAGGGATTTCATTGATGCGAAATAACAGAGCCAAAGAAATTGAAACTCAATTTGGAGCAGCAAATTTCTCCTATAGTGTTAACAAAGCTTGGACTTTGAGCGGTTTCGGAATTCTTTCTTCTTCGGTCACTGAAACGGAAACCCTGTCGCAAACGAATTATTTAGATCCCAATTCTTCTGAGATTCAATCAGTCGAAAACAAAAAAGAATTGTCCAATCAAAAAAGCAACTTGGGAATGTTTAAACTCAGTTCGAGTTACAAACCTTCAACTAATTTTCAGTTTGATTACGATGTTTTAGCGAAGCTTTCAAAACAACAAGAAGACGCACCTTTGTTTCGAGAAGCGATTGTCAATTCTATGACTACATCAGAAGTGATCAATACAAAAAAAGAGCAAAAACCCATTTCGGTCAATCAAAACCTGAGTTTGTTCTATACGATGAATGAAAAAAATATTTTTGCAGTCGAAATGCAGCATTTGTATCAAGAAGAAGATCCTTTTTATAATGCAAATTTAAAGACGCAACCTTTTAATTTGGTAGGATATGTTTCTGGACAAGATAGAAATAATATCAGTCAAAATCGTTTTGTAACGACCAGTAAGTTAGATGCGAAAGTGGATTATTATTATATGATTACGCCAAAAAGCAATTTCAATATTACCTTAGGGAATACCTATTCGTATCAAAATTTTAATTCCAGTATGTATCAAATTCTAGACAATCAGGATGTCAATGAATTAGACAGTCAGGTCAATGTAAATGATGTGAATTATAGATTTAACGATGCCTTTTTGGGATTGCATTACAAGATTTTAACGGGTAAATTTACTTTTACACCAGGGGTAAGTTTGCACAGTTACAATATGACGAACACGCAATTGAACACCGATTACAGTCAAAACTTCACCAGAGCTTTACCTGATTTATTAGCGATTTATCAAATCAAGAAAGCGGAATCTTTGACTTATAATTTTTCATACACTAATAATTTTACCGACATCAATCAGTTGTCTGAAGGATTTGTGTTCTCCAATTATAATAGTTTACGAAAAGGAAGTCGAACACTCGAAAACGCAACTGCACGTCAACATTCATTGCGTTATTTCAAATACAATATGTTTAATTTAGAAAACATTTCGGCCTTTTTGAATTATTCTAAAAGAATTGATGCCATAAAAACCAAAGCCTTTTTTGATGGAGTAAATCAATCATCGGTGCCCTATAATTCAGACTTTGCCGACGAAACGCTTTCAGGAAGTGGTTCTTATGGGCGTTCTTTCTTGAAGAATTATAAAGCCTCTGTATCAGCAAATATCAATTGGTCGCTATTTAATAATATTCAAAATAATGTGTCATCCAAAAAAGAGAGTTTTACTCAAAGCTATACCCTGAGAACTTCAACCAATTATAAAAAATTACCCAATTTAGAAGTAGGTTATAATATTGTAATCAATAATTATGATAGTAATGTTTTTTATACTGACAAACCCTTTGCTAAATTGGATTATTACTTTTTAAATGCCTTTTCGTTCGTGGCAGAATATGAATTTTATCATTATTACAACACCGACAAAACGGTCAATAATCAATATGATTTTCTGAATGCAAGTCTAATTTATCAAAAGAAAGACAGCAAATTCGAATATAAAATTGGCGCAACAAATCTCTTAAATACGAAGTCTATCAACGATGACAGTTTCTCACAATTTTCTACTAGAACTTCACAATATACTGTTCAACCTCGCTATTTAATTTTCTCTTTAAAGTATAATATTTAGGAGCTTAATCCAGCTATCCATTACAATCTTCGCTGAAAAAGATAGTTTTTC
>ENA-UOWE01001636-UOWE01001636.1-activated-sludge-metagenome-genome-assembly--contig:-NODE-1636-length-27054-cov-5.133412_pt1 | contig 27054 bp, 22 predicted proteins | sample MGYA00249841_ERZ761562 | MGnify/ENA primary metagenome ERZ761562 (study PRJEB28883, sample SAMN05720200) | activated sludge metagenome | isolation source: Anaerobic digester | place: Japan...
AATTGTTCGAATTTAGTTATAATTGCACATATAGGAGGTCGAAAACTTCCGTAAACTTGCATCTCCAAAAATAAACAATTCTTGTTATGAAGAAAACAAGCCTGATAATTAGTCTTATCTGCCTGCTTTTTGCGGGCCAAACGGCATTTGCACAAAAAACTGATTCTAAAGATAAAAAACCTAAGATGGAAAAGGAATACCTGGTGGAAATCACCACTGATCTCGGTAAAATGAAGATCAAACTTTATAACCAAACCCCTAAACACCGCGATAATTTCGTGAAATTGGTGGGCGAAGGCTTTTATGATAGCACATTGTTTCATCGCGTAATCAAAGGATTTATGATTCAAGGAGGCGATCCTGATTCTAAAAAAGCGGCTCCAGGACAAATGCTTGGCGGTGGCGACGTAGGATACCGTATCCCGGCCGAATTCGTTGATACCTTATTCCACAAAAAAGGAGTTTTGGCGGCAGCTCGCGATAATAACCCTGAAATGGCTTCCAGCGGTTGCCAGTTTTATATCGTACAAGGCCGTGTTATGAACGCTAACGAAATAGCTAGCGCAGAAGCTCGCATGGGCAAGAAATTCACAGAAGCTCAAAAACAAGCTTACTCAACAGTTGGAGGTTCTCCTTGGCTCGACGGACAATACACCGTATTTGGCGAAGTTGTTGAAGGATTAGATGTCCTTGATAAAATTGCGGCTGTACCTACAGCTCCCGGCGATCGTCCGTTGGCAGATGTTCGCATGACGATTAAATTAGTAGATAAATAGTATGCGGCGATGATCATCGCAGCTTAATTATATTACAATGTTCGAGAAGATTAAATCATTGATAAATGAAATTGACGGATTCACTCCTAATGTAAAGGATGAATTAGAGCAATTTCGTGTTCAATACCTTGGAAAGAAAGGAGTGCTGGGCGATTTGTTTGCGCAGATGAAAGAAGTAGCTGCCGAAGACCGTAAAGAATTTGGCCGCTTAGTGAATGAGCTGAAAAATAAAGCTGAAGAAAAAGTAAATCTCTTTCGTGAGAAGTTTGAAGAACAGCCTGCCGATACATCTGCTGTTGGCGACTTAACATTACCGGGCGTTTCAAAAGCTCCGGGTAGCTTCCATCCTATCACGATTGTGAGAAATGAAATCAACAGAATATTTTCTCGGATAGGCTTCAACGTTAGTGATGGCCCAGAAGTGGAAGATGATTGGCATAATTTCTCTGCTCTTAACTTCCCTCCTGAACATCCGGCGCGTGATATGCAGGATACATTCTTTATCAACCTAGATCCCGATAAAGAACATTACAACGGACAATTAGCGTTGCGTACGCATACTTCATCGGTACAAATCAGAGTACTCGACAATGAAAAACCACCGGTACGAACAATTTGTCCGGGACGCGTTTACCGCAACGAAGCTATCTCAGCCCGCGCACATTGTTTCTTCCATCAAGTAGAAGGATTTTATATCGACGAAGGAGTATCGTTCGCCGACTTAAAACAAACCCTTTTGTATTTCGCACAAGAAATGTTTGGAGCAGATACAAAAATCCGTTTACGCCCTTCTTACTTCCCCTTCACTGAACCTTCTGCTGAAATGGACATAAGTTGTACCATCTGCAAAGGCGAAGGCTGTAACGTTTGTAAACATACAGGATGGGTAGAAATTTTAGGATGCGGAATGATCGATCCTGCCGTTCTTGAAAATTGCAAAATCGACTCTAAGAAATATACAGGATTTGCATTCGGCATGGGAATAGAACGTATCACCATGCTAAAATACACCGTAAAAGATTTACGCATCTTCTCCGAAAATGATGTCAGGTTCTTACGACATTTTCAAGGAGTGAATTGAAGATAAATTTATTTATTAAAGAGGCTGCATAATCTAATTTGCAGCCTCTTTTTTTTTACTATCATAATGAAGAACTGAACAAAATTATCCCCTGACGATATCTGTCAGTGTAAGCCTCAAAAATTTTAAATTATTTCCCAACTAAAATCTCGCCTTTCGCTTCGCGCAACCTTAAACCCTAAACCTTAAACCCTAAACCCTAAACTATCTCCGAAATACCAAACTTTAACGCAATCCTCGAACCCCAAGCCGGCTTCGCCGAACTAAGAACCATGAACTATGAACTATAAACCTTTCATCTCTTCGACGTCGGCTTCCCAATCACTTTATACTGCCCTTCTCCTTTTAAAATGGAATTATACAAAGTAGGATTTGATAGTACGTTTAATGACTGTAATAATACATCATCATTTTTCATCATGTATGTATAGCGGCCTTTTTGGAAATAATATCTTCCAACAATTTCTTTCGCAAGCATCTTTTTAATTTCTTCTTTGGATGCTAATAGATCTTCCGATTTATTGTGCTTTAATTTAGCTCCCAGTCGGTCGATTTCTGTCCCTGCACTTGCATAATATTTATCATGCTTCGTAGTCTCTACTAAATCGGCAAAGGCTAATTCTGTTTGTGTGCTGTAGTCGTAGTTTTTACCATCTAAGAATTTCACGAAATCACGAAAGTCGTCTTCACTGATTTTAAATTCTCCGGTTGAATCAATCGTTGCATGTTTGGTTCTGTAATAAGATGCATAATCGAAGATTAACATTTTGCGATATAAACTTTTCGCAACATTGCCTGTATCTTTTGCATTAACCATCACATCAGGATAAACAGCACTTCCATCGTAAACTGTTCTTCCGTTTTTTGTTTTAAACACTTTGATCGATGAATCCGCTACTTCTTCAAATGAACCGCCTTCATCGGTATTGTGAGTGTAGATTTTCGTTTGCACACATCTTCCGCTGGCAGTAAAATATTTCGCTACCGTGAGCTTCATCTGGCAGTTATATGTCAAGTTACGCGTTTGTTGCACTAAGCCCTTTCCGTAACTACGCTGACCCACCACTACTCCGCGATCTACATCTTGAAAGTTTCCTGCAGTAATTTCACTCGCAGAGGCAGAATTTTTATCGACTAATACCGCAACACGAATTTTATTATCGATTGGTTCTACTTTCGTTTCGTAAACATTATTCGATCCCGCAATCTTTCCTTTTTGTGTAACAAGCAATTGTCCTTTGTCGATAAACAAATTCAAAATATTCACCGACTCTTCTAATAATCCTCCACCATTACCGCGTAAGTCGAAAACCAACGAAGTCATATTCGGATTTGTCTTTTTCAAATCAACTAATGCATCATGCATTTCGTTATAGCAGTTCTGCAAAAACTTATCGAGTTTAATATAACCTGTAGAATCATTTATCATTCCGTAGTAAGGAACGTTCTTCACTTTTATCTCTTCGCGAACTAATTTCTTCTCTAACGGTTGCGCCTCACCGACACGAGCTAAAGTAAGTTTGATGGATGTACCACTTTGTCCTTTCATCAACTCATCCACTTGATCGGTAGTGAGTCCTTTGAGCGATCGTCCGTTAGCGCTAAGGATAACATCACCGGCACGGATATCTGCTTTCTGCGCAGCATAACCTTCGTAAACATCGAAGACCATTACACTATCACCAACTCTGAAAGATGTCACACCAATGCCACCATAATCGGCACTCACATGCTCAATGCGATAATCTTCAATCTCCGATTCAGTATAGTAATTTGTATATGGATCGAGCGTCTTTAACATACCATCGACACCCGTTTTCAATAACTTACCGGGATTGATATCATCAACATAATACGTGTTTACTTCACGGTAAACATCGGCAAACAACTCAAGCTGTTTCCCGATTTGAAAATAATCTTCGCCGAATCCCCAGCTCATTACGCAAAAAGGGATTAACATCAGCACTATTAAACTACGACGGTGAAAGGATTTTAACTTCATATTCGCAAGGTGGGGGTTTGCCCTGCTCAAAGATATTATTTCAGATCAATTCAGCAGCATGAGGCCATAACGAATTATGAGGTTATTCATTGTTCAAAACATTGATTAACTTGGACCTCTTATTTACTACTCACAATGAACATTTCAGGCTACCGTCAAATTGCTGCTGTTTCGGTAATTCTCATCCTAGGCTTGCTATTAGCCTGGTCACTGAGCGGATTTTTAACTTCTTTTCTTTCGGCAATCATCTTTTATGTGATGCTTAAACCATTGATGCGCAACCTCATCGTTAAACGAAAATGGAAGAAGTCATGGGCTGCATTGGTGGTGATGCTCCTTTCTTTTGTGACGATATTACTTCCCTTCTGGGGATTATATCAGCTGATGTCGGAGAAGGTGTATTATGCAATCAACCATGGAAGCGATGTTATGCAGGGACTTCATCAAATGGATGATTTCATCTTCCGTAAAACAGGGCAAAAAATCTTGTCGGATGATACTTTGAAGAAAATCCAAGAAACATTGGCATCTATCATCCCTCAACTACTAGGAGCAACTGCCTCTATCTTAGCGGATATCGGAATGCTGTACTTCATCTTGTATTACCTGTTAATCAATATTGGATCAACAGAAAAAACACTGCAGGAATTCCTTCCTGTAAGTGATGAAAATGCGCAACGATTCGCGGATGAATTAGGCTCAATGGTTAGCTCAAATGTAATGGGGGCGCCTTTGTTGGCTATTCTTCAGGGATTTTGCGCGGGACTAGGTTTTTGGATTTTCGGACTCGATGAACCTTGGTTTTGGGGAGTTATCTGCGGATTCATGTCGTTTTTGCCTGTTGTTGGAACCGCCATGGTTTGGATCCCGGCCGGTATTTACATGATTACCGCTAAAACAAATTGGCAAGGCAGCGGGATATTAATTTATGGCGCTGTTGTGATTACGAATATTGACAACGTTTTCCGCTTTTGGCTGCAGAAAAAATTCGCCGATGTTCATCCGCTGGTAACAGTTTTAGGAGTGATTATCGGATTAAATTGGTTCGGTATTCCGGGTATCGTATTCGGACCGTTAGCTCTAAGCTACTTCTTGTTGATGGTAAAAATGTATAAAGAAGAATACGGCGAAAAGAAACTGTTTAGAAGTTCTGATTCTCCTGAATAAAACGCAAAAGGCTCCGCAAAATTATTGCGGAGCCTTTTAGCAACCTTTAAACCTCTATTTTTTTATCCAACAGAATATCCGAAACGAGTACCGTAATCCTTCAAACTCGATTTCAGTTTCTGACGTGCTACGTGAATACGAATTTTCACCGTTCCCAATGGAACCGATAAATATTCGGCAATCTCCTCGTATTTATAACCTTGATAACTCATCAAGAAAGGTGTTTTTAAATTATCACTTAAAGCATCAATCGCTTTGTGCATCTCTTTCATTAAAATTGCACGCTCCCCTTCGTTGCTTGCCGTAAATACCGATTGATTAATGTAAAATTGATTCTCGGTATCGTCGGTGAAAATGTTACCCTTCACCATTCTGCGATAGTTGTTGATGAAGATGTTTTTCATAATAGTATATAACCAACCCTTCAAGTTAGTGCCATCGGCAAACTTATCGTGGTTATTAAATGCCTTCAACATTGTTTCCTGAACCAAATCGTTTGCATCTTCTGCATCTTGAGTCAGTTTTAAAGCATACCCCCTCAAAGGACGGTATTGATCTTTTACTCGGTGGTTAAATTCGACTTGTGTCATTTTGTTTAATGTTTTGTCTTAAAAGCTGAACAAATGTACATACAAGTTTTGATCTTTTGCAAGTATTTTGTTTAATCTTTCACAGATTTAGTTAAACAGTTATTTAATTGATTATCTAGCATTTAACTACTTTATTTAGAATCTAGACGGATAATTGCCTCGAATAATACTGCCGATTATTGTTATAATCCAATGCCAAAATACTGTTTAACTTTTTAATCCAATATTTTAAACACTTTTCCGACTTCCATGTTATAACATTTATTAGACAAACGATCTGACATGATAAAGACCAACGGATTTTCTTTGAAAAACAGCAACGATTCTCTTCTTGATGATTTGCTACATAATTACTCAAGCAATATTCAAACTCCTCTTCACGCTAGTGCATTTGCATTAACAACAGACGAAAAAATAGAAATCGTTGCCAAGCATATGCGCAGCATACTACATACCCTAGGACTCGACTTAAACGACGAGAGTATTAAAGATACTCCTATGCGTGTGGCGAAAATGTATGTGAACGAAACGTTCAGTGGATTACTTCCTGAGAACGAACCTTCGGTAACGAAATTTGATAACAATTATAAGTACAATCAAATGCTCGTTGAAAAAGACATTACTGTTTTTTCTACTTGCGAACATCATCTCGTTCCTATCTACGGAAAAGCGCATGTGGCTTACTTTTCTTCCGGCTCGGTAATCGGGTTATCAAAGCTGAATAGAATTGTTGATTATTACAGCCGACGACCACAGGTGCAAGAGCGTTTAACGATTCAGATTTCTGAAGCGCTGAAAAAAGCATTGAACACAAAAGATGTTGCAGTTATCATCGATGCAAATCATATGTGCGTTGCATCTCGAGGAATACGCGACGTCAATAGCAGCACAATTACATCTGAATATTCAGGAAAGTTTTTAAATATGGAAGTAAGAAAAGAGTTCTTGTCGTACTTAGGCAAGTAAAAAATTTCACTCATAAAAAAAGACCGTTGATTAACGGTCTTTTTTTATTTCTATTTTTCTCAATTCCCTCTGATATGATCCAGCAAGTGAATCAAATCATGCATCGAATATAACATTCGTACATTTCGAGGTAATTGAATGTTCGCTTGCATCACTTGACTACCGGCAATCAGAATATTTGTATTCGGAAAATCAACCGATAATTTTCGTGAAACATGCAATGGAGTTTGCGAAGCAATAGGTGTTGTTAATACCGTTAACATATAATCCGCTTTGTAAATCTGCATTACAGGTGTTAAATCATCCATCGGCAAATTCGGACCTAAATAACTGGTATGATGTCCGCGGGAACGAATTAAATAATTAGCAAATAACAATCCTATTTCATGTGGTTCATGAGACGGCAAAAACAAAATAAATTTCTTCGAAACTTGCTGTAAATTCTTAGGCTGCGAATCAATCGCCACAAATAATTTCTGACGAATTAAATTCGTAATAAAATGTTCGTAAGCAGGGTTTATACTTCCCGTTTGCCAAAGCATTCCTACTCTCGCCAAAAAAGGAAATACAACATCGAGATATGTTTTCTCTAATCCGAATTGAATAATATTTGCAGAAAGAATTTTCTCATACGCAACTTCGTCGAGATTAAACATCGCCGCCGTTAACGATTCTACTTGAATTAGATTGTCGTCAGTATTCAAAGTTAACTCCAACACCAACTTCGATAAATCGTCTTTTGTAAGCTTTGTGATTTTCGAAATTTTGTGTCCTTGCCGATTCAACATCGACACACTCAACAACAACTTGATATCCTCATCATCATAATAACGGATATTCGTTGCGGTTCTCTTTGGATTTGGAATACCATAACGCTGCTCCCATATCCTTAAGGTATGAGGCTTAATTCCGGTAAGTGCTTCTACATCTTTAATCGAGAAGTGGTTCATCTCTTTTCTTTTATTCCTATTCCGCGCTTTTCACCACGCAATTTAGGACTTATTCTGTTTTAATAACAGTTTAAGGCGTATATAGTTTTCGCATTACTACTTTTATCAGCTCCCTTTTTATGATTATCGACGATAAATAGGGAATATCGGAGCACGCTCCCCTCTCAGGAATGAGATGCTCGGGCAAGTCGATTTGATAGAGCAATGCCGCTAACTTCGAACCCGATTCTTTGCACCATTGCTTCAAATACGGCTCTAATTGCAATTGCAAATGAAGTATTCCGGTAATTTTGTCGGCATCAATACTTATTTCGAAGCCCATACGTTCACAATCTTTGACCGTCTGCGCCGCCGCAGCTCGCAAAAATGCAAGATCATGTCTATATTTATCGAGTTGTGTATCTTCCATTCGCTGTACATTGCAAAAATATGCTTAAAACTCATAGCAATCGCTTCCTTTTGATCCTAATCGGATTATTTGCAGGAAGTTCATTCTCTCTTCTTCAAGCACAAAGCGGATATCGCCCTCATCCCTTCCTCTCTCCTATGTGGCAAGCGGATGTTGAATACTTACCCGCTACTCAAATTGAGGATACTTCTCTTTCCAATGGATTTACCGGAGCTAATTTCACTTTGCGCATTCCCATTTGGAAAAAGAAGGATTGGCTCGATGCGAACGGTGGAAAACCCTTCTTTGCTGTCATGAGTCATGTGGGAGCTTCTGCAAGAATGTCGCAAATTAGTTTCCTCGATCCCGACCGCTTACTTACCGTAGGGAGGGCCAGCGTTACCGGATTAATGGCCAAAGGACTCCGAAATTTGTATGTCGGACAAATAGGAATTGCCCTACCAACTGAATCTTTCTATTTCAACCCTGCATACCTATGTTTTAACGGATCTTTGATCTGGCGTCACCTCTATCATAACAATCGTTGGTGGCATACACTAGGCATAGTTTATTTGCCTATCCAGGGCCGTGATTTACCTCTGCCAGTTGCCGGTATTGGAGTTAAATTGTCGAACGAAAATCAACTGCAGCTTACCTTCCCATTTAACTTAATGTATACTCATACTTTTAGTCGGAAATTTAGCTTGAGTGGAAAACTTCACAATTTCGGAGGATACAATTATTTAAAAGCCGATACTGTTCACGATGTTCAACCTTTGGCATATCGTTATAATTATCGCAAGCTATCGCTCATTGCTCGTTATTATACCGACCGATTTGTAGTGCTTACCGGAGAGGCGGGCGTGACAGGGAAAAGCAATATTTCGCTCGATGATGTCGACTATCATCAAGCTTCTACGTTTTATTTGAAGTTCAGCATTCAAGTGCGCTTTGGCGAGCGTCCAACTGCTGCACCTATATTAAACTTCGACCCCGGTGATTCCGGCTTCGACCCGAACTATATTGTAGAATAAACTTTTTAGGCTGTCGTTTGTTGGCTTGTTATAATGGATAAATCAGTAGTAATAGCAGGTGGCAGCGGATTAATCGGTAAACGTTTAACAGAGTTGCTTGTCGCCAAAAATTATTCGGTAGCATGGCTGAGTAGAAAAACGAGCGATACATCAGTAAAAACTTTTCAGTGGAACCCTGAGTCACATAGCATCAGCGATAATGAATGGTTGAAATACAAAAACTTGATAATATTATCGGGCGAAAATATTGCATCTCACGCATGGACAGACGACTACAAAAATAAAATCATCGATAGTCGTGTAGCAGTTGCTAAAACCCTCCGTTCAGCGCTATCAACAGAAAATCATTCGATCACTAAAGTGATTGCGGCATCTGCCATCGGATATTATGGTGATGGAGGGGAAAAATTTTTCAGCGAAAATGATCATGAAGGAAAAGGATTCCTTTCATTTACCACAAAAAAATGGGAAGATGCTTATACCGATTTTCCTATCGATGTTACAACTTTCCGTATCGGAGTAGTTTTATCGAAAAATGGAGGAGCCTTACCTGAACTAAGTTTCCCAATGAAATTCGGTACCGCACCAACGTTAGGCACCGGAAAACAAATGGTAAGCTGGATTCATCTCGATGACCTTTGCAATATGATTATTCATACAATAGAAAACAATATAACAACAGGTGTTTATAATGCAGTGGGTCCTCAGCCTGTCTCGCATGCGTCGTTTATCGCTTGCTTGCGAAAAACAATTGCACCATGGAGCATTCCTTTCCCTGTGCCTTCTTTCATCCTTCGATTAATCTTGAAAGAAAAAAGCGCTATTGTTTTGGACAGCACTAACGTTTCTTCAAAAAAAATATCTTCTACGGGATTTAAATTCACATTCCCCAATTTAACTTCAGCTTTAAAAAATATTTATGGCAAATAATTCAACTGTAAATATCCATTGGTTTCGTCGCGATTTACGTCTCGACGATAATGCTTCATTGTATCATGCTTTAAAAAGCGATCATCCAGTATTGCCGATATTTATATTCGACAAAAACATTCTCGATAAACTTGAAGACAAAAGTGATAGTAGAGTTGCTTTCATTCATCAAACATTATCAGAAATAAAAACCAAGCTTGAAAAACTTGGAAGTACATTGCTAATAAAATACGGCACACCGGATGAATGTTGGAAAGAAATTCTTGAGGAGTTTAATATCGACACGGTCTTTACAAACCATGATTACGAACCGTATGCAAAGCAACGTGATGAAGCTATTGAAAAATTCTTAAGCACTAAAAATATTGCATTTAAAACATTCAAAGACCAAGTAATCTTTGAAAAGGATGAGGTTTTAAAAGACGACGGAAAACCGTACACTGTTTATACTCCCTTCTCACGTAAATGGATGGCGAAGCTCAATGCCTTCTATTTAAAATCTTATCCCACCGAGAAGTACTTTTCGAACTTATATAAATCAACGGAAAAATATAATGAACTCATCAGTTTAAAAAAGATGGGCTTCAATGATTCCGATAGTAATTTCCCGAAGAATATTGTTAGCGATGTTATCCTGAAAAACTATTCTGACACGAGAGATATCCCATCGGTCGATGGGACATCTAAATTAGGATTACATCTTCGCTTCGGGACAGTCTCTATTAGAAAACTCGCCGCTCATGCTCATCCTATCAGCTTTAGCTGGCTTAATGAATTATGTTGGAGAGAATTTTATATGATGATCATCTGGCATTTTCCTCATGTAGTAAAAGGATCTTTCAAACCTATTTATGATAATATCCAATGGCGAAATAACGAAGAAGAATTCAAACGTTGGTGCGAAGGAAAAACCGGTTATCCCATCGTCGATGCCGGTATGCGCGAGTTAAATGCTACCGGCTATATGCACAATCGCGTACGTATGATTGTGGCGAGCTTCCTCACTAAACATTTACTTATCGATTGGCGATGGGGAGAAGCATATTTCGCTCAAAAACTGCTCGACTTCGAATTAGCTTCTAATAACGGAGGATGGCAATGGGCAGCAGGATCAGGTTGCGATGCAGCTCCGTATTTCCGAATATTTAATCCTTATGAACAAACACGAAAATTCGATCCCGACTTTAAATACATTCGTAAATGGGTGCCCGAATTCGAAGATTTCAGCTATCCGCAACCGTTAGTAGATCATAAAATTGCGAGAGAACGATGTTTGAGTACTTATAAGATGGTGTTATCTAACCCGCAATAAGCAACAGACTACTAATTATTCACGTTGACTTTCTAGATGTTCAATATCATCTTGATCCTTCGTCCTATTAGCAGCTCTTTTTGCTGACATCAAATCTCGAAAATCGATCATTCTAACTAATACTTTGTCAAACTCTACAACTTTTGAGTTTTCAAAAGCTTCATTAAATTCCAATCCTTTAACACTAGTCAACACATCAATACAAACAGGTGGTCGACCAAAGGTAAATACATCATTTATATTTGTATTTAGGAAGAGCTTTTCATCCAAATTAAACAAACTCATTCCAAAATCGAAGAATGCTTTTTTGATTTTCTGAAAATTTCCAGGTGTCTTTTTCACCCAGACATCTAAATCTCCCGTTGTACGATTGTATCCGTGAAAAATTACTGCATATCCACCAACTAAAATATATTCAACGTCAAATTTGTTAAACGCTTCTAAAAAATCAACAAAATCTTCATTTAAAATATTAGCCATGTTTTCGCATACTAAATACTGTTCGATCTAACTTCGGCGGGTTATTAATGTCAATATTCCAAGCACAACATATCAAATACCAAGCAGCTGCAAACCTTTCATTTGGCGTTTTCGAAAGCCAATACGCTCTATTATTATCGGCTTGTTCAAATGTTTGAATTTTAAATTGTGTCCTATCCAACTTTGGCATGGTCAAATTTACAAAATATTACTTAAAAGCAGAAAACCCCGATTGTAGTCGGGGCTTTCTGCTTTATTATTCTTTTAGTTTAGCGTAATTCTCTTCGAAACAACTGCATTACCATCCGATACATTTATCATGTAAACTCCTTTTGATAATTCACTTAAATCGATTTGTTTATCTACTTTACCTGCAACCACATCTACCGCCGAACGATAAACCACTGCGCCTAATGCGTTGGTGATGTTCACAGAGTAATTGCTAGCCTTTTTCGCGTTGAATGTTAAATGGAATTGTCCGTGAGTCGGATTAGGGAATACTTCCATTGAACTTTGTAATTCTTGTTCTTCAATTGATACCGAACATGTGTCAAGTGCAATAACAGGTGTTCTTCCAGTATTACATGTAATGTCAGTGTATTGCCAGTTGTAGAAGAAGTAATAATATCCCGGAGATCCAGCGTTACTTCCTGTTAAATTAATTGATGTACTATTATATGGATAAACTGCTCCTCCCGAGTTTCGATATAAATCTACATACCCTCTACATTTGATGAAATAATTTGAACCGGGATATAATTTAAAGTTCAATGTTACTGTTGTGGTATTCGCTCCACTCGCAGGAACAAATACTGTTGTATCTGCATATGTATTTCCTTGAGCATCTAAAATTTCAATCGTACGATCTCCTGATGTATTTGCAAACACGTCTACTGAATTTAATATTACAGGATTTGTTACATCAAAATATAATCCACGAATATCGTTCGCTGTAAAGAATGCACCTGCACCAAAACCATTTCCAAATTCACCTACATAATCAATTGCTCCGGGAGGAAAATCTTCGTCTACATAATATGTGGTTGTTCCGGTGATAGTCGGAGAGTAATTGCTTCCGGTAGCTACAACATTTCCTCCTCCTTGCGCATCCCACCAACGTAATGTTCCCGAACCAGATCCTGTTGCAGATAAATTTACAACTCCGGGTCCACAACGTTGATCGCCTACGGTAGCAGGATTATTCTGTGGACTAGATGCAATATTGATGTAGTTTGAATATGTTACCGAATCTGTTCCGTTTGCATTTGATGTTACCAACGATACTGAATAAACTCCAGGAGTATTATAGAATACTATAGGGTTTTGCAAGTTTGATGTTGATGGTGACCCTCCCGGGAAACTCCAATTCCATGATGTTGGTTGCCCTGCTGAATAATCGCTGAAGTGCATTGCTGCTCCTTGGCATGATATATTTTGATTCGATCCGAATGCAGCAGTAGGTGCATATGTTCCCGGAACATATAAATCACTTTCCCATAATCCACGTCCGTATGTTGATGCACGAATTTTTCCTGTAGGATAGAAGATCGCAAGTTGCGATACAATCACATTCGGCAATCCGTTAAAGAATGGTTGCCATACACTCATTGTTGCATCTTTAAAGAACACTCCTACATCGGTACCGATGTATAATGCATCATTTGAGTTGTTAACGTATGTTATACAGTTAACAGGAATATTCGGAATAGATGCTGAAAGATTCACCCAAGTAACTCCTTGGTCGTTTGTTTGAAATACTTTACTCGAATTAGTAAAGCCTGAATATGTAATCCATGCTTTATTCGGATCTGTATTGCTGCAAGCGATATACGTAATGTTTCCGCTTGGCATTGATGTGATGGTTGTCCATGTTGCACCACCATCAGCACTCTTATATAATCCACCAGGCTTGCAAGCCCAAATTACTTGATTGTTTGCAGGCGATACTGCAAGGTTGGTTACTGTTGCTGTATTAGTGAAATTGCTAATCTTCGTCCAGGAGTTTCCTCCATTCGTACTCTTCCAAACATTCACAAATCCCGAATACAATAAACTCGGAGTTATCGGATCTTGAATCCATGGTGTTACCCATGCTCCGGTTTCTGTAATACCGGATGTTGCGCCTGAAAAACTATTTCCACCGTTTGTTGATTTTTGGAATGCTCCATTGTAATACTCTGCCCACATGTTTTGGTCGTTGTTCCAATCAATAAAACAAAGCATTCCATCACCACCTAATATTTTTGTCCAACCGGTTCCTGTGTACTTATTAGTTCCATTATCTTGCCATCCTTGAATAATTAAATTCTCATTCGAAGCTGACTGTCCTAATCCATACATTTCTGCAATTTGTAAGCCGTCGCTTAAGTCGCTCCAAGAAGCACCGCTATTTGTTGTTTTGAATACTCCTCCATCACTAACAATAAAATAGGTGGATGCATTTGTAAAAACAATATCGTGGTAATCTACGTGTGTTGTTCCTCCATTTTGCGTCCATGATGTCCCTCCGTTCGTTGAACGTAAGAAATCTGTTTGTCCGCCTAAAATAATTTCATTCGTTGTTGTAGGCGACACTGCAATTGCTAAATCATACCACTGCTGCGTTCCTAATGCCGGAGTACTTGGCTTAGTAAAGCTTGTTCCGCTGTTTGTTGATTTATAAAACCCCTCGGTTCCGTAATTCGGTGCAGGTAATCCTACAATCATATACACATAAGCAGGATCTGCAGGTGAAACGGCAATTGCCATTCTACTTACATTTGAAGCAACAGGCAATCCTGATGTGATCTTCGTAAACCCTTGTCCGTTGTTAGTCGACTTATAAAACTCGGTTCCGCATACATAAACAGTATTTGCATCACCCGGTTTAAATTCCATATCCTTGAATGATCCCGCTAATGTTTGCGTAAATGTAGCTGCAGCATCTGTACTGCGATATACTCCCGATGATGTTGCAACTAAAATCGTATTATTATTATTTGGGTCAATTAAAATTTTACTAATCTGACGATAGTTCGCCATGTAATATGATAAACCTGTTGTGTTCCAGGTTGCGCCTCCATCAGTCGATTTTAATACTCCAACAGAGTAAGTATCTCCTGCATCTCCATCTCCCGTAGCTAAATACATGATGTTGGTATTCGTAGGATCAATGGCGATGTCAGTACAACCAATAACTTGTGCTAGCTGATCTGTATTCGATGACCATGTATTTCCTCCGTCAGTCGACTTCCATAAACCACCTGCAGGTGCACCAACATAAATAATATTTGAGTTAGTAGGATCGAACCGAACAAATGTCAATCGACCTGCATTTCCATTCAAAGGAACTGCCGAAACAGGTCCTAATAAATGCCAATTTCCTGAGTTGAAAGTACCATAGTTTTGCTTGTAACGCTCCATCTCACGATATGGTGTTGATGGATCAAAACGTTCTCCGTTCGGGCCAACACGTGGCGACATAAACGTTTCCCAACGCTTGTACTGGAAATATCCTGGAACTTCAAATTCTTCTTCTTGTAGTTCTTCGCCTTTACGTTTTAATGCACGTTTCTTAGCACGTTCTATTGCACGATCTTTTTTAGCGAAATATTTATTGAAGGCATTCTGCACTTCATAAAAATTTACGTTCGGATCATTCATTTTCGACACCCAGTCTTGCGCGTTGACGCTGAATGGCGACGAAATACATAAAATGATTAAGCTTGTAAGGAGTAGCTTTTTCAACATTGGTCTTGGTTGTTTGGGTCTGTTTGAACTATCAAATATAGAAAAAAGCGTTGAAACAGCATAGTCATTTACCGGCCGTATAAAACAAGCTCCCAATTCGATCAATCCGTTCGTTTACCCCATTTCAGACCGATTAAAAACCAATACTTTACAAATAATAAAGTGCCTTACATATCCAGCCAAACTGAACTTGGCTCAGCAATTGTACTTATCGAAAAAACTAAAGGACTTTTCAGTTTCTCCTGAGCTGAATTTTTTTTTGATATCCTCAATCGCACTTTAAGCGTTCGATAAATGAAGTACTTCGGCGAAATCTCTTTCTTCTGTCGATGCTTTCCAAAGCTTATAACCGCCCGATAAATTTTTCACTGATGTAAACCCGTTTTGCAACAAAATTCTTTGCGCCAAATATCCTCTCAGTCCGGCTTCACAGTAGATGAAAATATTTTTTTTCTTCGGAATTTCATTCAAGCGATTTCTCATCTCATCAACAGGAATATTGATAGCTCCTTCTATTCTTCCCTTTTGATATTCATCTTCTCTGCGTACATCTATAAAAATATCATCGCTTTTTATTTGATCCATTTCATTCCAATAGAAAATTTTTAAGCGCTCAAGCATGATATTCTCTGCAACAAACCCTGCCATATTCACCGGATCTTTTGCTGATGAAAATGGAGGAGCATAGGCATGTTCTAACTCGATTAATTCGTATATCGTACTTTTTCTCTTAATGATCGACGACAATAAATCAATTCGTTTATCCACTCCTTCATAGCCTGCAATTTGCGCACTGTATAGTTGTCCCGATTCAGGATCGAACGCAATTTGAATAGTCATTTGTCCCGCTCCGGGATAATATCCCGCATGCGCTCCATTGTGCGTTGTTGAAACAATATGTTTAATGTTTGCTGCTTTCAAATGCTTAACTGCCGTACCTGCTGCAGCAACTGTCATGTCGAATACTTTTACAATAGCGGTATTTATTGAGCCGTTGTATTTCTGTACATTTCCTAATACAATATTGTTTGCACAGATGCGCCCTTGCTTGTTCGCAGGTCCCGCTAGATAAGTAACTAAAGATTGTCCTGTAATAGGATTCGCAAATTCTATAGCATCTCCTACTGCATAAATATCGGGATTAGATGTTTGTAAATATTCATTCACTTTTATTCCTCTTGCTTCACCGATTTCTAGTCCTGCCCCAACTGCTAATCGCGTATCCGGCTTCACTCCTATCGATAGTATAACAACATCCGCTTCTAAGGAATTTCCTGTTTTTAAATTGACTAATAACTTCTCTCCGTTCTTTTCGAAACCTGTTACTGCATTATTCAAAAATAAGTCAACTCCTTTCGATCGTATATGTTGTTGCACCATCGCTGCAATAGGAAAATCTACCGGTGCTAAAATCTGATTCCCCATTTCTATAACACTTACTTCTAAGCCTAGTCCATGTAAGTTCTCGGCCATCTCTAATCCTATAAATCCTGCTCCGATTACTACTGCTTTCTTCACCGATTTTTTATCGACATAGGCTTTAATAAAATCTGTGTCTTTTACATTTCTGAGTGTGAATATTCCTTCGTTGGTAATTCCGGGTAGTGGCGGACGAATAGGTTCGGCTCCGGGTGATAAAACAAGTTTATCATAGTGTTCAGTGTATTCTTTTCCGGAGACTAAATTTTTCGCCGTGATTGTATGCTCTTCTGCATTCACACTCATCACTTCAGTTTGCACACGAACATCTATATTGAATCGTTGATTAAATGCATCTGCTGTTTGAACAAACAATTTATTTCTGTCTGTAATTACATTACCGATATAATATGGTAAACCGCAATTCGCATAGGAGATATAAGCTCCTTTTTCAAAAATTATAATTTCTGCATGTTCGTCTAATCTTCTTAGTCTTGCAGCTGTACTTGCGCCTCCGGCAACGGCACCAACGATAATGTATTTCATGCTGATATTATTGATGATGCAAATGTCAGATGAAAGAAAGACTTTAAAAGTAACATTAGTCACAATACCCAAAACTTTTTATCAGCTATTTGATAAAAAAGCGATTTTCTCCTCGTAAAGCGTCATAAAAAAAGCCTCATGAAGTTTATCATGAGGCTTAATGACTTTTAATTTTTTATAGATTCTCGAGGAAGTACTGGGATATTTTACCCATTAAATGCACTCTGTCTTTTCCTCGTACATTATGTAAGTGACCGGGATATACAAAGTAATCGAGCATTACATTTTTGCTTACCGCTTTCTTCAAATACATCAAGCTATGTTGCCAAACTACTACATCATCTGATGTTCCGTGAATTAACATTAATTTACCTTTTAACTGATCAACGTAATTTAACAAATTCGCCGCCTTGTATCCTGCAGGATTTTGATCAGGTGTATCCATATATCTTTCTGTATACATTACTTCGTAGTAACTCCAATCGATTACAGGACCACCTGCAACAGCTGCTTTAAAGATACCGGCATTTCTGGTCATTAATGACGTAGTCATGAATCCACCGAAACTCCATCCATGAATGCCCATTCTATCTGCATCTACATACTTCAACGATTTTAAATAATCAACTCCGCTTAACTGATCTTGCATTTCTACTGTTCCTAATTGGCGGAAGGTTGCTTGCTCAAATGCTTTTCCTCTGTTTCCACTACCGTGATTATCTAAAGTGAATACTATGTATCCTTTCTCAGCCATGTATTGATACCATAAATCGCCTCCTCCTAACCAAGTATTGGTTACTAGTTGCACATGCGGACCACCATACACATAAACGATTACAGGATATTTTTTTGTTGAATCAAAATCCACAGGCAATACCATTCTGCAGAATAAATCTTCTCCTAACTTCGACTTAATCGTGAACATCTTTGTTGTACCTATTGCATAATCTTTTAATGGATCTTCTGCAGTTAATACAGTTTGTTTTTCTTTACCATCTAATCCGATTAACTTCATCACATTAGGAACATTCAATGAACTGAAATTATCAATGAAATAATTCGCTTCTTGACTGTAGAGACATGTATGAACTCCATCACCACTTGTTAATCGTTTTACTTTACCTGTTGCTACACTTGTCACACAAAAATCGCGATTAATTCCGCTGTTGATAGTTGAAGTGAAATAGATATTTGCTGCTTTTGCATCGAATCCCGCTACGTCAATAACTTCCCATGTTCCTTTTGTTAATTGACGTACCAAGGTGCCATCTATTTTGTAGAGGTATAAATGATTCCAACCATCACGACGACTTTGCCAAACAAACTGATTTGGATTTCCCGGAACAAATTCAATCGGATGTAATGGCTCAGAATATTTCTCGTCTTTTTCAGTGAATAATGTCTTAACAAAATCTCCTGTTGAAGCATTGTACTGATTTAAATTCATTTCATTTTGATCGCGATTCAATTCAGCAATGTAAATTGATTTTGCATCAGGACTCCAAGCAATATTTGTTAAGTAATGATCTTTTGGCAAACCGGTTTTTAAATAAAGGGTCTTACCGGTTGTAATGTCAAATACTCCTACTGTCACTTCATGACTTTTTCCTCCTGCGAAAGGATATTTTATCTCTTTATCTTTCGCCGGCTTCTCTGTAAAATCGACGATCGGATAATCTGTTACCATACTTTGGTCCATGCGGTAGAATGCTAATGCATTTCCGTTTGGCGACCAGAACAATCCTTTGTCAATACCGAACTCTTCACGGTGAACACTTTTACCGTAAACTAATTCTCTACTTCCATCAGTTGTAACTTGAATAGCTTTGTGTTTAACATCTACATAAATATTGTCGTTCAAAACATATGCTGTTCCATTGCTTCCAACTTCAGGAACCAATGCATCGGGTGGGACTGTTGAACTATCAGTCACAACAGCCGTTTTCATTTTCGCATCTATCTGATACGTCTTACCTACCCAAGTAAGCTCTAAAGTACTTTTATTCTTCCACTCTAATCCCATTAACTTAGGAACAGTATCTCCATGAACAGCCTTCAACATTGAATTCAATTCTTCCAATGTTAAAACTTGTGTGGCAGTTTTTGAATCAGCTGTACCACGCATCAAAACATTTTTCTCAACATAAGAATAGTCGTTGCTGCCTTTCACCCATTGCAGTTGAGCTAATCGCTTTGGAGCTAGTGTTGTTCGCTGCTGCATCACAGCTTCTTCTAAGGTAATCTGCTTTTTCTGAGCAAATGCCATTGCGGGCACCATCAGGACCAGAAGGGTAATCTTATTCAGTAATTTCATATGGTTATTCTATTGTTGAACAAAAATAAGTGCTAATTCCTTATAAACCCCTTTTCTTAGATAAACAGCACTATAAAATCGACATCCGCGCCTCCCGACCCGAAAATGAGCCGTATATTTGCAGCGGATTAACCAAAAAACCGAGTTTATTATGTTTACAGGAATTGTGGAAGCTACCGGAACCTTGACTTCATTCAGTGATCAAGGAGATAACCGAACATTTATTTTTGAATGCCCGTTTACGCACGAATTAAAGGTTGATCAAAGCCTAGCTCATAACGGCGTATGTCTAACGGTGACGGATATCCGAAACAATTCTTATTCAGTAACCGCTATTGCTGAAACATTGCGCAGAACTAACCTCGGATATTTACAATCCGGAGATATCGTAAATCTTGAACGTTGTATGATTGCCGGCGGCCGCCTCGACGGACATATCGTTCAAGGACATGTTGACGAAACAGGAACTGTTAATTCTATTACCGATGAAAATGGTAGTTGGCATTATAGAATTTCATATAACCCCGACAGTATTCATTTCACAGTGCCGAAGGGTTCTATTTGCATCAATGGAGTAAGTTTAACAGTTGTAGAATCTACCAAAGGACAATTCTCTGTAGCTATAATTCCTTACACCTACGAGAACACAACTTTCCATCGCCTAAAAGTTGGCGATATAGTAAACCTCGAATTTGATGTAATCGGAAAGTACGTGACTGCTTACATGAAAAATATTCAGCCTTAATTACTTTTCTTCTTTTCCGCCTTTGTTCGCTAATTGTCCGCAGGCTGCGTCAATATCTTTCCCTCTACTGCGACGAACATTTACAATATGTCCGTTGTTCTCGAGTGTCGACACAAAAGCATTCAACTTTTCTTCACTGGTATTGGTAAAAACACCATCACCAATTGCATTGTATTCTATCAAATTAATTTTCGCAGGCACTCTGCGCGCAAATGCTCCTAACTCTTTTGCATCTGAAATATTATCGTTGAAGTTTTTGAATACGATATATTCAAACGTTACTCGCGTTCCTGTTTTATCGTAGAAATAATTCAATGCTTCTTCTAATACATCAAGTGTATTCGTCTCGTTAATCGGCATAATCTGGCTACGCTTTACATCGTTCGCCGCATGCAATGATAATGCAAGATTAAATTTCACTTGATCATCGCCTAGTTTCTTAATCATCTTAGCGATGCCTGCAGTGGATACCGTTATTCTTTGTGGCGACATTCCCAATCCGTCGGGCGATGTAATGCGATCAATACTCTTAATCACATTCGCATAATTCAAAAGTGGCTCACCCATTCCCATGTAAACAATATTCGACAACGGGATATTATAATTTTCGAGAGCTTGCTTACGAATAATAGCTACCTGATCGTAAATCTCGTCGAAGTCGAGGTTACGAAGTCTCTCTAACTTACCGGTAGCGCAAAATTTGCATGTTAAGCTACATCCCACTTGCGACGATACACAAGCTGTCATGCGAGAGTCGGTAGGAATCAATACTCCTTCTACTAAATGTCCGTCGTGGAGCTTAAAAGCACTCTTGATGGTACGATCGCGACTAATCTGCAGGTTATCTACAGTCACAGGATCTAAAGTGAAATGCTCTTGTAATAATGACCTTGTATCCTTCGAAAGATTGGTCATTTCGTCGAAAGAACGAGCCGATTTCTGCCAAATCCACTCATGAACTTGCTTGGCACGAAAAGCTTTATCGCCCTTTTCAATGAAAAAGGCTTTGATTTGATCGGCATCCAGATGGCGTAAGTTCGGCTTCGACATGGTGCAAAGATACAAAATCATTGTGGGGTTGATGAGTTCAAGAACTCTAATTACCTTCGCAGTACCATGATCAGGACTTTTAAAGCAGATTTAATTATCACCAACGATGGTCCTCCACTCCGTAACGGCTATGTGGATGTCAATTCTGAGGGTGTAATAGTATCTATCGGAGAGGAAAGCTCTTCGAGCAATATTACTGAGGTATCGGGAATTATCACTCCCGGATTTGTAAACAGCCATTGCCATCTTGAACTATCGCATTTAAAGGGCAAAGTAAAAGAACGAACCGATGGAATGTCGGGGTTTATTAAAGGGCTTTTTGCAGAGCGCTTTAGTTCTTCCGACGAGGAAATGGCGCAAGCTATGTTTCTTGCGGATAAAGAAATGCACGACGAAGGAATCGTAGCTGTTGGTGATATTTCAAATTTCGACATCAGTCTTCCCATCAAACAAAAATCGTCGATATACTATCATACGTTTGTAGAAGTTGTTGGACAAGATCCTTCAAAAGCCGATGACATTTTAGAAAAGGCAATGCTGCTGCGCGATGAATATATTTTCAATACCAAAGGCAGTGCTTCTGTAGTACCTCATGCTCCTTATTCAATGTCGAGAGCATTAATAAGTGCAGTTAACAAAGAAGCATTTCATAAAAGCCGACCGGTTTCTATTCACATGCAAGAAAGTGATGATGAGTTTTTATTTTGCAAAGATAAATCGGGACCATTATCAGAATTCTTTCTCGGACTAGGATTAAACATTCGGGTTTTTGATAACATTAGCGATGCTTGTCCGATGTTAAATACATTACCATTACTTACAGACTGCAAGCCTTTGATGATGGTACATAATACACTCACAACTGCTGCGCAGATTGATATCGCCACTGCTTTGCATAACGATTTGTATTGGTGCTTATGTCCGAATGCAAACAACTACATCACGGGACGATTACCACATCTTTGCATTTACAATAATGACGAATTAAAAGTAACTGTCGGCACCGACAGCCTTGCCAGCAACCATCGCCTTTCTATCTTAGACGAACTAAAAACAATCGCTGCTGCTCATCCCGAAATCCCTTTCGAGCGACTCATCAAATGGGCCACCATCAACGGCGCTGAATTCTTAGGCATCGACAAAAAATTCGGCAAGATAAAAGCAGGAATGACGCCGGGGTTGGTACAAATTGATAATGTAAATATTGAGAACCTTGTTTTGAATGGGGAAGGTAAATCTAAATTAATTAATTGGCTATAGGCTATAGATATTAGATAATAGATAATAGATAATAGATGTTAGATGTTAGATGTTAGAAATAATTTTACATCTAACTTCAAAAAGGAAATTTATTTTTTAGTTTTTCTTGAGAACAAACCTCCTTTTCCACAACAAACAAATCATAAAAAATTGTTCATCATTTTTAATTACAGAAAACAAAAATATTTTTTCCTCTAAGCCTTCGCTTCAACTTAACTCAACAATTCAGTGCAAATATTCAATCATCGGCACTAAGGAAGTTCAAAATTCTTTCCTGTTATGCTAAAACTTTCCGCTTACGCTATTGTCGTCAAACAAAGAGTTCGAACTATCAACGGCTTCGCCGAACTATGAACTTTGAACTTTGAACTTTGAACTTCCTTTTCTACCAATTATCCTTCGTATTCGCTGCCTTCCCAACTGCGCAAGCTTTCTCGAGTGATTTTAAAATTTCTTTCGATTGCTGGTCTACTTGTTGGAGATAAAATTCGAATTCAGGTTTGTAATATGCATTTGCAGTATCCATCCATTTTTCGGCAGGATAATATGAAATCTGCTTCCAATTTATTTCAGTGAGTTCGTATTTATAACGTCCTTCTTTAAATTGGATGTTTAATGTGTATTGCACTAATCCTGCGTCGGTAGAAACTCCTTTTTTGTCAGGAGGATTAGAAATTTTATAGCGTGCCTTACAAATCATCTTACCACCTTCTTTGTCTTTCTCGCGAATTACATCAGTTGGATTTTTATAGTATCCTGTTGCCCACTCTAAAGCACGATCAAATAAAACATCTTTTGACTGACCTGCTACTTCATTTACTTTAGAATAAGTAATCAATTTCGAAGTTTCGTCGATCGGCATTCTAGCTGTCGATTTCGGAGCTTGCGCCAATGCTTGAAAGCTAAGTAGTCCTGAAACCACAATAGTACAAAAGAATTTATACATGGTTTTGATATTTATTAACCTTTAACAGGTATCTTAATTCTTGTTCCGCTTTTTAATGAGCGCGAATTACTGATACGGTTTACTTTTTTAATTTGATCAACATTCGCTTGGTAACGTTGAGCGATATTCCACAAAGTATCACCTGGTTGAACTACATGATAAATAAAAGACGATTTTTTATTTGCAGCTACTTTTACTTTTGCCGAAACTTTATTTTGTTTTACTACTACAGGCTCTTCTCTTTCAGATGATGCCGTATCTTCTACAATTTTCTCTTCGCGTTGTTCTGTTCTCTCTACTACTGCATTATCGTTTTTATCATGAACAGCATGTACACTTTTCACAATAGTTTCTTGCTCTTCGGCTTCATCAGGTGAAGGAAGATTATCGGCTACCGATTCTTCAGGATCAATTACTAACTTAACAGGAATACGCCTCTTCACTGTTGAGTAAATAGCAAGTTTTTGTCCGGGTTTGATAGTATTCTTCTTTAGTCGATTCCACTTTTTCAAATCCGCCATTGCCACATCATAGCGATCAGCAATCTTTCCTAAACTATCTCCTCTGCGAACAGTATGTGTTTTGCGAACTTTTTGTGTTACTGTTTTGTATGTGTATGCATACGACTCATCCGACGAATCCTTTGCTCTCGGTTCTACCAAAGGAGTAATCATTGCTAATCCTCTGTCAACACTGTCAAGAAATGCTCTCGATTCGTATCCATCAACAGGAGCTTCGCCTAATCGTCCTAGCTTGATTGCATCGAAATAAGTATTAATCATTGATGCTACTAATCCGTTGCGCACCCATGGACTACGGCAACCTAACACCACCGACATCAAACGATGTCCGCCGCGAGTACAAGTAGATACTAAGCAAAATCCTGCAGCACGTGTAAATCCGGTTTTTATTCCGTCAACTTCCTGATTGTAGTTAATCACTAAACCATTATGATTTCTATACGTCTGCTTTCCTTTACCATTACTCACCGTTGCATAAGGGATAGAAGTTATATCCACCAACTTGGGATGCTTCATAATCTCCAATCCCAATACTAAAAGATCGCGTGGTGATGCGCTATTATCGAGTTCATCGATGATGGCAGGTAAGCCCGAAGGATTACTGTATTGCGTTTTGATCATGCCTAACTCAAAAGCACGCTTATTCATTCTTTCTACGAAAGCCTCTAATGAACCTTCACAATGTTTAGCAATCCATACGGTGCTTTCATTGTGCGATCCTACCATCGCCATCTTCAACAAATCTTCCAGCGAATAATTCTCTTCAACTGTATACGAAGTATAACGACGGCGACGAATCTTCTTTCTGAAAGTACGTGTAACAGTGATTTTATCGTCCCAACAAACTTTACCTGCTTCAATATCCTCCACCGCTAATAAGCCAACCATCATTTTGGTTAGTGATGCGATAGGGTATGAATAATCCATGTCTTTTTCCCAAACGATACGATCGCGATCAACATCGTAAAGGAGGCCGGCACGAATTTCACTTTCGTTTGAAACGATACCGGGGATTAATTCAGGCTTAAATGAATAATATTGACGATAGGCAAGAGTGTCTGTCCACGACGTAGTATTGTCGGCAACAGCGAAATTTCCTGAAAGCAACAAAGCCATCATCACGCCCACTAAGGCGAGTGATTTTTGCAATGACTTTATTGAACGGATGAATTTCATGATTTTACAATGATACCTTTTTCAACTACGGTAAACCATACCGTGAGTAAATCAATTTACACAAACTTATGTTAATATTCGTGACAACGTTTTGCCGCGCAGAAACCACATTAGAAATTCATGAAGGCATATGACTATTCCATTACGCATATGCATTGCACCGTCTCTAAAGATAAGACGTAAAAATTGCGGGAAAATTGCTTTTATTGCTAAAATCTTACGGTTTCAGCAGCATGGCTTCGGCAAAAACTAAATCGGCAGGGACAGTAATTTTAATATTGGAATCTTCTCCAGGTACTAAATGAATCGCTTGTCCATTGGCTTCTACTAAAGAAGCTTCATCTGTAAAGTTTTCATATCCCTCTTGCGTAAATGCTTCTTTTAAGATAGAAGCATGGAATACTTGAGGTGTTTGAACGGCACGGTAATTATCGCGTGCAACGGCTTTGCTGCTATTACCATCGACTATTCGTAAGCTATCTATTACAGGCACAACCGGAATTACGGCTTTATGAGTTAATGCTTGGTTGTAAAGTTCTTGAATGAGTGTTTCAGTTACTAATGGTCGAACTGCGTCGTGTACGGCGACTAAAGAATGATCGTCGGTTAGGTTCAAACCGTTTAACACCGACATCGCACGACTTCTTCCTCCGGCAATAACTTCATGTTGCACTTCAAACTCAAATTCACGAATCAGGTCGTTCCAATAGTCAATCCACGCTTCATTCATAACAAGAATGATGCGAATACTATCGTGATTGAACTTACGTAAAGTGTGAAAAAGAACCGGCTCACCAGAAATGGCTAAAAACTGTTTGGGCAGGGTACCCTGCATTCGGATGCCCTGCCCACCGGCTACGATTATAGCTGTTTTTCTCATTAATCTAAAATCAACATGGCATCGCCATAGCTGTAGAAACGATATTTTTCTTTTTGTGCCACACGATATGCTTCCATAATTAAATCATATCCTCCGAATGCTGTTGTCATCATCAACAACGTTGACTCCGGCATGTGGAAGTTAGTGATCATCATATTAGCGATACTAAAATCGTATGGAGGGAAAATGAACTTGTTGGTCCATCCTGCATTCGGCTTTAACTCTCCCATAGTTGATACCGATGTTTCGATACAACGCATAGAAGTAGTACCTACTGCACAGATATTTTTCTTCGCCGCTTTCGCTTTGTTTACAATATCTACCGCCTCTTGAGTGATAGAAAATTGCTCAGAATCCATCTTGTGTTTAGTAAGATCTTCAACTTCTACGGGACGGAAAGTTCCTAATCCTACGTGAAGCGTTACCTCTGCCAAATTACATCCTTTTAACTCTAAGCGCTTTAATAATTCGCGACTAAAATGCAATCCTGCAGTTGGTGCAGCAACAGCTCCTTCATTACGCGCATACACCGTTTGGTAACGATCTTTATCGGCATTTTCTGCCTTGCGTTTAATGTATTTAGGAAGCGGTGTTTGTCCGAGTTGTTCGATTACTGCACGGAATTCTTCAGAAGTACCGTCGAATAAGAAACGTAATGTTCTTCCTCGTGAAGTGGTATTGTCGATTACCTCTGCTACCAACATATCGTCGTCGCCGAAGTATAACTTATTACCGATACGGATCTTTCTTGCGGGATCAACTAAAACATCCCAAAGTTTACTCTCTGCATTT
>ENA-UOWE01001640-UOWE01001640.1-activated-sludge-metagenome-genome-assembly--contig:-NODE-1640-length-27016-cov-6.369200_pt1 | contig 27016 bp, 25 predicted proteins | sample MGYA00249841_ERZ761562 | MGnify/ENA primary metagenome ERZ761562 (study PRJEB28883, sample SAMN05720200) | activated sludge metagenome | isolation source: Anaerobic digester | place: Japan...
GTTGACCGGGGCCCCCACCGCACCGCCCGGCGCGCTGGTCGCACGCGAGCCACCAACCCGGCTCAGATCAGGCGGCGCCCCATCGCCCAGGTCGTGAGCTCGTGGCGCGAGGAGAGTTGCAGCTTGCGGAGCACCGAGGAGACGTGCGTCTCGACCGTCTTGATCGAGATGAAGAGTTCCTTGGCCACCTCCTTGTACTGATAGCCCCGCGCGATGAGCCGCATGACCTCGCGCTCGCGCGCCGAGAGGCGATCCAACTCCTCGTCGACTTCGGCGATCTCCCCCGCCGCCGCGCCGAAGGCATCGAGCACGAACCCGGCCAGTCGCGGCGAGAAAACGGCATCCCCGTCGGCCACCCGACGCACCGCGGTCGTCAGGTCGGTCGCGTTGATCGTCTTGGTGACATAGCCCCGGGCACCGGCGCGGATCACCGCAATGACGTCCTCGGCAGCATCGGACACCGACAGGGCCAAGAAGCGAATCGGTTGTCCCGCAAGGGATTCCTGCGCGACGCACCCGCGCAGCACGTCGACGCCGCCCTGCCCGGTCCCACCGGGCAGATGCACATCGAGGAGCACGACGTCGGGCTGCTCCGACTTGATCACCGACACTGCGCTCTCGACATCGGGCGCCTCCCCGACGATCTCAATGAGGTCCCCCGCCTGGTCAGCGAGCTCGCTGCGCACGCCGGTCCGGAACATCCGATGGTCGTCGACGAGGACGACCCTGATCGGCGTATGCCGTGCGCCGCCCCCCGCGGACCGGCCAGGCTGGGCGTGGGGCTGGGTCATGGGGACTCTCCTTCGAGTGGGGGAAGCGTGAGCTCGACCTCGGTGCCATCCTCGCGGCGACGGACACGCGCCCGACCACCGTGGCGCTCCATGCGGCCGAGGATCGACTGGCGCACACCGAGGCGGTCCGTGGGCACGTCGTCGAGGTCGAAGCCCTCGCCGCGGTCGCGCACGAACGCCTCGACCCCCGTGGGCCCGATCTCGACATAGGCACTGACCGGCGGGGCACCGTGGCGGGCGGCGTTGAACAGGGCCTCGCGCGCCGCGCTGACGAGGGCCTGGCCATGGGCCTCCATCGGCCGGTCGCCGGTGACGACCAGGTCCACGGCGACACCGGTGAGGTCCTCGACCTCGGCTGCGACCTGGGCCACAGCAGCAGCCAACGTGGCCTCGGGATCGCGCTGCCCGGCATACAACCACGAGCGCAGCTCGCGTTCCTGGGCCCGGGCGAGTTGGTTGACGGCGGCCGGATCGCCCGAGCGGCGCTGGATGAGGGCGAGGGTCTGGAGCACCGAGTCGTGCAGGTGCGCGGCGATGTCAGCGCGCTCGTGCGCCCGCGCCGCGGCCTCCTGCTCCCGGCGCGTGTTGGCCCACAGGCGCAGGGCCCAGGGCGCCGAGATGATCACGACCCCGATGAGGATGGCGATCGAGGCGAGCATCGCATCGAGGGCCACGGACAGCGAGTTGCCGCGCGTCGTGATGACGGTCAGGCCGACAACGACGAGCGTCGCGCCCAGGCCGATACGCAACCAGACCAGCCCTCGGCCACCGGTCTTGTCACCATCGAGCGCCCGAGCCCGACCACTGTCGTCGAGGTCGGTCCAGATGACCACGGCTCCAGCCGCGATGACGAGCAGTGGCACCAGAAGGCCGGCCCGCACGTCGAGCCCAAAGCCCTGGAGGGCAATGAGCAGGCCGACGACGACCACCAGGCCGCCCACAGCCAAGAGGGCACCGTGGCGCGAGCGCTCCAGCCCGGCCAGGGCCCGCCCCACCGACGGGGCCGGGGCCCCACTCGCCGGGTCGACTCCGACCGGCGTGCCACCCACCGGGGTGACCGCCCACAGGAAGAGGTATGCCGGGAGGCCGGGTCCGAGTACGGAGACCGCAGCCACGGCCCACCGGACGGCGCGAGGGTCGAGACCGAGGTGCTCCGCGATGCCGATGCACACGCCACCGAGCCAGCGTCCGGCGAGCGGCCGCTCGAGTCGCGGCCGACTCGCGGCGGGGAGCACAGCCGCGGGCGCGCGGTCATAGGGGGTGGGCACACACCCATCCTGACGCACCGCGGGAGGTGCGCCGAGCCTCTGGGCCTCAGTTCGGGGGTGTCGTCAGGGGAGGCTCAGGGTCGCACCCCATCGCGGACCGGGCCCCATCGCGGCAAACATCATCGGTATGACGACAACACCCCCCTCCGCACCCTCGGGCCAGCCCGGCTTCGAGACCGGCCCGCAGGACCCTGCCGGCCACGGGCAGCAGACCTTCACCGCCCCTCCCCCGCCTCCCCACGCCGGGGCCAGCGCAGCGGCAGGCACGACACCGAGCGTCATGCAGGGCCTCTGGGACCAGCTCCACCGCCTCGGGATCCAACGCGACCGCTCAACCGGTTGGTTCGGCGGGGTCTGCGCCGGGATCGCTCGTCGGGTCGGGGTCGACCCCCTCCTCATCCGCGCACTGGTCATCATCTTGTCCATCGCTGGCGGCTTCGGTCTCGTCGCCTACGTGCTCGCCTGGCTGCTCCTGCCCGACGCGGGCGGCAAGATCCTGCTCCGGGAGGTCGCCCGCGGTGACGTGACCGGCATCGTGCTGCTCGTCGTCCTCTCGATCCTGCTCTTCAGCGGGATCAGCTTCGGCGAAGGCACCTGGCTGGGCGGCTGGTTCATCCCCATTGCCGCGCTCGGGATCATCCTGCTCGTCGTCAACCATCGCAAGGTCGACGGCCGGGCAGCGGTGGCCCCCACGGGCTACGGCCCCAGCGGCTACGCAGCCGCTCCACAGGGCGGCGCCACGGCCGGCGCCCACCCCAGCACCGACACGTCCACCACGACGTCCACTACCGCTGGCACGGCGTCCGACCCCACCTCGACCGGAGGCAACCCCATGGCTCGACTCACCTACCCCGAGACGCCCGCGCCACCGTGGGCCAGCGGCTCGATCGCGACCCACCCGGAAAGTGAAGGCATGGCGTATGCCGCGCCCCCGGCATACGCACCGGCTCACCCCACCGCTGGGTCACCCACCGGTGGCGCGAACTTTGGAGGCCCTTCCGGCCCCGTGCCGCCCGTGCCGACGCCCCCGGTCAACTACGGGCCCCCTGTGCCGCAGCGCCGCCGCGCCCCTCGTGGCTCGGGCGCCATCGTGCTGGGACTGGCCGTCCTCGGTTATGGCCTCGGCTTCCTCCTCGACGGACCGACCCAGTTCAACGGGTCAGGTCACTTCCTCGGCGTCCTCATCGCCCTCGGCATCACCTCGATCGCGGCCCTCATCCTCGGCCTCAGTGGTCGCCGCGGTGGCATGGCGTCGGTCCTCTCGCTGCTGTTGCTCGTCCCCGTGGGGGCCTCAGCGGTCGTCGAGAAGGCCCCCTTCGGGCCGGGTGAAGGCCAGCTCGTGACGTGGTCCCCCACCGGGGATGCCGGCTACAACATCGGCGCCGGCGAGGCCACCCTCGACCTCTCCCAACTCATCGGCACCCACAGCAACCAGACCGCTGAAGTGCCGGTGGTCCCCCAACCCCCCGACTCGGCCTCTTCCGCGGATCCCGCCGAGCCCGCCGCTCCCACGGACCCGGCGACGGTGCCGGACTCTCGCGCCGCGACCCTGCCCACCTCCATCAGTGCCTCGGTCGGAGCCGGCCAACTCGTCGTCCTCGTGCCCAAGGGCGTCGAGGTCACCGTCCACAGCAATGTCGGTCTCGGCAGCCTGGACTTCGGGCCCTTCGCGGATGGCTCCCCCGGTCGCTCCGATGCGATCGGCGTCAACCAGACGACGGTGATCCGCACGGCCGACGCCTCCGAAAACCCCACCCCGATCGACCTGAACGTCAGTGTCGGCCTGGGCGACCTGATCTTCAAGGAGAAGTGACATGAGCACCGACAAGACCACCCCGTTGCCCGTCGACGACACGCGCGAGACCGACCTCTTGGAGGAGGTGTTCCCCACCGAGGACACCCGAGCTGAGGAGCCCCTCGACCACTCCGGTGAGGCACTGGCTGACTCGGCCACCGCGCCCGAGCAGCCGCAGGGCTCACAGGCCACCGCATCCGGCGCATCCCCCGCACCCGCGGAGCCGGTCTACCTCAAGGGCGCAGCGCCGACACCCATCATCATCGGGCTCATCGGGCTGCTGACCCTCGCGGGTTGCGCCGTCTGGTCGCTCACGGACTGGTCGGTCAACTGGGCCGTCGCCGCCCCTGTCGGGATCGTGCTGCTCGGAGTCGTGATCATCGTCCTCGGTGTCGCTGGCCTTCGCCGCCCCCGCTCCTGAGCAGCTCCGGGACCTCGGCGAAGAGCTGGTGGACCCAGGTGGCCAGGACCTGACCGGACGGGAGCCGTCCATGACGATCGGCACGCAAGACCTCAGCCACCGGCACCCATGCCGCGCTGGCCGTGGACCCGCCGACGTCATGCACGACCGGCACGGTCGGATCCGGGCAACGGGCCACATGGACCAATCGGATGGCGTGGAAGTCCACCAGCCGCCCATCCTGCTCCAGCGAGTCGGGGCGGTGACTGGTCAGCACGTCGACCAGCTCGACCCGGTCGACCACCTGTCCCGTCTCCTCCCACACCTCCCGCACGATCGCGGCGGTGGGCTCCTCCCCCGGATCCACCCCACCACCGGGCAGCAGCCAGAGTCCCGCGCCACCACTCACCTTGTCGCTGAGTTCGGTCAGCAGGACCCCGTCGTCGCCGTCGTCGGCGACAACGACCGCGTATGCCGCGAGCCGCTGCCGTCGTTCGCCTCGACCGGTCTGGGGCTGGGAGGTGTGCCTCACGGGACCGGGCTCCACGGCATACGAAAGGGTCACCCGGGGTGCCCAGCCGGATGCCGACACGGACAGCGGGACCCAGCCCCTGCGACTGAGTTCGAGCGCCGGGTCCGCGCCATGGGCCAGGGGAAAGGCGGCCACCACCGCCCCGGCCGCGTCGGTCGCCACGACCTCGATCACGAACGTCGCCCCTGCTCGATAGCGCGGTGGTATTCGGCGAGAGTGGCCTCGACGATGTCGGGCCAGGCCTGCTCCGGCGGGGTGGTCCGGTTGTGATCGCGGATCCGCGTGCGGAGGTCGGGGTCGGTGGCCAGCCGGGCCAGCGCCCGAGCCACATCCTCGTCATCGGTGGCGAGGAGACCCTCGACCCCGTCGTGGACGAAGTCATCCATGCCGGTCCCGGCGAGGCCCACGATCGGCAATCCGGCAGTGCGCGCCTCGAGCGCCGCGATCCCGAAGGCCTCGAGCCGGGCCATCGACACGAAGGCGTGTGCGTCCCAATGCAATTCGCGCAACGCCGGGCGAGTGAGACGACCCGGCACCGAGATCCATGGGTGCTCAGATGTCGCCTGCCTGATCGCGGCTCGCTGGGGTCCGTCGCCGACGATCGTCGCGGACAGGGCGGTCGACGTGGGCACGAGTTCGCGCGTGCGACGGAGCACGTCGACCAAGGCCTCCGGGCGCTTGCGTCGGACCAGTCGCTGGATGGCCGTGATCCGGAAGGGTTCGGTCTCCGGCCGGTCCGAGGTACGCGCCCAGGTGCCGACATCGATGCCGTTGCCCAGCACCCTGACATCCCCATGTCCGCCGGGGAGAATCGCCCGCACCCGGTCGGCCGCCATGGCCGACACCGCGGAGAGGGCGGCGCCACGCTCGGCCCACCGCCCGGCATACCCAATAGTTCGGTGGATCGCCGCGGACCCGTCGAGGACGCAATGCCACGTGACGGCCGTCGGGAGACCGAGGCCGAGCGCCACCCGGGCCATGTCGACGGCGAACGGGCTCACGACCCCCATGTGCACGTGCGCGACATCGAAGCCTCCGCCGCCCAAGCGCCGGCGGATCTCGGGGACGGCCAGGGGATTGATCGGGATGCCCCCAGGCAGGCCAAGGTCGAAGCGATGGACGCGCACTCCGCCGTCGTCCGCGGTGGGGTGGGTCGATCGTGGGTATGCCGGGTCGCCCGTCGCCGTGAACACCTCCACCGTGTGGCCGGCCCGGGTGAGATGGTGCGCCAAGTCGTGCACCTGCACCTCGATGCCGCCCAGCCTCGGGAGGTAGCAGTCCGACAGCAGGGCGACCTTCACGAGGACCCAGCCTGCCATGAGGGAGGATGGTCGGCGATGAACTCGAGCCCTGCGGCCGCGGCCGCCCCGGTGACCCCGCGGACGGTGGTGGCCTTCCACGCCCACCCCGACGATGAGGCGCTGCTCACGTCGGGGACGATGGCCAAGGCCGCCGCTGCAGGGCATCGCGTCGTGCTCGTGCTGGCGACCGACGGCGGGATGGGCCTGGCCTCGAGTTCTTTTCACGGGACCGACGGCGGATTGGGAGAGGTCCGACTCCGCGAGGCCCGCGAGAGCGCTGCGGCCCTGGGTGTGGCACGGGTCGAATGGCTCGGCTATGCCGACTCGGGTAGCGGGCCCATCCTCGAACCCAACCCGGTGGGGCAGGTGCGGTTTGCGCGCGCTCGTTTGGAGGAGGCCGCCGAGCGACTGGCTGCGATCCTGCGGACCGAGCAGGCCGACGTGTTGCTCTCCTACGACCGAAACGGCGGATACGGGCATCGCGACCACGTGCGGGTCCATGAAGTCGGGCGACGGGCCGCCGAGATCGCGCGGACGCCACGGGTGCTCGAGGCCACGGTGCCGCGCGACACCCTCGTGCGCGGGATCCGGTTGGTCGGGAAGATCTATCGCTTCCCGCCGGAGTTCGATCCGCGCAGTTTCGACCACGCCTACAGTGCGCGCTCCGAGATCACCCATCGCGTGGACGTGCGCGGGCAGTTCAGGGCGAAGCGGGCCTCCATGGAGGCTCATGCCTCGCAGGCGACCGGTGCCGGTGATCGGACGCTGGCGGCCTTCCTGCGCATCCCGAAACCGTTGGCACGTGTGGTGTTCGGGCACGAGTGGTTTCGGGATCCAGAGCACCCGGCTGGCGCCGAGGTGGTCGACGACATCTTCTGGGGGTTGGACTGACATGAACGAGGCAGGGGGCGATGGCGAGGTCGGATCGGAGGTGCCCTTCGAGGACCGCTTCGAGCAGTTCGACGAGCCAGACGAACCATCGGAGGATGGATCAACGGCGGCAGCCGCGGACCCGGAGGATGACGTGTCGGGTTCCCGACCGCACCAGTGGACGGTGCGCCAGGTCGTTCAGTTCGGCCTCGGCATCGGACTGGCCGGGGCGTTGCTCATCTGGGGGTTGCCCTTCTTCGCGAAGACCTCATGGGCTGAGATCTGGGGCACCCTCTCAGCAGTCCCCCTCCCCCACGTCGTGGGATTCCAAGCGCTCATGCTGCTGGGTCTCTACTGCTACACCTTCACGTTGACCGGCGCGCTCCCCGGTCTGAGTCATGCCAAGGCCCTGATCCTCAACCTTTGCGGATCGTCGGTCTCGAACCTGCTCCCCGGTGGCGGCGCAGTGGGCTTGGCCGCCACGTATGCGATGTGTCGCTCGTGGGGCTTCAACAACCGGTCGACGTCGACGATGGCGATCGTCACCGGGATCTGGAACGTCCTGGCGCGCATCGCCTTGCCCGTCATCGCGATCGTCGCCCTCTGGTGGGGCAACCGAGACCTTCCCGAAGCGCTTCGCGACGCGGCCGTGGGCGGCATGGTCACCGGCGCCATCGTCATCGGAGTGCTGGTCGCCACGATCGCCAGTGAGCGGCAGGCCCAGCGCATCGGTCGCTTCTTCGACAGGGTCCTGCGTCCCCTCTTCAAGCGCTCGAAGCGAACCCGCACGATGAGCATCGACCAGCTTGTCCGGGAGATGCGGGCCCGGATCACCGAGACCGTCCGCACCGGCTGGATCCCGATGACGCTCGGCATGGTCGGCTTCTTTGGGGTCTATTTCGTGCTTTTCATCGTCATCATGCGGGACGTGGGCGTGGATCGACCGCTCGGCATCCTCTTCGCGGCCTACGCCATCGGGCGGCTCCTCACCGCTGTCGGGATCACGCCCGGTGGGCTCGGGGTCACCGAGACCGCGACGGCTGCAGCACTCGTCGGCTGGGGCGCCGCCCCTGGTGCCGCGACGGCCGGAGTCGTCCTCTTCTCGGTCATCACCCACCTCATGGAAGTGCCGCTGGGTGGCCTGGGGTGGCTGGCCTGGACCGCGAGCCTCAAGAAGTCGGCCCGGGCCAACGGAGCCGCAGTCTCCTGACGCCCGCTACGCCGCAGTAAGTGCTGCTGCAGCAGCACTTACTGCGCCGTAGCGCGGGTGACGAGCCAGGGTCAGGGCTGGACGAAGACGATTGCCATCGGGGTCTGCTGGCTGCCCTGCCCGAGCGGGTTGTCGGCGAACATCTCGGCGAAGCGCTCGTTGTCCTTCGGCCGCACGTCACTGCCCAGGACATCACGACCGATGTCGTTGGCGTCCATGACGATCGTCCCGCCAAAAGTGTCCTTGTATGCCGTGGGCACCCTTTCGCGGATCGCCGCGGACAGGCGGGCGGCGACTCCGTCGGAGTCCTTCGGGGCAAGCTTGGCGCTCACATTGCTCGGGTAGACCGAGTACTCGGTCGGCCCGTCGATCGCCTTGATGTCATTGCCGACGAGGTCGTAGAAGAGTCCCTTGCGGCCGGTGAGCTTGCCCACGGCACCGCCGACTGCGGCATACACAATCCTCGGGAGGCCGACCTCCTCGATGGCGAGTTGCATCGTGAAGGGTGACCCGAGGCCGATGCCTGCGGGGGTGCGGGTGACGTACTTGGAGAGGACGCGGGCCGGGCGCCCGACCTTGATGTCCCAGATGAACTGGCTGCGGCCCTGGGTGATGGCGACGATCTTCTCGGAGATGACGTAGAACCACTGGCCGGTGGTGGCCTTGAGATGCTCCGGGCCGGCCTCGGGGAGGGCGGCGAAGAAGGCGTCGATGTGGGCCATGACGCGCGGGTCGAGGTCGTCGTCGCGGGTGAAGAGGTCGGTGCGCAGGGGGTAGCGACGCACGGTCTCGCCACGGCTCGTGGTGAGGTCGAGGTTCTTGCCCTCATTGGGTTCGAAGTCGGTCTTGATCCTGGTCTCGCGGGCCTCGGTCTCGGGGTCCTTCTCGTCGAAGTACTCCCGGAGCCAGAGTTCGAGGTTGAGGAAGCGCCAGAAGACCATCGAGTCCACGTCGTTGGCGCCCTTGATCCAGCCCTCGAAGGCCTCGAGGACGGCGCGCTGGTCGACATAGGGACGGGTCGCGAAGGACTCGCTGAGGAAGATGCCGTAGAAGTGGTTCTTGAGGCGCATGAACCATTCGTTCTGGGGCGTCGTGAAGCCGATCTTGTTGCGACGCCGATTGATCTCCTCGGGGAGCAGACCGCGCGTGGCGTCGCGCAGGATGCGCTTGTTCCAGCCGTCCTTGATGATCGCCTCGTCGGTGAGGCTGAAGATGAACTTCATGACCTCCTTGTCCAGGAAGGGCACGCGCCCCTCGAGGCTGAAGCGCATGGTGTTCTTGTCCTCGTAGCGCAACAGGCTCGGCAGGCTGTTGTGGAAGAGGTCCTGGACGAGGCGCTTCTTGAGGTGATGGTTCTCGACGTGGAAGGTCTCGCTGCGGTGTGCCGCAACGAAACTCGCGTCCATCATCGAGGTGACGGGGATGTCCTTCTTGCCCTTGAGCTTGGCCTTGAGCCGGAACCGGCCGAGACGGTAGAGAACGTCGAGGCTCTTGCTCAACTCCTCCGCCATCGCCTTGTTGCCGCGCTTGCGGAGCTGACGCAGATAGACCATGTAATAGGGGATGTAGCCGGCCATCATCTCGTCGGCGCCCTGGCCGTCCAGCAGCACGGTCACGTGCTTGGTCGCCTCGCGCATGACCTGGAACTGCGCATAGGGACCCGAGGAGATGAGCGGCTCCTCCTGGGTGCGGATGAAGTCGAGCAGGTCGACCTTGAACTCGTCCGCGGTGGGCAGGATCTTGTGCGCGGCGACGTGTCCCTTGCAGATGTCGAGGACCGCGTCGACGTACTTCTCCTCGTCGTTGATCGAGTTGGGGAAGACGGCGCTGAAGGTGTTCTGTTGCTGGCCCACCGACTCGGTCGTCTTGTCGCCAGCGTTGATGAGCTGGTTGATGATGACGGCGACGGCCGAGGAGTCGAGCCCGCCGGAGAGTGAAGTGCCGACCGCGACCTCGGACTGCAGGCGCAGGCGGATCGCCTCGACCAGACGCTCCTTGTATTCGGCGGCGGCCGCGTCGTCGTAGGGCCGCTGCAACTCCCCGAGCTCGAGCAACTCCTCCTTGAGCCGGGTGAAGGGACGACGGCGTATGCCGTCCGCATCGGCTTCCAGCATCTCCCCCGGTGCGAGGCGCTCGATGCCGTCGAAGAAGGTCTCGGTGCCGTCCTCGTGGGCGCGGAACTTCAGGTAGCGATAAATCGAGCGGTCATTTGGCTTCTTCTCGTAGAGGCCGGAGGCGAGGATCGGCTTGATCTCGCTGGCGAAGAGCAGGGCCTCTGCTTTGGGCCCGCCATCCCCGTCCACGCCAACCCCCGCCACAGCGTCACCGGAGCCCGCAGCGGGAGCCGGCACCCGGCATACATAGACGGGTTTGATGCCGAAGTGGTCACGCGCCAAGGTGAGCCGATGCTTCTGGGTGTCCCAGATGGCGAGGCCGAACATGCCGTTGAAGCGGTCGAACGCGTCGGCGCCCCACTCCGCAAAAGCGACGAGGACAACCTCGGTGTCGGAGTCGGTCGTGAAGGTGTGGCCCAGGGTCTCGAGTTCGGCGCGCAGGTCGAGGTAGTTGTAGACCTCACCGTTGTAGGCGATCGTGTAGCGCCCGTCGGCGCTGGCCATCGGCTGCTGGCCGTGCGCAACGTCGATGATCGACAGGCGCCGGTGGGCCAGACCGCACGGGCCCTCGATGAACGTGCCCTCGCCGTCCGGACCGCGATGGGTCTGGCAGTCGTTCATCGCCTGGAGCAGGGCAGGGTCAGAGGTCAGCCCGTAATAGCCGGCGATGCCACACATGCGTCGTTCGTCCTCGCTGTCGTCCCGGCGCGCGAGGGGAGCGCGCCGCCGTCCAAGCCTGCCACGATTCGTGCGCAGAGCCGATTCGCCCCGCGCGAGGCGTTAGGGTCGGGGGCCATGAGTGGGGACATGAACATCCAGCCGGGGCCAGCGCAGGGACAGCCGACTGGGGTCGTGCGGCTGACCATCCAGGGCAGCGAGATGACCTCGAACATGATCGTGCCGAGTTGCACGATCAACGGGCACACCGTGCCGACGCGCTATGGGGTGCAGGATCTCGTGGTGTGGCCCGGGCGCAACCACGTGGCGCTGCAGGCCCAGTGGATGCGGACCTACGGCCAGGCCGCGATCGACGTCGACGTGGCACCGGGGCAGGTGGTCGAGGTGTTCTATGCCGCGCCTCTGCATCAGTTCACCAAGGGCGCGATCGGCTTGACCAAGCAGAGTCGCCCGGGCAAGGCACCTTTGTTCGGGTGCCTGGGACTGATCGCCCTCTTCTTCCTGCTCATCGTCGTCATGGCCATCGTCTCCTGACGCAGATGTCGATTTGAGAGTGCACGACACGCCGAAGAAATCGCTCCGCGACCGGCAAGTCACGCACTTTCAAATGGAAAGGGTCAGGCGGAGGCGCGCTGCTCCGCCCTGGTCCCGGCCCTGGTCTCCGCCTTGGTCTCGGCGTTGATCTCGGCGGCCACGACCGCGGCGTCAAAGGCCGCGACGGCCCGACCGTAGTCGCTGCCCAGCACGTCACGCGTCCCGCGCGGGGGCACGGGCGTGCGCAACCGGTCGCACTCGACCAGGGCCTCCATGGCGCGCCGCGTCACGGGGTCATCCCAGTCCTTCAGCGCCGACCGATGGGCCCCGAAGTCGGTCTCCAGCCCGTTGCCCTGACCGAGGAGGCGCCGAGCCAGGGCACGATCGTGCTCGACGAGCTCACCCCACTGACGCGGGAACTCACCCAGCCCCTCGCGGCGACGCAGCCGTGCGTGCTCGAAGTCGACGCGCCGCGGCACCCGACCGGCCAGAGCCACTGCTCCTGCCTGCACCGGACGGGTCACTCGCTCACTGGTCAGGAAGAGCACCAACGCCCCCAACCCGCACCCGAGGACCACGGCCGCCCGCCAGATGACGGCACCCAAGGCACCCAGCACCGCGGTCGCCTCGTTGTCAGCCGGCCCCGAAGCCACCACGGCCCCGGCCAACACATCCGGGACGAGCAGGAGGACGAAACCCACGGCATACAAAATGACGCCTGATCGGCGACCACGCAGCGAGCGCAGCCGATCGCGCACCGAGAAACGGTGACGCAACGCGCGGGCAAAACCCCACGTGGCCAGCCCCGCGCCCGTCAGGGCGAGCATCGTCGTGAGCAGAGCGTGCATCGGTCCTCCTGTCCTTCAAGGCTCCCCAACGAGCGAGCCGAGGTCAAGGTGCCCGCCGACTTCTCAGGGGCAATTCAGGGGCGATGTATGCCGTGTGCCGACTCTTGTGACCCGCTCACCCAGCCGCGTGGTCGCGATCGCCAGCGTCAGGTCACTCCCACTCGATGGTGCCCGGGGGCTTGCTCGTCACGTCGAGGACCACTCGGTTGATCTCGCGGACCTCGTTGGTGATGCGCGTGGAGATCTTGGCGAGCACGTCATAGGGCACGCGCGTCCAGTCGGCGGTCATCGCATCCTCCGAGGACACAGGCCGCAACACGACCGGGTGCCCGTAAGTGCGGCCGTCACCCTGGACGCCGACCGAGCGGACATCCCCGAGCAGCACGACGGGGCACTGCCAGATGTCGCGGTCGAGCCCGGCCGCGGTCAGCTCCTCGCGGGCGATCTTGTCGGCAGCGCGCAGGATGTCGAGCCGCTCGCGCGTGACCTCGCCGACGATGCGGATGCCGAGCCCCGGCCCTGGGAAGGGCTGGCGCCAGACGATCGCCTCGGGGACCCCCAGCTCGAGCCCGACCTGACGGACCTCGTCCTTGAAGAGCAGCCGGAGCGGCTCGACGAGCTTGAACTGCAGGTCGTCGGGGAGTCCGCCGACGTTGTGGTGGGACTTGATGTTCGCGGTGCCGGTGCCGCCTCCGGACTCGACGACATCGGGATAGAGGGTGCCCTGGACGAGGAACTCGACCGGGTGGTCCCCATGGTCGCCATCGGCCCCGCCACCGGAGTGCTGCGCGACGATGTCGCGTGCCGCCTGCTCGAAGACCCGGATGAACTCACGCCCGATGATCTTGCGCTTCTCCTCGGGATCGGAGACCCCGGCGAGCGCGGACAGGAAACGTTCCTGGGCATCCACGACGACGAGGTCGACCCCGGTCGCCTCGACGAACTCCTTCTCGACCTGCTCGGCCTCCCCCGCGCGCAGCAGCCCGTGGTCGACGAAGACACAGGTCAATTGGTCCCCGACCGCCCGCTGGACCAGAGCAGCCGCGACCGAGGAGTCGACACCGCCGGACAGCCCGCAGATCACCCGAGCCGAGCCGATGGTCGAGCGCGCCGACTCGACCAACTCCTCCACCACATTTGCCGCTGTCCAGTCTCCTGCGAGACCGGCGCCGCGGCGCAGGAAGTTCTCGAGCACCTGCTGCCCGAAGGTCGAGTGCATGACCTCCGGGTGCCACTGCACGCCATAGAGCCGGCGCTCGTCGTCCTCGAAGGCCGCGACCGGAGCACCGGCTGTGGTCGCCGTGACTCGCATCCCCTCCGGCGCGACCGATACCGAGTCACCGTGGCTCATCCAGACCGACTGCTCGCCGGGCTGGCCGTTGAAGAGGGTCGACGCCGTGTCCGACACCTGCGCCTGGGTCGCCCCGAACTCCGACAGTCCGGTCTTCTCGACCACGCCCCCGAGCGCCTGGGCCATCGCCTGGAAGCCGTAACACATGCCGAAGACCGGCACCCCCGCCTCGAGGACGGCAGCGTCCAGCGTCGGCGCCCCCTCGGCATACACGCTCGACGGCCCACCCGAGAGGATGATCGCCGCCGGGTCCTTGGCGAGGATGTCCGCGGCCGACATCGTGCTCGGCACGACCTCGCTGAAGCAGTCGGCCTCGCGCACCCGACGGGCGATGAGCTGGGCATATTGGGCGCCGAAGTCGACGACGACGACGGGCTTGGACTGGAGGTTGTCCTGGGTCACGAGGTCACGCTACCGGCGGCCGCCGACGCCAACTGTGCCTCGACCTCACGCGCCACCTTGCGCTCCACCCAGAAGCTCAGGAAGGGCACGCACCCAGCCAGCATCACCCCGACCATCTTGGGCAGAGTCCAACCCACCTTGAAGCCGAGGAGCGCGGTCGCCACGAGATAGACCATGTAGATGAAGCCGTGTGGTTGCGGCCACCAGTGGAGCGGGTTGTCGTCGCCCTTCATCCCGAAGCCGTAGGACAGCACCATCTCCACGACGAGCACGAGCAGCCCGATGCCGACGATGAAGGCCATGACCTTGAAGAAGGTCAGGCGCGTGCGGGTGCCGGGGACGTCAGTGATCTCCGGTTGGTTGGCCGTCATGCCCTCATTCTCGCCCGGCATCGCGTATGCCGTGCGCCGGGGTCGCGTCGTCGGCTTCCGTTTCGCGGGACTTGCGGTGGTCGTCGCGCACCATCCGCCACCACATCCAGAGGGCGAAGAGCGCGAAGACCCACCACTGCGCGGCATACGCGGCATTGCGCCAGTTCAGCCCGACCTCACCGGTGGGCGTGGGCACCCGCTGGAGTCCGTGGAGGTCGGGGAGTTCGATGAGATTCACCGCGTCCTGGCCGGTCACGGCCTCCTCGGACTGAGCGAAGACGAAGGCGTTGTAGAGGTCGCCGTCCCATCGGTTGACGAGGACGGCGAGGTCGACCGATCGGAGTTGCCCGTCGGGGAGTGCAGCCCCCGAAACCGGCGACTCCCCCGGTGCCAGCCCACCGACGACCATGAGTCGACCATCGGGTGGGGCGGGCGCCAGGGCCGCATCGGTGACAAAGCCGCGAAGGACCGGGAGCACGGGGCCCTCGTCGGTGTGGAGCGCGGTGACGACCCAATAACCGGCGGCCCCGTCGAGTCGACGGTCCGGCACGGTCACCTGCTCGGTGGGCTCATAGTGGCCGGTCGCGGACACCGCGCGAGCGGAGAGTTCATTGGGGAAGGCCTGGTGGGGTTTCAACACCGATTCCACGGTGACCACGGCCTGCGCCTTGGCCTGCGCCAACTGCTCCTTCAACGCGGAGTCACGGGCGACCTCGAGTTGCCAACGCCCGAGCAGGAAGAAGCCGTAACAGAGGGCAAGCACGAGGACCAGCAACCCCAACCACTTGGGCTTGAGGGCGGTCCGCAACACCCGATCAGGCTACGTGATCCGCCGGCCCGACCCGCGCCCGCGAAAACCCGGTGCCCCGCACACCCCGCAGGCCCTAGCGTGGACCGGTCATGCTCACGCCACCCTTCCGCTACGACCTCCCGGTCAGCGACCTCGAGACCGCCCCCGCGGACGGCGACCGCCTCCTGTGGTGGCTGGCCGGGCGGCAGTGGCTGACCCTCCTAGGAGGCGTCCTCTTCGGGGTGCCGTGGATGGTCGCCATCGCCCTGCAGCCCGCCGCGATCGGCCGCGCCATCGACGCCGGGATCGTCGCTCGGGACCTGCGTGGGCTCCTGCTGTGGTCGGCGGCGATCGCCGGGTTGGGCCTGGCCATCGGCCTGCTCGCGGCGGCCCGTCACTTCTTCGCCGTCCGGAACTGGCTCCACGCGTCCTTCCGCTCAAGCCTCGTTGCGGACCACGGCACTCGACGTGCTGGCCCTGCTCTGACGCGCGAGGTGCCGGCGGGTGAGGCACTGACCGTCTTCACCACCGACTTCGGTCGCATGGGTTCAGCCTTCGACGTCACCGCGCGCTTCTCCGGCGCCCTCGTCGCCTTCGTCGTCGTGGCCGTCATCCTGCTCAGGGCATCGACGACCTTGGGGCTCGTCCTGCTTGTGGGAGGCCCGCTTCTCATCTCCTCGTTGACTCTCGTCATGCAGGCGCTCAGCCGCCGGCAGGAGGCCCTGCGCGCCGAGTTCGGCATCCTCTCCTCCCTCGGCGCCGACACGGTGGCCGGGTTGCGCGTCCTTCGCGGCATCGGCGGTGAGGAGGAGTTCGTCCGCCGGTATGCCGTGCAGTCCGGTCGCGTCCGCGCCGCCGGTGTGCGTCTGGCAGGGGTGCAGGCGACGCTCGAAGCTGCTCAGGTGTTGTTGCCCGGCGTCTTCGTCCTCGTCGTCGTGGGCATGGGGGCACACCTGGCCCTTCGTGGCGACATCAGCCCTGGCCAACTGGTCGCCTTCTTCGGCTACACGACCTTCCTCACGATGCCGCTGCGCACGGCGGTCGAGTTCGTCGACCGGCTCACGTCGACTCGTGTATCGGCCCGACGCCTGGCCAAGATCCTCGCCGTCACACCCGACCACCCCGACCGCCCCGCCCACCGAAGACAGTCGAGTGTCACCAAAGTGTCGAGTGCACCCGGTCCGAGGAGCAGTTTGGTGACACTCGACGGTCTGGGAACCGGTGAGGGCGGCGCGCTGATCGATCCGGTCAGTGGGGTTCGGATCGAGCCGGGACTCCTCACTGCGCTCGTCAGCGCACGACCCGAGGACGGCGCCGAGGTGCTGGCTCGACTCGGTCGCACCAGCCCGGGGCGTCACGGCGTGACGTGGGGTGACGTCGTCATCGACGACCTGCCGATCAGGGTCGTGCGCTCTCATGCCCTCGTGGCCGAGGCCCACCCCGAACTGTTCTCCGGACCACTCCGTGACGAGTTGGCGCCCAGCGACGAGCCGCTTGACGATCAGGCCCTCCTCAAGGCGATCCATGTGGTGGCGGGCGAGGACATCCTCGATGCGCTCCCCGACGGCTTGGACACCGAGGTCGAGGAGCGGGGTCGTTCGTTGTCCGGGGGCCAGAGGCAACGGTTGGTCCTCGCCCGTGCCCTGCTCGTCGACCCGGAGATCCTGCTCCTCGTCGAACCCACGAGCGCGGTCGATGCCCACACCGAGGCCCGCATCATCGACCGACTCCGTGCGGCTCGCACCCACCGGACCACGGTCCTGACGACCGCGAGCCCGCTCGTCCTCGACGCAGCGGACGAGGTCATCCACATCGAGGGTGGCCAGGCGACCGCCCGCGGGACGCACGCCGACCTCCTGGCCAGCCACCCGGCATACCGAGAGATCGTCACCCGAGGCGAGGACCAGTGAAGGCGCCGCTCGAATTGCACACCGACCACACGCGTCGGCGCCTCCCCATCGCGACGTGGCCAACGGTGCGGCGCAACGCTATTGGCGTGATGCGAGCCCATCGGCGCGAGTTCACCGGCGTGCTCCTGTGGCATGGCGCCGCCGCCCTCGTCGCCCTCGTCGCGCCGTGGGTCGTGGGCCATCTCGTCGACGAGGTGACCGGCGCGCGACGCCTCGATCGGGTCAACCAACTGCTCGTCGTCCTCGTGGTCGGCATCCTCATCGAGACCGTACTGACCTGGTTTGCCAGGCGCTCGGCCTTCGTGCTCGCCGAGGCGATCTTCGCGAAGGTCCGGGAGGACTTCGTCGCGAGCACGGTGCGCTTGCCCCTGTCTGTCGTGGAGCGGGCCGGCACGGGTGACCTCGTCGCTCGGACGACCGGTGATGTCGATGCACTGTCCCACGTTGTGCGGCAAGGGATCCCGAGCCTCCTCGTCGCGTCGACGAGCATCGTCGCGATCGTCGTGGCCTCCTTGGTCACAGCCCCACTGGCCGTCGTCGCCTTCCTCGTGGCCCCACTCCTGCTCTGGAACCCGGTGCGCGTCTATCTCCGCCGCGCCCTCCCCGGCTATCGCTGGGAACGTGCGACGTATGCCGGGATCGCCGGTGCCGCTTCGGAGACGATCCACGGGCTGGCGACGATGGATGCGCTGGGTCGCTCCGAGCGGCGCCGTGCCGCCCATCGTCGGGCGCTCAGGCAGTCCGAAGCCTCCGAGCATTGGACCTTGCGCTTCCGGCTCCGCTTCTTCCCATGGGTGGACATCGCGTTTGGCTCGCTTGTCGCGGTCACCGCGCTCTGGGCCGGCTGGCTCTCCCTCGCGGGGACCCTCACCATCGGCGCCGCTGTCGCGGTGACCCTCTATGCACAGCGACTCATCGAGCCGATCGGTGAAGTCGTCGGCTGGCTCGATGAGATCCAGGTTGCCGCGACGGGCTATTCGCGACTCCTGGGAGTCGCGGAGGTGCCACCCGACCGGACCCCCACGGGAGCCACACCCGATGGGCCCACCCTGTCGGTGGACCGGGTTTCCTATGCCTATCGCGAGGGTCACGACGTCCTCCACGACGTCTCGCTGGACCTGCGTCCCGGCGAACGACTCGCCATCGTCGGGCCCTCAGGAGCCGGGAAGTCGACGCTGGGCCGACTCATGGCGGGGGTCGACGCACCGCGGACCGGTCGGATCGCGGTCGGCGGCGTGCCCCTCGTCGACCTCGACCTGCCCACCCTGCGTGGCGAAGTCGCCCTGGTCACGCAGGAGCATCACGTCTTCGTCGGCACCCTGGCGGACAACCTGCGACTGCCTCGACCGGAGGCGTCCGATGCCGAGCTCGTCGAGGCACTCACTGCGGTCGATGCCGCCGATTGGGCCCGCGCACTGCCTGAAGGGCTGGCGACACCCGTGGGGTCCGGCGGCCATCCGCTGACCGAGGCGCAAGGGCAACAACTCGCCCTCGCTCGGCTCGTCCTCGCAGACCCACACACCCTCGTGCTGGACGAGGCGACCTCGTTGCTCGACCCCAGGGCTGCCCGGCACCTCGAGCGGTCGCTTGCCGCAGTCGTCGCCGGACGCACCGTCGTCGCGATCGCGCACCGCCTGCACACTGCCCACGACGCCGACCGGGTCTGCGTCATGGAGGACGGGCGCATCAGCGAGTTGGGTTCACACGACGAGTTGATCGCCGCCGATGGGTCCTATGCCGCCCTGTGGCGGACCTGGCACGGCACTCGCAGTCACTGAGGAACGCCGCGCTGCAACGTGTTTCGCCGCTGCCATGAGTGCCTCAACGGTGCACGTGCACCCGACCGTGCACATGCCGCAGTCCGGTGAGGACGAACGATGGCACACTCGCCTTGTGGCTCTGGTCCGGGACCACATGGGTGGTCAGCGACAGCCCTGGGTAGTCATGCGACCGCAAACGCTGCGCCACGGCATACATGTCCGACAGCATGAAATCCGGTTCGCCCCCACCCACCGCGAGGAAGACGTTGGCGGGCAGGTCCTCACGAGCGACCGCCGACTCCTCCTCGTGTCGGAGGATCACCTGGCCGTCCCACCACACCGAGGGCGAGCCAATCAGATAGTGGGAGAACGATTCTGGTCGCGTGAAGAGAGTCTCGAGCCCGAAGAGCCCGCCGAAGGAGTGGCCCAGCAGGGTGACCCGCGTGGGATCAGTGGGATAGCGCTCGTGCACCGCCGGGAGCACCTCCTGGGTGATGCAGTCGAGGAAACGACGACCACCCCCCGAGCCGAGGTAGTCCGGCAGAGGCGCCTCGGGTGTCGCGTGGTGGATGAAGACGTCGTCCCACCAACTCGTCTCGGTCGGCGTGAGGTCGCGGGTGCGCACCGCCATCGCGTCGCGCATGCCCTTGATGCCGGGATAACTCATCCCGACGATGAGCACCTCCTCGGCCTCGCCGTGCATCGTGAGCATCCGCATCGTCGCGTAGACGAGAGGGAAGGTCACGTTGCCGTCGAGGACAACCACGACAGGGTATGCCGGGGAGCCGGATTCGCTCCCCGCTCGGCTGAGGCGGTGGTCGAGATCGGTCGGGAGGGCGATGTCGATGCGGTGCTCGACTCCGGTGTGCGCGGAGGTGAAGGTCCAGGAGTCGGTGTCGGGGATCTCGACGAGGCTCACAGCGTGACCTCTCCGCGAGGGGTGGTGAAGGTGGCCTGGAGTTCACGCCGGTCGCCCTCGCGGACCTGGATGCGGGGGTCGAGGAGGTGATCCGCGAGTCGGGAGGTGAGGTCATCGGGCTCGGGGGTCACGAGAGTGAGCTCGGTGAGTCGCACGCCGCTGTCAGGGAGGAGAGTCGCGGGCGGCGGCGTGAGCCACTCGATCTGGCTCGGGACGATCCCATCCTCGATGAGGTGTCCATCGGTGGGCATTCTTGCGCGCCAACGGTTCTGGCCGCGGCTGAACTCCTCGACCCCTTCACCCTGGAAGCCCTCGACCCGGGCGAACCAGTGCAGCACCTGCGGCGAGAGACGGAGTTGGCGCTGCACCTCGGGCACCCCAAGACCCAAGGGATAGAACGGACCCGGTTGCGGCACAGCAGAATTGATCGCCAGCACCTCGAGATAGGTGCCCCCGCCGAGGCCGAGCAGGACGTTGTGGGTGCCCCACATCTGGTGCTCGCCACCCGGCTGCATCGGCACGCCGAGCATCTCCTCGACCCACTTGCGGCCACGGACGAGGTCCTCGGCGGCGATGACGAGATGGTCGATCCGGTTCTCCGACACCCCTCTTGTCCTCTCGGTTGTCTCGGCTGTCTGGGTCATCTGCGCTGTCTGGGTCATCTCGGCGGTAGTCGACATCAGTGCAGGTCAGCGTGCGCGGCCAGTGTCTCGGGTTCGACCTGGAAGGTCGAGTGCTCGACGTCGAAATGCCCGCGCAGGCACTCCTGGACGCTGCGCAACACCTCGGTGGCGTGGCCGTCGGTGAAGCAGTGGTCGGACACGGTCACGTGAGCCGACGCCAGCGGCAACGAGTCACTCACTGTCCAGACGTGGAGGTCGTGGACGTCGACGACACCGTCGATGGCCATCAGATGGTCACGGATCTCGGCGAGGTCGTAGTCCTTCGGAGTTGCCTCGAGCAGGATCCACCCGGCTGCCCGGACCAGGTGCCAGCCGGAGCGGAGCATGAGGGCACACACGAAGAGGCTGGCCACTGAGTCCGCCCGGGCCCAACCGGTCGTGATCATGACGACGCCGGCGATCACGGTGCCGATGAAGGCATAGAGGTCGGTGAGGACGTGCTGGTAGGCACCTTCGACGTTGAGGCTCGCTCGGTTGGCCTTGGCGAGCAGCCAGGTCGCCACGAGGTTGACGGCCACCCCGACGAGGGCGGTGATGAGGACAGCTGAGCCCGAGATCTCCGGTGGGTCGAAGAGTCGGCGGATCGCCTCGTAACCCAGGAAGCCGCCCACGATGATGAGCGTCGCGCCGTTGAGCAGAGCGGACAGGATCTCCGCGCGACGCCAACCGAAGGTCAGTCGCGCGGTGGCGGGGCGAGCGGCGATCCGCAGCGCCCAGATCGCCGCGGCGATTGCGGCAATGTCGGAGAGCATGTGGAAGGCGTCGGTGAGGAGGGCCAGAGAGTTGGTGACCAGTGCGACGACGGCTTCACCGACAGCGAAGACCGCGAGGACGATGAGCGCCCCCCAGAGATAGCGACGATCGGTGTCGGCCGTCACCGTGACGTGCTGGTGTCCACCGTGATCGTGGCCGTGATCATGACCGTCACCGTCGTGGCCATGGCCTCCATGGGCAGCGTCGTCACCATGCCCATCACCACCGTGGTCGAGTCCACCGAACCTCGGTAGTCCGGGACGACGCCGCGGCGGGTGCGCCACCCTCGCCCGACCCGACTCATCGACCGCGCACGGCGTCGAGCCAGGGGCACCCGAACCGCCGCTCGGGTCATGAGTGGCGATGGCCTCCTCAGGCATCCGCGGGCCCGGGGATGTGACGGTGCGGTGCGTACGTGGCCTCGGGGTCGTCGACGTGGTCCTCGTGGGTCGGGCACAGGGTCACGGAGTCCCCGGTGACCTCGAGCAGCACCTCTGCGGCGCGCAGCAGATCCAACAACTCCGGCACGGCCAGAGACCACATCGAGGCACGACCCTTCGGGCGTGACACCACGAGCCCACAGTCACGCAGGCAGGCCAAGTGCGCCGAGACCGTGGACTGGGCCAGGCCGAGGTGTTCGGTGAGGTCGACGACCCGGTGTTCGCCCAGCGTGAGGTGCTGGATGATCGTCAGTCGCGTCGGGTCACCCAGGCTCTTGAAGAGACACGACGCGGGCTCGAGAGCGTGATTCTCTAGCGCGCCGTCGATTTCATCGCTACTCTTCGTTTCCATCGTCATACGGCGATGTTAGCGACACTGGACAACGTTGTCCAAGGGAGGCACCTCATGACCGCTCAACTCTCCCCCGAGCCGGTGACCGAGCAGCCAGAGCGCCCAGCGGGCGGCATGTTCGGCGGCCACCCTCGGGCCCTGCTCCCCATCTGGGGCGTGGCGATGTGGGACTTCGTCAGCTTCTGGGGCATGCAAGCCATCCTCATGATGTACATGATCATGGGCCTGGGGATCGCGAAGCCCACAGCCATGGGCGTCATGGGCGCCTACATGGGCCTGGGCTTCCTCGTGACCGTCCTGGCGGGTCTGGTCTCCGACCGACTGCTGGGACAGGAGCGCACCCTCTTGTGGTCCGCCATCCTCGTCATGCTCGGGCACATCTGCCTCAGCCTGATCCCCGGCATCCCCGGCCTCGTCGCCGGTCTCGTCGGCGTCGGTCTGGGCAGCGGTGGCATCAAGGCGGCCGGTGTCAGCACGCTCGGCACCTTCTATGCCGAGGGTGACGAGCGTCGTTACGCCGGCTTCTCGCTCTTCTACTTCGGCCTCAACCTCGGCGCCTTCGCCGGCCCGATCGTCACCGGCCTGGTGCAGGGCAAGTGGGGCTTCCACGCCGGCTTCATGACCGCCGGTGTCGGCATGGCTCTCGGCCTCGTCATGTACTTCGCCCTCCGCAAGGACGTGCGCACCCCCGAGACGATGACGGTCAAGAACCCCCTCGGCCCCAACGAGACGTGGAAGCCCGTCGCCGTCCTCGTCGGCATCGTCGCGGTCGCCTCCGTCCTCTGGATGACCGGCCTGCTCAACCCCGGCAACCTCTCGACCTGGGTCGCGATCACCGCGGCAACCCTGGCTGTTGCCTACTTCTCCCGGATCCTCACCAGCGCCCGCACGAGCGACGTCGAGAAGAGCCGCCTCAAGGCCTACATCCCGCTCTGGGTGAGCAGCGTCCTCTTCTGGTCGCTCTTCATGCAGATCTTCACGGTGCTCCCGGTCTATGCCGAGGGTCGCGTCGACTTCGACATCTTCGGCTGGACGATGCCGCTGGCCTGGATCTTCTCGATCAACCCGGTCTGGGTCATCATCATGGCCACCGTCTTCGCCTGGCTCTGGGCCCGTCTCGACGACCGCGCTCCGGTCGCCGCACTGAAGTTCGCGATCGCGTTGGTCGTGCTCGGTGTCGCCTATCTCTGCTTCATCCCGTTCGCGGGTGGCGGCAAGGGCACCGTGCCTCTGCTGGCCATCGTCGGCATCCTCTTCCTCTTCAGCGTCGGCGAGCTGCTCATCTCCCCCGTGGGCATGGCCCTGGTGACCAAGCTCGCCCCGCAGAACTGGAAGACCCAGACCGTCGGCGTCTTCTTCCTCTCCCCCGCCATCGGCAGCGCGCTCGCCGGCGTCATCGGCCAGCGCTACAACCCTGACAACGAGGTCGTCTACTTCGGCTTCCTCGGCGTCGCGGCGATCGTCGTCGGCCTGCTCATCGCAGGGGCGGCCAAGACGCTCACCCGGCTCATGGGCGGCGTCCGCTGACGCCCGCTACGGCGCAGTAGGTGTTGCGGAGGCAGCACTTACTGCGCCGTAGGTCGCATCAAGGCACGTTGGGCCCCTCACGACACGTGGGGGGCCCAACGGCTTGCGGTGTCTAGGGTGTCAACCATGCCCACGTCGACCGCCCTGGCTCGGTTGCACCACGGGCTCTTTCTGGTCCTCGTGGTCGTCGGCGTGGCGCGCAGCCTGCGGACCGGCGCCTCTCCGGGATGGCTCGCCCTCTCGGTGGGGATCCTTCTTGCTTGGTATGCCGTGGGGCTGGCTCTCGCCCGTCACCCCCGCCATCGTTGGGCCACCTGGTGGCTCGTCGGGCTGACCCTGGCGTGGCTGGGCACAGTGCTCGTCTCGAGTGAGAACGTCTGGGTTGCCGTGTCCCTCTGGCTGCTCGCCGGACATTTCCTGCGGCTCGGTTGGGCCGTGTTCTACACCGCGGTCATCCTCGCGGTGCTCCTCGCCTTCCAAATGCGCGGGGCCTCCCCCGTGACGTCGGCGGCCATGATCGGGCCGACGATCGGAGCGGTCTTCTCGCTCGCCGTGTCCATCGGCCAGCATCGCCTGGTCCGCGACGGCATCGAGCGGCAACACCTCGTCGACTCCCTCGTGAGAGCGCAGGCTGAGACCGAGGAACTCCACGCCGAACTCGTTGCGGCACAACGTGAATCAGGAGTCCTCGCCGAGCGCACTCGACTGGCCGGGGACATACACGACGGGCTGGCGCAGACCTTCTCCTCGATCCTTCTCACGGCCCGATCTGCAACAGGATCATCCCCTGACGCTCAGGCCGAGGCCCTCGCCCGGGTGGAGTCCTCCGCGCGCGAGGGACTCGACGAGTCGCGGCGCGTCGTCGCAGCCCTCGCGCCACATGGCCTTGCCGACACGGGTCTCACCGCTGCGCTCCGCCGCACCCTCGACTCCCTGGCCGAGCAAATCGGCCTGAGCACCGATCTCCATGTCGACGGCGAATTGTCTTCCCTGCCAACGACGGTCGAGGTAGCCCTGCTTCGCGTGGCCCAAGGCGCGCTCGCCAACGTCCGCCAACATGCCGGGGCGTCCAAGGTCGTCGTCAGCCTCACCGACGCCGGGGACTCGGTCCGGCTCGACATCGTCGACGACGGCCGCGGCTTCGACCCGGCCACGTTGCCCTCGGCCCAGCAGGAATCCCCCGGAGCATCGGGCGGCGGCTACGGGCTGCGGTCCAGCCGGGACCGGCTCCGCGCCCTGGGTGGAGGTCTCGACATCGAGAGCCGACCCGGCGACGGGACGGCGCTCACGGCATACCTGCCCCTGCGGCCGACGGAGGGTGAGCCGACATGATCCGCGTCCTCGTCGTCGACGACCACCCAATCGTGCGCGGTGGCGTCGTGGCCCTGCTCCGCGGGCAGGACGATGTCGATGTCGTGGGTGAAGCCGCGACAGCCGACGAGGCGATCTCCTCAGCACAGTCGTTGAACGTCGACGTGGTGCTCTGCGACCTGCGCCTCGGAGCCGGTGGTGACGGCGTCGATGTCACGAAGTCGTTGCGCACCAACGATTCTGGACCATCGGTGGTGATCCTCACCACGTATGACCACGATGTCGACATCGTCCGGGCCGTGGAGGCTGGGGCCGCGGGATATCTGCTCAAGGATGCCGACCCCGCGGCCATCGTCGAGGCCGTCAGAGCCGCGGCCCGGGGCGAGACCATCCTCGATGACCACCTGGAGGCCAGGGTGGTGGCCACGATGCGCACTCGGCGGGCGGAGTTGTCGCCACGGGAACGCGAGGTCCTCGTGCATCTCGCCGCCGGGCGCTCCAATCGTGAGATCGCGCGCCAACTCTTCCTCAGCGAGGCGACGGTCAAGACCCACCTCAACCATCTCTACGAGAAGTTGGGCGTGGAGTCCCGCACTGCGGCGGTCGCGGCAGCTCGCCAGACCGGACTGATCTGAACTCAGCCCGTGGGTTCAGGCGGCCTTGCGCGAGTCGTCGAAGACCAGGATCGTCCCGCCGTAGCAGGCCACCCAGACCGCCTTCTTCGTCGGCTCGTAGGTGATGCCGATCGGGTTGCCATCCGTTGGCAGAGTGGCCACGACCGTGAAGTCAGAGATGCGGATCTTGCTCATCGTCGCCGCGTCATAGTTGACGACGTAGAGGGCGCCCCCATCGGCGCTCACGGTCATCGAGCGCGGCTCCGCCCCCACCGTCACCTTGCGGAGGATGGCACCGGTCGCGGCGTCGAGCTCGACGACATTGTTGTCACCGGAGTTGGTGGCATAGACCTTGGTCCCGTCGGGTGACATGGTCAGGTGGCGCGTGCGCGAGCCCGGGGTGGCGAAGTCGCGGACGGCCATGGTCGTGAGGTCCAGGGCGATCACCTTGCTCGACCCCATGAGGGCGACGTATGCCGTGCGGCTGTCCTTCGCGACAGCGATCCCGCGGGGGTAGCGTCCGCCGCTGGGCACGGTCGCGACGACTGTGTCGGTCGCGGTGTCGATGACGTTGATGTCCATGGAGCACCAGTTGGTGACGAGCACGCGCTTGCCGTCCGGGGTCACCGCGACGTATTTCGGGACCACCCCGACCTCGACGACCTTGACGATCTCGAGACTGCTGGTGTCGACCTTGTAGAGGAAGGAGTTGGTCGCGCCGTCGCCGCTGGAGCAGGTGTCCTTGGGTTCGGCACTGAAGCCCTCGCCATACATGTGGTAGTTCGAGACCCAGGCGGTGCGACCGTCAGGGCTGAAGGCCATTTCGACCGGTGCACCCTTGCTCAGGCCCGGGTGCCCGGCGATGCCGAACCGCGAGAGGTCGACGGTGTCAGGGATGGTCTTGAGGAGGGCGCCATCGGCGCCGAAGACCGAGATCGAGTGCTGATACATCATGTTCTGGGCGAAGACGAGGCCGTTGACCGATGCGTCGACCGACTTGCTCGCGAGGTTGCCGGAGAGTCGCTGGATCCGCACGGGCGTGGTCTCCCCCGATGGTGCGAGGTCGCCCTGCTTCACGCTGGCCGACGGCTTCGGCGCCGCCACGCTCGGGGGCGCCGAGGGACTCGCGGTGCTGGACTGAGTTGCCGGCTCGGATGCAGCGGCCGCAAGGGGCTGGGCGGCGGCGGACCCAGAGGTGGCGGTCGCCGGATCGCCATCCGGGGCAGTTGCGGCAGCCCAGACCCAGCGCGTCGAGATGATCAGCGCGAGCATGAGCGTGAGGGCCACAAGGAGCGCCACTCGACGCCGTCGCACGAACACGGGGTCATGGCTCACCTGCATGATCAGCCCTCCTCACGCTCGCACCCTAGGCCGGGGCGCCCCGGTCTTCAGGGACCCACGCTGCGGAGCAAGGCCAGGAGTCGGGGTGACGCGATCAGTGCACCGGCGCAGGGCGAGGATCGGCTTCGCCCTTGGCCGGCCAGAAGGACAT
>ENA-UOWE01001643-UOWE01001643.1-activated-sludge-metagenome-genome-assembly--contig:-NODE-1643-length-26978-cov-34.528656_pt1 | contig 26978 bp, 18 predicted proteins | sample MGYA00249841_ERZ761562 | MGnify/ENA primary metagenome ERZ761562 (study PRJEB28883, sample SAMN05720200) | activated sludge metagenome | isolation source: Anaerobic digester | place: Japan...
ACTGGGAAGAGGCGCAGCCCGACTACTGGAACATGAACACCGACATCCGCACCACGGCAACGGTGCTCTGGGCGATGGCGCGCCATAACCCGCAGAGCGATCTGCTGCCCAACATCGTCCGTTGGCTGATGAACGTCCGTAAGGAAGGCTACTGGGGCACAACACAGTCTACGTCGTGGTCGTTGATGGCGTTGGTGGCCTACATGCGCGCCACGGGTGAGCTGCGCGGTGAGTACAGCTACGTCGTCACGCTCAATGGCGAGATACAACTCACTGGCAATGTCGATGCATCGAGCATTGATGACAGCAAACAGGCAGGCGTCCCCATCGCGCACCTACTGGTGGACGAGGCAAACCGGCTCATCATCGAGCGTCTCCCCGCGTCGGGCGGTCAGACCGGCGAAGGCCAGCTTTATTACACCGCGCACCTGCGCTATTTCCTGCCTGTCGAGCAGGTGAAGGCGCTGGATCGCGGCATCATCATCGCGCGGCAGTACAGTCCGGTAGACAATCCAGAGGCATACGTAGACGGCGCGCAGGTCGGCGACGTGATTCGCGTGAAGCTCACCGTCATCGCGCCCACCGACCTGTACTACGTCGTCGTCGAAGACCCGCTGCCGGCCGGCTGTGAGGCGGTGGACACGACGCTCAACACCACGAGCGTCGTCGGCGAGCAACCGGCTGTGCGCAACCTCTCCGCGGAGGAAGAGGACTTCTGGTATCGCTGGTACGGCTGGGGCTGGTGGTGGTTCTCGCATTCGGAGATCCGCGACGAGAAGGTGGCGCTCTTCGCCACCTACCTGCCGCGTGGGACCTACGAGTACAGCTACATCATGCGCGCCAGCGTGCCAGGGACGTACAATGTGATCCCCGCGACGGCGTATGAGATGTACTTCCCGGAGGTGTTTGGGCGGAGTGATGGGGGGCGGTTTACGGTAGAGGAGTAAGACACACTCTCACTCGCACGACGATTCAATTTGCCCGATTTTTAAGTCTCTGCTAAACTTTGGCGTGAAGTCGTATTGGTCTATGAAAAGCTGTGTAATGCGCCAATTTGGCGCAAGGAAGGGTGAAGCAAGATGGAAGAATCCGTGACTTTGACGTTGCCGCCAGCTATGACTGCGGAATTCCCAGCCTTGAACCAGGAATTTCTGCTAGACTTACTTGAGCGCGGTTTGAAACAACTGAAGGTTGAACGCGCATTGGCGCGCTATGCTCAAGGCCGGATTTCCTTTGGCGCAGCCGCAGACATGGCGGGTATCTCTCAATCCGACTTATCTCGCCAGGCCTACGCGCGCGGTATGGAACCACCCTTTAGCGCCACTACAGTGCTGGAAGAATTGGGAATACCAGAGGGTGATATATGAGCGACGCGCCCGTAGTCTTGTGCAATGCCGGGCCGCTCATTGCTTCGGGAAAACTCAACCGGTTAGAACTATTGGCTGATCTCTACACACAAGTTTGCTTGCCGCAAGCAGTTTATTACGAAGTCGTCACGCAGGGACTCGTGCGGGGAGCGGCTGAAGCCTTGACGGTACGTCTCTTTTGGGAACAACAATGCTGGCCAGTGATCGCCGTATCGGAGGCGATACTGTCCGGTTATGCCCCACCCATAGTTCTAGGCTCCGGCGAACGTGCCGTGTTGGCCCTGGCGCAAACCTTTCCCCAACCAGTAGTTTTGCTCGATGATGAAGCGGCGCGTGCAGAAGCGCGCCGCTTGAATTTATCCGTATGTGGCACAGTAGGCATTGTGGTCGCCGCATATCGGCAACATCGACTCACATTTGCACAAACAGAATTTTTGTTGCGAGAAATAGCCGCGCGTCCGGATATCTGGATCAGTGCGCGGTTATGTCAAGAGGTCTTGGCTGAATTGCGGAGTCAGGGAACTGAAGAAATGTGATCCCCTGCGACGGCGTACCAGATGTACTTCCCGGAGGTGTTTGGGCGGAGCGATGGGGGCGGTTAACGGTAAAAGAATAAGGGATAGAATTGGAGAGAAACATCAGGAGGGCATAGATGACAACGACTTACAATGAGTTGGTGCAACTCATAGACATGCTTCAAATAGATGAACAACTGCGCCTGGCGACGTATATCCTTGAGCGTACTCGACAAACTGTAGTTCAGGACAAGCCCCAATACAAGTGGCGTGATATTCGCGGCATGGCAACCTATCCAATGCTAGGCGAGGATGCGCAAGAATGGGTATCTCGCACACGGAGCGAGTCCGACGAACAGCGGCACATGCAGTGGAGCGAGTAGAATGCAAGTAGATCGCTGGCTAAGAACTGTCAAACGGCTCTTTTTGGATACCGCGCCGGTCATCTATTATGTGGAGGAACATCCGCAATATATAGCCCTGGTTGATAAAATCTTTGATCGCGTGGATAAAGGGCTGACAAAGGCCGTAACCTCTGCCGTTACGTTGGCCGAGTGCCTTGTAATCCCTTATCGCGCCTCAAATGTAAGTCTACAACAAGCTTTCTTGGACACATTGACACGTAGTCGGCATACCAGCTTTGCAGTCATTGACCAACAAACGAGCGAGCGCGCCGCGCAGTTACGTGCGCGTTACAATTTGAGGTTGGCCGATGCATTTCAATTCGCCGTGGCGCTCAATTCAGGCTGTGATACGTTTTTGACTAACGATAACGACCTGAAGCGTGTAACAGAATTGAAGGTTGTGGTGCTGAAGGAACTGTTGCAATTATAGTCGAGGGGAGATAGGTAATGAATCGCACGTGAATGACATCCCTCTCAGGAGGATTGAGTTTCACGTTTGAGCAACTTAAAGTGAGCGTCTCCTATGCCGTGAATCACGCGGCGCAGCAAGCTGGGAAAGCGGTGGAGTTCAAGGAAGTGGGCGAGGAGTTTTGGGTAGTGTTAGAGCGGTAGTTGATCCGTTGCGACGTTAAGGAAAGGATACAAGAAACACAATGACTGTCTACACCCCATACGAGACCGGTCTGCACAACCTTTTGGTGCGGTTAGGCGCAACGCATCCACGTTACGTCGAAGCGTTGACTTATCAGCAACGGCTGTCCGAAAATATCACAGTGTCCAGACAGTATGGCGACCCCAACGACAGACGCGTGGAACGCACTGAAATTATCGGCCAGTTGAACATGTTTGCCCTGACAACGTTGGGCATTTCCTTTAACGACTTATGCGAACTCCCTCGTGAGGGCATAGTGCCGCCCGCGCGACCGACGCCGCCCAAGATCGCATTTGTCAACCGGCTGCGGGAAATCGACAAGCTGACCGACCCGCGCGCGCCGCAATACCAGTTCATTGATGCCCCTGCCGGATACGGCAAGACTGACCTTCTCAAAGAGATCGCGCGGCGCTACCAACAGCGGGGCTGGATGACGATCTATGCGGAAATCCCCTACAAATCCACGTATTCGATGCGCGATGTGATCGAAGCCATTGTGACGAACAACAATCTTTCCTTGAACGGCGTGCAGGCCGATTACACCAGCGAGCGGTGGATACAAGCGACCGGCTACCAGATTGCGGAATGTCTGCACCGGCGGATGTTCGAAATTCAGCGGCTCAATCCCCACCCACTCCAGGGCGTCATCCTGCTCATCGACCGGGTGGAGGTACTTGGCGACTTTTACGCCGAGGCGCTGGTGAAAGAACTCGTCCCCAGTATCCAGCAATGCTTTAGCGAGGCCGGCGTCGCGCTGCCGTTCCGCACCATCTTCGCCGGGCGTTACATCTCCACCCGTTGGAGCCGTTTTGCGCCTTACGCTTATACGGTGCTCTCTCCCTTCGATTTCTCCATCGTCGAAGATGCCGTCAGACAAGCCGCGAGCAAGCTGATGCCCGATCCGGCGCCCGACGTGGTGGCGCGGATCGCTGCCCATCTGATGCACATCACCGGCGGACATCCGGGCTGTATGGCGCGGATGCTGGAAGATTTCGATTTCCGGTGGATGGTCAACGATTACCTGATCAGCCGCGAAGATTTCTATTACTATGAAGTCGTCCTGCCGACGATCTACGAAATCCGGCGTGAGTGTCTCAGGGAGGAGTTAAACGTTCTTTGTACGTGTCGGCGTTTTACGCCGCCCGTGTTGCGTGGTTTCATCGAGCGCGGGCTGATTCAGCACGACGACGAATACCAACTCGACACGGCCCTGACCCAGACGTATCTGGTCACCCGCGCAGAAGGATTCCTGCAGGACGGAATCACTCGCCGCCTGTTGGCGGTCCGTATGCGGCACGAATATCACCAGCGTTTTGTCCAAATATGCGAAGCGGCGCGCGAGATTTACGCGGGGCTATTGGCAGATTGCACACCGCAAAGTCACCGGCCGGAGGTGATGGCGATTGAACTGCTCTGGCAGCAATTGCTGCTGGGCTACTTCCGCCAGAGCGCGCCACTGGATGTGAACAACCGGCGCACATTGCGCGATGACTTCTGGGGTGAAATAGAGCGGATTTTGACCCTTCTCGTGGAGAACACCGGAAATTCACACATCCTCGACCAACTTCACGACGCTCTGCGGGATGATTGGGAGTTCCAGTTTACGCTGAACTACTATCTGCGCGGCGCAACTTATGACCGGCAGCCTTATGCAGACTTGTTACAAGCCATAGTGAATTTCAAGCAGGCTTTGTGAAAGGAGACAGGTATGGCAACCCTGGTTCCATTTATTGACCGTGAAAATGAACTGGCCTTGATTGAGAAACTGATCGGCGCGTGGGGCACGCGGCGGATTCTCTGCATCCAGGCCGGAGGTGGGATTGGCAAGACCCGGCTGCTGCAAGAAGTCCGCACGCGCTACACTTTATCGGATTATGCCTTCGCGCTGGACGGCGTCGAAAGGAAGGACATCACACTGGCCTGTGTGCATGAATTTATCGGCACCGAATGGGCAGAAGAATTCATCGGCGGGATTCGGGGCATGGCGAAAGACCTCGGCGTCCGGTTGATCGAAACGAACGCTAATTTTGATCTTGACAAAATGGTAGCCGACCTCGACACGGTCATCGAACAAAACCCTAACGCCATCGTCGTGCGGTTGGGATCAGATGAGCGATTGCGCCCCGGCATCGAACGCGCGATTCAGAAAGGCATCAAGGTGCTCACCTTCGACAACTATTTGCAGCAGATTCCTGGTCTGTCCGCCAGGATCACGCTCAGCGAATCAGAAGGCGCGCATCTGTCGCTGGATCGGCTGGTCGAAGATATCGGTTTCCAGGGGAAAGTCGCCGCGCTGATGGTCGCCGGCGTCGCCATGCAGGAAAGGCGCAAGGGCATCCTGGACACCGTCCTCTCGAAATACCCGGACGTGCAAGTTGTGACCGAGTACAGTGTGATGGGACCGGACATGGTGGAGGCGATCTATCATAAAACAACAGAATTGCTCCGCAACCACCCCGACCTCAAGGCGATATGGGTGACGTGGGATGAGTTCACGCGCGGCGTGATCCGCGCGCTGATGGATGCCGGGCGTTCGGATGTGCTGGTCTATAGCTTCGATCTTTGCCCGTCCGACGTGGAATTGATGGCGCGCCAAGACAGCCCGTGGGTCGCCACCGTCGCCGTCAATCCGGTCGAGGTCGGGCGCATCATCGTGCGGCTGGCCATGCAAGTCGCGTATGGCTTCGACATCCGGCCGCATTACTCCATCCCCATGGAATTTATCACGCAAATCAGCCTGCGGAAGCTACTGGCTGAAAACGCTCCGATCTGGCGCGAGTCGTCTATCGGCTGGACGCCGTGGCTCAAGGCGCTAAGTTCCACAGAGGGGCCGAAACAGCGGTTGTTGGTCACAGAAATTATTGACTTCGATGACCGGTCTTTTCACATCCCCCAGAATCTCGGCTATAAAATTGCGCGAATGCTCGACGCCGATAAATTTGAGTCCTATCTGCGGGCCGGACAAGACCTGCGCAAGATGGAATTGGCGGGCGTCAGCGCGGGCCAGTTGGCGCAACAGAAAGGCGAGGTAGATGCGTCCTTTGTGGCGTGCTTCAACAATCTGGCCGACGAACAGCGGATTCTGCTGTTTATGGACACCGTCGAATCTCCGGCCAGCAGTGAGGTGTGGATTTACCTGACCGAAAAGTTGTGCCAGTTGCAGAATTTCGTGCTCCTGCTCTCTGGACGCAATGCGGCGGACATAGGCGTTTTTATGAAGGCCGAATTGGGCGACAATGTGCAAATCATTGACTTGCCACCCCTACAGGAAGAAGCGAGCGCGCTGTATTTACAGCGAAAACAGCAACTGATGAACATCGTCATCGAACCGGAGTTGGCCCAGAAAATTCTGCTGTTGGCCCAGGGACATCCCATCCTCATTGACCTGGCCGTCGAGTGGCGCGCGCGCGAAATCCCGCTGGACTGGCTGGTCGAAAGTCGCGTTGAGGATTTGGCTGCGCTCACCGAGGAGGAAAGGCAAACGCGGCAGACAGCGTTCGAGGCGCAACTGGTCCGCCACATCGCCGAGACCCGCCAGCCCATTGATTCGCTGACGTTGATGATGTCGCGGGTGTATCCTCTCGATGTAGAGATGTTGGCCGAACTGCTCAGGCTGCCCTGGGAAGAGGCTACGACACTCTTTGAAGCCGCCAAAAAGAACGTCTTCGTGAAATCACTCCCCGATGGGCGCATCTCGCTACACGATGAAATCCGCCGGATGGTCAATCAGCATGTGTGGCCGCTGGTTGATCCAGACGCCGATCGGCGGCTGCGCGACAGCCGGCTGGCGAAAGCTTACCTGCACCATGAGATTGAGGCGCTGACACAACGCACTGCGCAGTTGGAAGCGGCCGAACAAACGGCCCGGCAAGCGTTGGATGCCCGGACAGAACTGGCGACTTTCGTTGAACGCGAAGCCCTGGAGCGCAATCTGTGGACCTTCAAGGAACAGTATCTCTACCACGCGATGTTCACCGACGTTCCGGAAGGGGTGAAGTTCTTCGTCGCCGCCTTTGACCAGGCGACACAGGCTTATCGTTTCTCCTTCCGCGAATCCCTGCTGCGGCAGATGACAGCTTACGTCGAGACGCTGGATGCAGAACAGCGTTATCAGGTGGAGATTCGACAATCCAAGCACTTGATGGACAACGGCCAACACACAGAAGCCCGCGACTTGCTCGAAAAAATGGCGGCGCGGCCTGAACTTCAGCCGCAACAACGTATTGAGACGTTGATCCAGCTCGCCAATGTGCAAATCCGGCTTGGAAAACTGCAAGATGGCATCCAACTTTTCAAGGATGCGGTGCGTATCAGTTATGAGAACGGCGAGAAAGCCTGGATCGCCAAGGCTGAGACCGGTCTGGGATGGGCCTATCGTCTGACCGCTGCATTTAGGAAAGCTGGCGAGCATTACGAAACCGCCCTGGACTTGGCGATGGAGCTAGGGCTAAAGAAGGAACAAGCTCTGCTCTATAACAACCTGGGATTCGTCTATGCTTATTACGAACATATTCCAAATCACCGGGACAAAGCTGAATGGTTCTGCCACCAATCCCTGGCGATCGCCGAAGAACTTGATGACCGACGCGGGCAAGGCCAATCCTATTCAACGCTCGGTTGCATCACCTATATGGAGGGGCGCTTTGACCGTGCTCTGACGTATTTCCAGAAAGCCATTGACATCTTTGAACCCGCCGATGACCGCGAGTGGTTGAGCACCGTCTACTCCTGGCGGGCGGCGGTGTACATGTCGATGGATAATTTCCTGCTGGCTGAGCGGGATTTGTTCCGCTCCCTGGAAATGGGCATCCAGAAGGATAGGCCCTTGAACCTCTCGCGGCTCGCCAACCTCTACATTCGCCAGCGCCGGCTCGATAAAGCGCAGGAAGCCATTGATGAGTGTCGCCGTCTGGCGCTAAGCCTGCCCGATGTGCTCTATCAGTTGGTTTCCTTGCGCTATATGGCGCGGCTGGCCTTCTACCGCGGCGAGTATGACCGGCTCGGAGAATTTGAACAACTGCTGGCGGACTACTTCGAGAAATGGGAAGCGCGTGACTTACGCGCGCTTGCGACACTCTATCTCTATCTGGGTAGACTTGCGCTCGGGAAACATGACCTAGACTCAGCTATCGAACATCTCAAATCAGGACTAAAACTCACCGTGCAGTTTGGCCATTATGCAAATGATACCGCACATGGGCACATTTTAGGACTAGAGGAGGCTATGGTCAACGAGTTAAAAATGACACCAGCGCAAATACGCACAGTTGGAGTTGCCTTGCTGGACTTCTGGAAAGCGCAAGGACTCAGCACACTTCATCCTGATGTGCGAATATTACTTTCTCGATGGGCCAAATGGGAAGGGGCTTAACTATGCAGCGCAATTATCGCACTCGAACTCGTCAAAACAAACCGCAGCTCATTTTTTGCCACACTCTGAGCACGGTAAGCGCGCACACCGGTCAGTGTGATTGTGCCTGCGCAGCAACTGTGCCGGCGGCGGATCACGTCGCTGCGCCGCTGGAGAATATGGTTTACCAAACTGCTGCCGGCATCACATTTCCCGTGACCGCAGACTATTCGGCGCGCCTCGGACAGACACATCCGGCAGTCGTGATAAACGATCCGACCCTGAGGATGCTGGCGCACTTTCAGCAGCCGCGTTCCCTTGAAGACGTTCCTACGGGATGGCGCGACGCCTGGGGCGAGTCGCACGTCAACACGACCCTCACCCAGATGCGCGCGCTTGGCCTGCTGACGCCCGCAAGTTACACCCTTCCCACTCTCGCTGAAACCCCCACCCTCCTCTCCGCCTGGCTCCACCTCACCGACCGCTGCAACCTCCGCTGCGACTACTGCTACCTTCCGCACGCCCGCGCCGATATGTCGCCTGCCACAGGCCACGCCGCCATGGACGCGACCTTCCGCTCCGCGCTCGCGCACGGCTACCGCGCCGTCAAGCTCAAGTACGCCGGCGGCGAGCCGCTGCTGCGGTTCCCCTTCATTGTGGAACTGCACCGCTACGCGCACTCGCTGGCGCAGCAGCACGGTCTGACAGTGGACGGCGTCATCCTCAGCAACGGCACGCTGCTAACGGCGGACATGGTGGAGACCATGCAAGCGGAAGGGCTGCGCCTGATGATCTCGTTGGACGGCCTGGGGACATACCACGACAGCCAGCGCCACTTCCCCGATGGACGCGGCTCGTTCGATGCTGTGGCGCGCGCAGTGGAGTTGGCGCTCGTAGGCGGCCTCGTCCCCGACATTTCGATCACCGTCAGCGGACGCAATGCCGAGGGCTTGCCGGACGTCGTCGCGTGGGTGTTGGAACGCGATTTGCCGTTCAGCCTCAACTTCTACCGGGAGCATGGTAGCTCGGATTGGCAATCCGACCTACGGTTAGACGAGGTGCGCATCAGCGAAGGGATGTTAGCGGCGTACAAAATCGTCGAAGCCAACCTGCCGCGCCGCAGCCTGCTGGCATCGCTGGCGGACCGCGCCAATCTTGCCGCGCCGCATCAGCGCGTGTGCAGCGTGGGGCAGAGCTACCTCGTCTTCGATACCGAAGGCCGCGTCGCGCCGTGCCAAATGGCGATAGGCCAAACCGTCGCTGACTGCCACGATCCTGACCCGCTGACCGCCATCCGCGAGAGCGCAACCGGCCTGCACAATCCGACCGTGGATGAAAAAAAGGGCTGCCGCGCCTGCGAATGGCGTTACTGGTGCGCGGGCGGCTGTCCGCTGCAAGCCTACCGCGCCGCCGGGCGCTACGATGCCAAATCGCCTAACTGTAACATCTACAAGGCGCTTTATCCCGAAGTCGTTCGGCTGGAAGGGCTGCGGTTGCTCAAATATGCTGAAGCGTGACACTTGATGATAACCAAGCGCCCGCCGACTCGACCGGCGGGCGCTTGTCATTGCCATCCAATCAGAACACTACGTCAACCCCATCGCCGCCAACATCTCCGCATTGCTCTTGAACTTGAAAAACTCCACGCCCAACTCGGCGGCCTTCTGCTGCTCGATGGCTTCCAGCCGGCGCCAGTCCTCTTTGCGCACGAGTTGTTTGTTGAGCTTTGCCAGCCGCGCGGCGAGCTTCTCCTCTGCGCCCGCATCGTAGCCAGGCGCATCGCCGATGTAACGCATCACGGCCTCCGCGCAGTTGTAGGCGTCCTTGCGCGCCAACCCCACCTGGCCCTTGCTGGCTTTGCGCGCCCATCCAGCGACAAAAACACCCTCAATCGGCGCATTGGCCTCCGGGTCGTAGACCTCGTAGCTATCGCCATCCACCGGATAGCGCGGATGCTCGTTCTTCACGAACTCGTTCCACTGCACCGGCAGGCCAAAGCGATTGCTCACCCGGTCGCCGATGCAGAAGATGACGGTGTCCACGTCCAGCACGTGCTGCGTGTCGAGGCGGCGCGCGCGCGTCTCACCGTTTTCTTGCAAGACGAGTTCCGTGTCATCGACCTCTAGGCCGGCGACGCCGCCTGCAGCGTTGCCCAGGATGCGTCGGGGTGACGAGAGGAAGCGGAAGCGAATGCGCGTCGCCGAAACCGGCTCTAGCGCCTTGCGCGACAGCGCCGACAGGATGAAGTTCTTGGCCTCATCCGGGTCTTGCCCCACCGCGCGCACCCGGTCGGCCACGCGCGCGATTTCCGCATCCAGCGCTTCCAGGTCGAAGTTGCGCGCGATATATTCCATCTCCTGCCGGGTGAACTTGACCTCCGCCGGGCCGCGCCGCGCCACGCCGATGATCTCGTCCACTTTTACGTCGCGGGTGAGCCAGTGGGCGATGTCGGCCATCACGTTGCCCACGCCGACCACCGCCACGCGCTTGCCGATGGCGAATTCCTGCTCGCTGTACGGTGGCAGGCCGTTGTAGTGGTACATCAACGGCTTGGAGTGGTAGACACCCTTGAGATCCTCGCCGGGCAGGCCGAGCCACTTGGTCCCCTGCGCGCCCACCGCGACGACAATGGCGGCGAATCCCATCTGCCGTAGCTCCGCCAGCGTCACGTCGCCGTCTTCGGCCACGCGGACGTTGCCGTAGTAGGTGATGTCCGGTGAAGCCAGAATCTTGCGGAACTGCTTGCGCAGCCCTTCCTTGATGCTGTACTTGTCGTAGTAGATGCCGTACTCGGCGAGGCCGCCGGGTTTGATGTCGCGGTTGAGCAGCACGACGCGCGCGCCCTGTTCGACCAGACTGTTGGCTCCAAACAGGCCGGCCGGTCCCGCGCCAATGATCGCCACAACGGGTTTTGCGTGTTCTTCGGTCATGATGTCCCTCCTCGGCTGGGATAGGAGTGAATATGACAGGACATTATAACACACGTCGCCGGAAGCGCCTCTACGTTCAGACAGCTTCCGGCGACGTGTGTATGGCTAGACTTGCCGATTCCGCGATTTATTTGAGCGCCCGCTTCACGCCAGGGGATGACCACCATGAACGGCGGTCAATTGTAGTTGGTGGACATTGACCTGACAAATAGAAAATCTTTACTTAATTTCTCTATCCTCTTGCTACCTGCAACCGACACCACGCGTAAAGCGCATCGTAGACTTCAAACTGGTGCTCCAGATTCTCAAAGTCATTGGGGAAGCGCAGGCTGAACCCCACGGCAATGGCTTCCAACCCCGGCGCTATAACGTCAGTCTGCCGATCTTCAGACACGTCAGCGGCATGGACAATCTTTGCCAGCCGCAGCAAGGCGGCATCGGTTAAACCATAGGTTTGCATAATGGTCTCAAACGAACATTTGCCATCCTTGTGTCCCAGCGTCACCCCTGGCGCATCAAAGGGAATACCGCCGGTTTCCTCGACCACTTTTTCCACCTGACTGGCAGGCACAAAGAGAAATTCCGCCGCAGAATCCACAAAACGGCTGATCAACCACGGGCATGCCACCCGATCTACATGCACGTGAGAACGAGTAATCCACAACATAAGCTCCCTCCTGCATTAGGATTGGCGGATGATGGACTTCAAATCCCGTCCGAATACTGCGAAATAGAGTGTTCCCAACACGCCAAAGCCAAAAGCGGTGAGGAAATTGACTGCCGGAGCGATGTCCCACAACAGCGCGCCGCCGAAAGCCGCCAGTGAAACGATCACGTCACGCACGAGATAGTAGTAGCCGAACATCCCAGCTTTTTTGTCTTCTGGAGCCAAATCCATAATCAGCGCTTTGCGTGTTGGCTCGCCGAATTCTTTCATACCTCGCAGGATAAAAGCCACGATCAGCAGTGGGAATGAGCGGGCAAAGAAAAGGACCAGCGGGAACAATGTAAAATTGATGAAGGTGATCACTACAAACGGTTTTTTGGTGTTCTTGTCGGCCAAATAGGCTATCGGGATGTAGATAAGCATCGCCGTGATCATTTCGATCGTGGTCAGCAAACCAAATTGCGGCGCGCTAATCCCCACATATTTCATCGCCCAGACAACGGCGAAAGCGTAGGGAATTTGCTCGCAGAAGCGGATGAGGATGTCGGAAATGAGCAGATTACGCAGGTCTGGCGACATAAATCGGGCCATCCGCAACGGGCTGCTCTCGGCCTTGCCCGTGCCCTGCACGTCCTCGATCAACCTTTGTTGTAACACCAGGGCCACAAATCCCAAGAACAAGGCGACGCAGAAAGCCAATCGTACGCCGTTACGCTCCCCATAAACCGCGATGAGAAAACCGCCAACGACCGGTCCCAAGGCCATCGGGATGCGGCGTACCAGCGAGTGCATCGAGACGCCCATCGTGCGCTTGTCCTGCGGCATCGCTTTGGACACCATACTCATCGTCGCCGGCAAAGAGATAGCCGTCCACGAGAGGAAGAAGACCGAGCCGATAATGACCGCATACCAAACCGGGAACAAAATCACGATTACATAGCCAAACATGGCGATCAGGTTGAACAGCAACAAAGCGCGTTTGTAACCAAGTTTGTCGCTGAGATAGCCGCCAGGGAACGAATACAGCGCGCTGAGCAGGTTATCCATCCCGTTGAGCAGCCCCACAGAGAGGGTGCCGCCGCCCAACGCCAACAAATAGATGGGCAAGAAGCGTTCAGCCATCTTCTCACCCATCCCCACCAGAATGACCATCGCAAGCAACGCCGCGATATTTTTGCGCAGGCCGAAAAAGTTCACGAAGCGTTGGACCAGGCGTGTTGAGTTCGAGGAGGATTTGGTATTCATTATAAATCACCAGCCTGTTTGGCCGCTCGGCGCGCGCTGGTCACCGTGTTCTTCAACAACATCGCAATCGTCATCGGGCCGACGCCGCCGGGGACGGGGGTAAGCCAGCCGGCGACCTCTTTGACCGACTCGAAGTCCACGTCACCGACGAGCTTGTAGCCGCGCTTGGCACTCGGATCGTCCACGCGGTTGATGCCCACGTCGATGACGACCGCGCCGGGCTTCACCCAGTCGGCCTTCACCATTTCCGCGCGGCCCACCGCCGCCACGAGAATGTCGGCGCGGCGGGTGATCGCGGGCAAGTCGCGGCTGCGCGAGTGGCAGATGGTGACAGTGGCATCGCGCTTGAGCAGCAGCATCGACACCGGCAGGCCAACGATGTTGCTGCGCCCCAGCACCACCGCCTCTTTGCCCGCGATGGGCAGTCCCAGCCGGTCGAGCAATTCGATCACGCCCGCTGGCGTGCAGGGTGCGAACAGCGCCTCGCGGCCCTTCATCGCCAGCCGCCCGATGTTGATGGGGTGGAAGCCGTCCACGTCCTTCTCCAGGCTGACGGTGCTCAGGATGGCTTCTTCATTCAGGTGGTCAGGCAGAGGCAGTTGCACGAGGATGCCATTAATGGCGGGATCGGCGTTGAGTTTCCGTACGAGGCTCTCGACCTCTTCTTGCGTAGCATCGGCGGAAAGGTCGTGCCCTTCCGAATAGATGCCCACTTCCCCACAGCGCTTCTGCTTCATCCGCACGTAGGTCTGCGAGGCCGTATTGTCGCCCACGAGCACCGTCGCCAGGCCCGGCGTCACGCCCCGTTCCTTCAGCGCCGCCACCTCCTGGGTCAATTCATCGTGAATCGCTTTCGCAATCGCGTTACCGTCAATCAGTTGTGCTGTCATAGTATGCTCCTTGTGGAAGTGAGTAAAGAGAAGTGAGTAAAGAGAAATGAGTAAAGAGAAATGAGTAATAAGGCTCTAGCTTTCTCTCACTCCTTACCCTTTACTCTTTACCCTTTACCCTTTACCCTTTACCCTTTACTCTCTTATGATAGCCCGACGATCTTCCCGTCCACGAGATCCACGCTCATGAACGCGGGCTTGCTGGGCAGGCCGGGCATGGTGCGCATCTCGCCCGCCAGGGGATAGAGGAAGCCGGTCCCCATGCTCGCGCGGATGTCGCGGATGGGGAAGGTGAAGCCCTTCGGCACGCCCTTGAGCGCCGGATCGTGGCTGAACGAGAGGTGCGTCTTCGCCATGCAGATCGGCGTTTTGTCGTAGCCCAGGTCGGTGTAGAGCTTGATCTTCTCCTCGGCCTCCGGGCTGTAGTCCACGCCATCCGCCCCGTAGACCTCGCGCGCCAGAATTTCGATTTTCTCCTTGATCGGCTGCGCCGCATCGTAGAGGAAACGAAAGTCCGACGGCTCGTCGGCGGCCTTGACCACCGCCTCCGCCAGCTTCAGCGCGCCCTGCCCGCCATCGGCCCAGTGCGTGGTGACAACGGCATCGGACGCGCCCGCCCGCAGCGCCGCTTCGCGCACGATGGCCCACTCGGCCTCGGTGTCGGTACCAAAGGCGTTGATGGCGACAACGACCGGAATGCCGAACTTGCGCGCGATCTTGATGTGCGCTTCCAGGTTTGCCGTCCCACGTTGCAGCAATTCCAGGTTTTCCTGTGTGTATGCCTTATCCAGCGCCCGCCCGGCGACGACCTTCGGCCCGCCGCCGTGCATCTTCAGCGCGCGCACCGTGGCGACCATCACCACCGCGTTGGGGATCAGGCCCGAAACGCGGCACTTGATGTCGAAGAATTTCTCCATCCCGATGTCGGCCCCAAAGCCCGACTCCGTGACCAGGAAATCGCCCACCTTCACGCCAATCTGGTCGGCGATAACCGAGGAGTTGCCGTGGGCGATGTTGGCAAACGGCCCGGCGTGGACGAAGGCCGGCTGTCCTTCGAGCGTTTGCAGCAGGTTGGGCATGATCGCGTCCTTCATCAGCACGGTCATCGCGCCGGCCACGCCCAAATCCTCGGCGGTGATGGGGCGCTTCTTCGTGTCCGTGCCGATGACGATGCGCCCGATGCGCTGACGCATGTCGTCGAGGCCGGTGGTGAGCGCGAGGATCGCCATCAGCTCGCTGGCGACGGCAATGTCGAAGCCCGTCTGGCGCAGCGGTCCGTCTTCCAGGCCGCCCAGGCCGATGAGGATGTTGCGCATCACACGGTCGTTCATATCCACCACACGGTTCCAGGTGATGGAGTACGGATCGATGTTCAGCCGGGTCAGCCCGATTTTCTCGAAGTAGCTGTCGCTCCAGCGGCCTTCGTGATGCAGGCGCGCGTCAATCGCGGCAGCGCAGAGGTTGTGCGCCACGCTGACCGCGTGGATGTCGCCGGTGAGATGCAAATTGAAGTCCTCCATCGGGATGATCTGGCTGTAGCCGCCGCCGGCCGCCCCACCTTTGATGCCGAACGTCGGCCCCATCGAAGGCTGGCGAATGGCGGCGATGCTGTTGTAGCCGAGCGCGCCGAGCGCCTGCGTCAGGCCGACGGTGGTGGTGGTTTTCCCCTCGCCGAGCGGGGTGGGGGTGATGGCGGTCACGTCAATGTACTTCGCGTTGGGCCGCGCCGCGAATTTCTCGCGCACGTCCAGGTGAACTTTGGCCTTGTATTTGCCGTATAGTTCCAGATCGTCTTCTGTCAAGCCGAGGCTCGCAGCGATCTCGCGGATCGGGCGTATCGCGGCGGCCTGAGCGATGTCAATGTCCGCAGGGACTGTTTTTTTGTCACTCATAGAAATCCTCCAAAATAGTCTGATAGTCTTTAGTTGGCTAGTCATTCGTCAAGTGGTTTGATTGTATATAGAAATGGGGGAAATGCACAAGTGGCAAAACTCACTTCCGATAAATCAGGCCGTCACAGAGACGGTGCAATTGTTGTTGACAAGCTTGACGTTCACATTTACAGTACCAATGGGTCTGATGATAGGTGTAGTCTTTAGTGCAGTCAACACAAAAGTTCGTCTACTAATGATCAGGAGCCTTTATGGATACGAAAAGTCATTTCGCATTTGCCCTAACCATACTTCTGTTGCTTTTAACGTGCCTGCCGGCCTGCGCGCCGTCCACGTCGACGCCGCTGCCCACCCCAGACCCCGTCACCCGCATCACCTTTCTCGCCGACGTGCGCACCTGGAACCACTACCGCCAGCTCGCCGAAACCTTCAACGCGCGCCAATCTGCTATCCACGTCACGGTGTTGAACCCCGACGAGGCCGCGCCGAAGCGGTTCCCCCAATCTCCGGAGGAACGACTGGCGAAGTTGGCCGCCGCTGCCGACGTCTTCTTGAGCGATGCGCTCGACCCGGCGACCCTGGCTGCCGGCCGCGCCGTGCAAGACCTGCGGCCTTTCCTGCAAGTTGATGCGGATTTCGCCCCCACCGACGTCTACACCGGGTTGTTGCCGCTCATGCAATCCGCGGGAGGGGTGTGGGGCGTCCCAGTCGCCGTGCGTCCCTGGCTCATCTTCTACAACCCGCAGATATTCGACGCCGCCGGCATCCCCTATCCCCACCCCGGTTGGAGTGTGGACGAGTTCTTGACGGCGGCCCAGGCCCTCACCCGCGCCGACGCCGGCGTGTGGGGCTTCGCTGAGGCCGAAGCCTACCAGAGCGTCGAAGCCTTCGCGCTGCAAAACGGCGGCGCGTGGGTGAACGAGCAGGGGTTGCCGATGTATACGGACGCGGGCCTCAGCGCCGCCGTCCAGTGGTACGCCGAACTGGCGACCGTCTACGGCGTCATGCCCGGCCCCGATGCTGACGACGCGCCGGGCAAAGGCGGACAGCGTCTGGCGCAGTTGGATCGCGCGGCAATGTGGGCCGGTATGCCCGGCGCTCTTCTCGATGCGGATACCGGCATTGCCCCCTTCCCGCGCGGATTGCGCGAGCTTGCCCTGGTGGAAGTCGAAGCCGCCTACATCAGCGCAGGCAGCCCCAATCCGGCTGCGGCCTGGGCATGGATCGCCTTCCTCACGCGCCAGCCTCCCTCCGGAGGGCGTCTGCCGGTGCGCCCTTCCGTCTATATGGCGGACGCCTATCGCAGCGCCCTGCCGCCGGAGACTGAGGCGGTCTACCGCTATGTTTTGGAACATCTGGCGCCGACGGCGCGCCGCTATCCCTGGTTCCGCGCGTCGTGGGCCGGATTCGTGGCCGAAGGGCTGCCGGCGTTTATGCGTGGGGAGACCGGGTTGTCTATCGCCTTGGAAACTGCGTTGAATGTCGCCTTGACTGCACAGGGGCTTCCCCCTGTTGCGGTCAGTACGCCTGTCCCCCTGACGCCTCCACCACCGACTCAACCGGGCGTCATCACGCTAAAAAGCCGGCTCATGGATGTGTTGTGGCTCAAAGACGATCCCCAGGCGCAGCGTCTGCTCCAACAGTATTATGCGAAACATCCCAATGTCGAAGTCAATTTCGTCACCATTGGCATCGAGGGCAATGAAACGCTGGCCGAGATCGCCGCCAGCGCGGATGTGGTTCCCGTCTACCCCGGCTACGCGCCGCTATCGGACACGTATTTCCTGGATCTGACTGCACTGATGGCCGCCGATGATACGCTCGACGTGGAAGATTTCTATCCCGTGGCGCTGGAAGCCTATCGCCATCAAGGGAAACAGTGGGGGTTGCCGGGGACGGTGGATGCCACGTTGCTTTTCTACAACCGGGATTTGTTCGACGCCGCCGGCGTGCCCTATCCCCAGGCCGGTTGGACGTGGGAAGACCTGTTGGCGGCGGCGCAGAAACTCAGCCACGGCGAACCGCCGCAGCGACAATGGGGTCTGGTCACACTCAACGTCGGGTGGTATACGCTGCCGCTCTTGCTTGCTGCGCAACGCGGCGGGGCGCTGGTAGACAACCCCGCCGCGCCCACCACGCCCACGCTAGATGATCCGCGTCTAGTAGAAGCCGCGCGTTGGTTCCAGGCTCTCGCCTACCGGGATGAGGTGCTGGCCCCATCGGCGCTCGACATGAGCGGGTTTACAGACGGGGAGGCGCTGTATTGCAACCACCAGGCCGCGATGTGGATCGCCAATGACAGCGCCGTCTGGGTTCATCTCAACTGCAACGTCAACCTGGGGATCGCGCCGGTTCCGGTGGAGGGAAGACCGGCGACCTTCTACACTTTCTACGGCCATGCCATTCCCAAAAGCTCCGCGCATCCCGAAGCCGCCTGGGATTGGCTTTCTTTTGCGACCCGGCAACCCTATTTTTGGACAGGGATACCGGCGCGCCGCTCCCTGCTCCAGCAAGTCACCTTGGACAAGTATGCCCAATATCCCGAAGCGCAGACTGCACTGCGGCAAGCCTATGCCGAGACCATGAGCGCCTACGCCTATGCCGACGACCTGCTGTTAGGGGTAGCGCCCTGGGGCGATGTACTGCAACGCCTGTACGCGCACGCCCTGCGCCAAAGCTGGACGACGCGCGAAGACCCGGCCGGCCCGCTGGCGCAAGCGCAGGCCGGCGCGCAGGCCTACCTCGCCTGTCTGGGCGAGGCCGCCGCCGACTCCGCCCAGGCCCTCACCTGCGAAACGCAAACCGGCGTTCCCTCGTGGTTTACCATTATGGGACTTCGGGAATAACCGTTATCCTCACCGCACAAAAGCTGTGGCCGGTCTCCGACCGGCCACAGCAATGTTAGGCCTGGGCGGGCACGGTCGGAGACCGGCCCGAGCGGGCAATGGTTTGTGTACAGGCCTTAAACGGCGGCGCTATAACCTGCCGTGCCACCCGCGATGTTGTAAACCTCAGCAAACCCGCGCTGTTTGAGGATGCTTGCCGCTAAACTGCCGCGATTGCCCGAACTACAGATGAGGAGCGTCGGCCTGGCGGGGTCCAGTTCCGTGTAGCGCGTGCGCAGGTCGGGCGCGGGGATGTTGAGCGCCCCTGCGATGTGCCCGGCGGCGAATTCGCCCGGCGCGCGCACGTCCACCAGGACGAGGCTGGAATCATCAGCGAGTCTGGCGCGCGCCTCGTTGGCCGAGACGAGCGGGACTGTGCTGGTGGGGTATCCTGCCGTCACCCAGGCGGACATCCCACCCTTCAAATACCCCGCGACGCGATCCAGCCCCACCCGACGCGCCCAGACCGTGGCTTCCATTATAGCGGCTTCGCTATCGGCGACCAGCAACAAGTCTTGATCGGTGGGCAAGACCCACCCCGCGAAGATGGGGAAGTTGCCGTTGAGGTCGAGGCTCCACGCGCCCGGAACGTGCATCCCGGCGAATCCCGCGTAGGGCCGGGCGTCCACCACGACGACGTTCGGCTGCGCCATCCGCGCGGCGAACTGCGCGGGCGCGAGCGGTTGCGGCGTGGGCAGTTCGGCGATGCGCGCCGGGCCGCGCCGGTTGTCGTCGCTGCAGCGGCTGAAGTGATCGGGCGCGGGCGGCATAGCGGAGGTGAGGGAGTGGATAAACGCGCCTTTGTCCGCGATTTGCAGCGCGGGATTGTAGCGCCGCTCGTAGCCGATAGTCGAGAGCCGCTTGGCGCCGATGGCGCGCCCGCACAGCGAACCGGCCCCGTGCGCGGGATAAACCTCGCAGAAGTCGGGCAGCTTGAGCAGCTTGTCGTGCAGGCTGTGGTAGAGTTGCTCCGCCAGCTCGTCGGCGCTGTCCGGGAACAGATCGGGCCGCCCCACGTCGCCGACGAAGAGCGTGTCGCCCACGAAGACGCCGATGGGGTCCGCGCCGCGCGACAGGTCGGTGACGACATAGGCGATGTGTTCCGGTGTGTGGCCGGGCGTCTCGATGACGCGCAGTTCCATATCTTCCAGCGTGATCGTGTCCCCTTCGGCGACCGGCACGTGGTCGAAGGCGCAGTTTCCGGCGCGCGGCGCGTAGATCGTCGCGCCGGTGATGTGCGCCAGGTCCATGTGCCCGGAGATGAAGTCGGCGTGGAGGTGGGTGTGCAGGACGTGGGTGATCGTCACGCCCAGGTCGCGGGCAGCGTCGAGGTAGATATCCACGTCGCGCTGCGGGTCTATCACCGCGCAGTTCCGGGTTCCGGCAAGGATATAAGAACTGTGGGCGATTTTTGGGGTGAAGAATTGTTGAATCAGCATCAGGTTTCTCCTTTGATGATGGTCTCGTCCACACTGCGCGCCAAGTGTTCCAGGGTCAACGGTTTTTGCAGCCAGACGATCTTGCTTTCTTGCAGTTCTGCCACGACTGAATCGAGTGGATGGCCGGATAAGACGATAACAGGAACAGCAAGTCCGCGCGCCCGCAAGGCGCGTACCAGATCACGCCCACCCATCTCTGGCATGATCCAGTCGCTCAACACCAGGGCAATCTCATCTTTGTGACGCTCACACAGCGCCAATGCTTCTTTACCCTGGCGCGCCTCAATGACTCGATAATTCAACTGCGTCAACCCATCCACCAGGGTTTCGCGCACCTGCGGGTTGTCCTCAATGACCAGGATGGTCTCTTGATGCCCCAGGATCAGTTCATCCGCTGCGTGGTGGGCTTCCGTGTGTTTAGCCATGTCCGAGGCGAGCAGGTAAACAAGAAAGGTTGTTCCCTGGCCCACCGTGGTTTTCACGTCGATGGCGCCCTTGTGCAGCGCGACAATGCCGAAGACCTGCGCCAATCCCAGGCCAGTACCCTGATCTGGCGGCTTCGTCGTGTAAAATGGTTCGAAGATGTGCGGCAAGACGTCGTCAGGGATGCCGGTTCCTGTGTCAGATACCGACACCCGGATCCACTCGCCAGCGTGTAATTCTGGCAGTGGCAGCACTTGTCCGGTGCGAAAGCGAATGTGTTCCAGGCGCACGGTTAACTCGCCGCCGCCCGGCATAGCATCGCGCGCGTTGACCACCAGGTTCATCAACATCTGCCGTATCCGCGTAGGATCGGCGGCGACCACGTAGTTGGCCTCTGGATCGTCCACGATACGGATGTTAATGTTCTCCGGCAGGGTGCGTTGCCACAACCGATCCAGTTCTTTCAACAATGGCGCCAGGTCGAGCGGACGCAGGTCAAGCGGCGTACTGCGGCTGAAGTCCAGGATTTGGTTAATCAGCTCAGAAGCACGCTGCCCCTGTTGATAGACAATCGTCAGGCGCTCGCGCAATTTCTCGGATAGATCGGGGGTGCGCAAAGCCATCTGGCTGTAAAGCATAATCACCGCCAGGATGTTGTTGAAGTCGTGCGCGATGCCGGCGGCCATTTGTCCCATCACGGCCAACTGCTGCTGGCGATTGGCGTGTTCTTCAATCTTGCGTTGTTGGGTCACGTCACGGACCACGAGCAGCCAGTGCGGCGCTTCAGCATTCGCCTGGATGGGACGAGCAATCACCTCAAAGGTCTGCCCATTTGCCTCAATCTCGCGCCAAAACCGTCCCTCGGACCAGGTCAAAAATTCGTCCAGCGGATGACCGCCCAGCGATTCCAGAACATCGCCTTCGCGGACATTTGCCAGCACCTGCAAATCCTTCTGTCCGGCAGGATTGATGAGCAACACCTTGTTCTGACCGTCCAGCACGAGTACGCCGTCCGGCACGGTATCAATAATACGCTGGATCTGCTGCGCCTGTTCCCGCACTTCGACCAGCAGGCGCTCGCGTTCTTCTTCGGCCTGCACCCATGCCGTAATATCCTCTGCCGTCCCCTCGTAATACAGCACGCGTCCCTCGGCATCACGCACCGTGCGCGCGTTTTCGCGCACGATCAAACGTGAGCCATCTTTTCTGGTCCATGTGGCTTCAAGCCCGATGATGCGTCCCTCGCGCTCGATACGTTGTCTGAACGCTTCACGGGAGTAGTCGGGGAAATAGTCATCGCTGTTGAGGTTGTGTTGCACCATTTCCGCATAGGACGTGTAATTTAGCATACGGATGAAAGCTGGATTGGCCGTCAAGAAACGACCATCCGGGGTAGTCTGATAAATGCCGATAGGCGAGTTCTCAAAAATGTCCCTGAACCGTTCCTTTGTCAGTTCGGCGACGCGCTGCTCCAGTGTTGCGGCGAACTGGGCCAGCTCATCCTGGGCGCGTTTGAGCGTGCAAAGATGGCCTACGGTAGAAGCATACAGGCGTGCGATTTCACAGTCATGCTCGGTAAATGGACGCCGGTGGATGAAATTATCCATGCTCAGGAAGCCGATCACGGTTTCGCCGTTCCACAGCCCTACCGCGATCCGGTCACCTACTCCCACCTGTTGGCCGTCCCCGCGGAATACGGGCGCATTTTTGTAAAGCCGGAACGGCACCGCGCCGGAAACGACCGTATGCAAGCCGGAGGGGGCGACGATGGCATGGCGCTCCGCTCGTTCATCCGTTGTCCGCCCTTCGTTGTCGGTGCCATACGTCCCGATCATCGTGCCGCGGTCTTCAGTGACGAAAAACAACGCGACGCGGTCAAATCCCAGTTGCTCGCGCCCGGCTTCGACGGCGCGGCGGCAGAGTTCGTCGAGCGTTTTAGCCTTCGAGAGTTCATTGGACACTGTCGTGAGCAGCGCCAGGCGCTCGGAGAATGACTGTTCTTCGGCAGGCTCTATATTGATCTGGTCCGATACCGTTTGCGACACGTCTTTATCCCACATTATCGCTGGCGCTGTTCAACTTCTCATACAAAAAACAGGCCGCCGGGGTGTCCGGTAACCTGTTTCTGCCTTAAAGTGCTTTAATTTGTGGAACAAGAAATGAAGTCATTGTCCACCTGCGTGATCGTTATCATGCCTAAAGCAGCGCGTGCAGTCTCCCGGACTTTTTTAGCGACTTCAATAGCTATGGCAGCATCTTCTGCATCGGCATCCAAGCCGGGATAGCGTATTTCGACTGCCATATCGGTCAATTGTTGTAGACCTTCTCGTAAATGTTCCCAGTCTGGTTCTATAGGCAGAACCAGATTCAGGAGCGCTTCCAGGTCGTGAATACGGCGAAAAGGTACCTCCGATTGGATTAAGCGAGCCTTGAGATATTTCTCTACACACTGTTGCGCATGAAAACAAACCGCGTCAAAATTGGGTTCATCGGTGACTTGCCATTCACGCCAGGCTGTACGAAAATCCCCCTCTGCTTTGGCGATCCATTCGCTAACTTCTTGCCTCATACAGCACCTTCCCTTGTTGTATGACTTCCTGCCAGAATGCGTCACCTTTTGTGACATGTTCATTGAGTTGTTCTGGCGTGCGTACCAACAAATCTAACGGAAAAGAAGGGCGTGCGCGTTTGCGTATCTCGGAGGCAACACGCCAGGTTTTGCCTTCGAATGGCAACACAACCAACATGTCCACATCTGAATCAACGACAAAATCCCCACGGGCATAAGAGCCGAATAGAACAATACGTTCCGGTCCAAAATGTTCAGCAATACGCGATGCAAAATTCTGAATCTCCTGCATAGCGATCATTGGCTTGACTCCTTTATCCAGAACATCTTCGACTGAAAAAGTGTGAATTTAATCATTCACTTCAAAATAATCCGTGCATCCACAACCTTTAACCCTTGCCCCTCCGCATACACCAATACGGGATTGGCGTCCGATTCGGCGATCTCGTCGCCCAGGTCCATAATCATCTGCGAGTAGCGGCTGAGGGCCGCGGCGAGGGCGGCGCGGTCGCGGGGCGCTTCGCCGCGTGCGCCGGCCAGCAGCGGCGCGCCCTGGATCTCCGACAGCATCCGCTCTGCGTGTTCCGCCGAGATGGGCGCAACGCGGAAGGTCACGTCTTTGAGGATTTCGATGAAGATGCCGCCCAGACCAAACATCAGCGTGGGGCCAAAGGTCGTGTCGTTGATGGATCCCAGGATGACTTCCGTGCCGGCGGGCGCCATCTGCTGGACGGCCACGCCGGTGATGCGCGCGTCGGTCTTGTAGGCTTTGGCGTTTGCCAGAATGGTGCGATAGGTCGCGCGAACCTCATCCGCATGGCGCAGATTCACTTTGACGCCCCCGGCATCCGATTTGTGCAGGATGTCGGGCGACATAATTTTCAGCACCACGGGATAGCCCATCGTCTCGGCCAATGCCACTGCTTCATCCTCCGTCGTTGCCAGATCGGTGATGGCGACAGGCAGCCCGTATGCCGCGAACACCTTTTTGGATTCGATCTCGCTGAGGTGTAGCCGGCCTGCCGCGCGCGCCCGGGCGATGATGGCGCGCGCCGCCGCCTCGTCCACGTCGCGGTACGGCGTGAAGGTCTCCATCGCTAAATCGCAATTACGGGCATATTCATGCAGCGCAGCGATGGCGTTCACCGCGATGTCTGGCGCGCCGTAAGTGGGAATGTCGTGCTCCACCAGCCACTGCATCGCGCGCCCGGCCTCCGCGCCGCCGATGAACGACACGGCAATGGGCTTGTCCGTCACGCCCGACTCATCCACAGCGCGCTTGATCGCCGCCGCAATGTCCATTGGGTCGTTACGCTGCGTCTCGCAGAACAGCACCACCAGGCCATTTACCCAGGGGTGCTGTAATGCCGTCTTTACTGTCGCCAGATATTCCGGCCAGCCACCCATGCCGGTCAGGTCGGCGGGATTTTTCACCGCGCCGATTTCGGGCACGTAGGCGCGCAACGCGGTCTGCAAATCGTCCGGCGCGAAGCGCAGCGGGATGCCGTAGCGTTCCGCCGCATCCGTCGCTAGCACGCCCACGCCGCCACCGTTGGAGATGATCATCAGGTTGTTGCCGAGCATCGGCGGTTGCAACGAAAGCGCCAGCGTGCGGTCGAACAGGTTATTCAGGTCGGAGGCGCGCACCACGCCGGCCTGTTGCAGCGCGGCGTCGTAAACCTTGCCCTTGCCAGCCATCGCGCCGGTGTGTGAAAGGGCCGCCGCCGCGCCGTGCGCCGAGACGCCCGATTTGAGCGCAACGATAGGTTTGCGCACCTGCCGCGCGATGTCTAGAAAGCGCCGCCCGTTCTGGAAACCCTCCACGTAGATTGTGATACACGTTGTCTGGTCGTCCTGATCCAACCACTGGACCAGGTCGCCAAAGTTCACGTCAGCCATGTTGCCAACGGAGATCATTTTGTCGAAGCCAACGTTGCGGACGTAGCTGGCGACCGTCATCGCAATCAGCAGCGCACCGCTCTGGGAGATCATTGCGGCCTTGCCCGGCAGCGGCATGAACGGCCCGAAGGAGGCGTTGCACTTGTCGGAGTTGCACATGATGCCCACGATGTTCGGTCCCAGGATGCGCATCCCGTAACGTTTGGCAACGGCGACCAGTTCGAGTTCCAGGTCTTTGCGCCCGATCTCGCTGTAGCCGGAGGCAACCACGATCAGACCTTTGACGCCCTTCTGCCCGCACTCTTCAGTCACCGCCAGCGTCCGTGCGGCGGGCACGATCAACATCGCCATGTCAATGTCGCCGGGCACATCCAGCACCGAAGGATACGCCGGCAGTCCCAGGATGTCCCCGCTTTCCCGGTTGTTGATCGGGTACACCTTTCCCGGATACTGGCAGTCAATGAGGTTTTTTAACGCCAGATAGCCGATTTTGCCCGGCGTGTTCGACGCACCAATCACGGCGATCGATTGGGGACGCAACAAAGCATTCAAATGATCAGACTCCACGCTGATGCCTCCTAGAGATAGTAATCAGTAATTGGTAATTGGTAATCAGTCCACTGTTTACCAGTTACTGATTACTATTTACCAATTACCCCCTAAAATCAAAAGTTGCAAGTTATAAGAGGATTATAACTTGCAACCTTTAACTTTCAATATCAACTTGTAACTTTTAGTCCGTGACGTCCAGTCCTAAGCTGTGGTACAGACGTTTGAAGTCGAAATGCGTTTCCAACAACGCTTCAAACTGGTCCAGCTTGGCTTTCTGTCCCAGGCGCGTCTTGCCGAAGATGTCATCAATGGCATCCACGGTCTCCATCGTGTTCTTGCGCACCAGGAGCACGGGCACGCCGATCTCTTCGGCGCGGCGCAACACTTCGGGCACCGGTCGCAGGTGGCCGGTGAGGATGAGGCACTGCGTCGCCGTTTCCATCGAGACCAGTTGGATGTCGGTCCGGTCGCCGCCGGTGATGACGGCCTTTGTGCCGGGGATGCGGCGCATCCGGGGCAGCGCCTGTTCCGCGCTCATCGCGCCGACCATCAGGTTCTCAACCAGAACGTGCTTCTTGTCCTCACACGCCAGGAACTCGGCGTCCAGCACTTCGGCGATTTCACCGACGCTGATGGCCTGGAGCTGCTCGCGCAGCGGCAACACGCCCAACGTGGGAATCCCGCGCCCTTCCATACAGGAGAAACACTCTTGCAGGCCGGGCAAGTCAGATTCGGGGACAGCGTTGATGGCCAGGCCGATCATCCGTTCCTTGAACTGGCGCTGCGCGTCCACGCAGGCGTCGCCCATGCTCACCGGGTTGCGGTACCGGATCATCGCCAGCACCGGCAAATCCAGACGGTTGGCGACCGCCACTGGATCAACCTCCAGGCTCAAGCCCTCGCGCAGGGATGCGCCGCCTTCGACGAGCATAATATCCTTGCCAACGCTGATCCGCTGATAGGCCGCTTCAATCTGCGGCATCAGGTCGCGGTCAATGCAACCACAGCGCAGTTCTTGCACCAGCGAGGGCGCCAGCACCACGCCGACCATCGCCGCCAGTGGGTCTTCCACGTTCAGGATTTTGCGGATGAACGTGGCGTCTTCGTCGTAGACCCGTCCCGGCAGGGGTTCCCACGGGTATGTTGAAACCGGCTTGAAGTAGCCGACTTTGTAACCGGCCTTCTGCAAGCGTTGCCCCAGCGCCAGACAGAACGCCGTTTTGCCGCTGAACCGTTGTACTGAGCTGTAGTTTCGCCAAATTCGCAAGATAGCGGTTTTCCCATAAAATACCAGGCATC
>ENA-UOWE01001645-UOWE01001645.1-activated-sludge-metagenome-genome-assembly--contig:-NODE-1645-length-26946-cov-4.082035_pt1 | contig 26946 bp, 18 predicted proteins | sample MGYA00249841_ERZ761562 | MGnify/ENA primary metagenome ERZ761562 (study PRJEB28883, sample SAMN05720200) | activated sludge metagenome | isolation source: Anaerobic digester | place: Japan...
GATGCCGCAGCTGGCCGCGACGGTTCTGCCGATCACCAGCACCACGGCCGTCACAAACCACAGCAGCGCAAACTCCTCGGTGAGCCGCCTGGTCCTCACCAGATTGATCACGACGAGCAGCACGAGCAGACCCAGGGCAACCGCAAAGACCCGGGCTCGCCCCTCCATCACGTCTTGCGCCGCCACAGCGGCGACCTCCTCATATGCCAGATCCACGGCGACTAGGCCTCCAGTTCCGACACGACGGTTCCCATTGGTGCAAAAGAGAACTCGTCCAGCAGCGCGGCTAGCCGCGGCAGCACCGCACCCGAGTTGTAGTAGGTTGCCAGCCGAGAAAGCAAGGGCAAGGGCAGCCGCGGTGTCTGCCGATACGCCTCCCACGGGTGCAGGTAGACCACAAAGGGCCTCTGTTTGTTGATCTGGCGCAGGCACCAGGTAATCAGCGCAAAAGGCAAGGCGCGCAAGTATACTCCCCCGCTGACCGGCACGCGCAATCCGGCCCAGCTCCACACCGACATGGGAAACTCGAGAACCGTGCTCGATGGCCGGCCGCCGCCTGATCTCAAAGACGCTCCGTGGTCAGTGACCACCGGGGTCGCTGCGCTGACGGCCACGTTGTCGGGAGAAGGGTAGTACGGCTCCAGTGGGCCGCCAGCGACGCCATACAGCGGTGTTCTGAGCGGGAAAACACTCGAATCGTAATCATACCCCATCTCGGCAAGAACGGTCAAGGCCCAGCGTGTGCTATTGTCGAGTGAGAACGTCGGCGCGCGATAGCCCCGTATGCACTGGCCCGGCAGGATGTCGGCCAGTAGACGCCCGAACTCGGCCAGCTCCTGCCGAAACTCGTCCGGCGTCATCTTCCACAGCGGCCTGTGGCTCATGCCATGGCAGGCAACCTCGTGACCCTCCGCCGCGATTCGCCGGACCAGGTCGGGATCTCTTTGCGCCACCTCGCCCACGACGAAGAAAGTCGCCTTGACGCCACGGGAGCGCAGCAGCTCGAGGAGTTGCGGCACCGACTGGCCAGCCTGCGGCTCTGGATCAGCGGGCCCGAGTTGCGGGCGAACCAGCTCCGGGTGGTACCAGTCCTCCAGGTCGATGGTCAGTGCGTTAGGCACCACGAGGGCCCCCGCCAGAGCCGACACCGGAGGCTTTTCTTGCGCTCTGCCGGGCGGCGTTGCTGTGCGTCGATTGTCGGAGCAACACGATGAGTATGGAAAGGAACATCTTGAAAACGTAGTAGATGGGTTTCCAGCTCGAATGCATCGAAATACCACTCAAGCGCTCGCGCATGAGCACCGGCACCTCGCTGACCTTGAAGCCGGCATAGTGCAGTAACAGAATCGTGTCTGCGTCGGGAAAGTCCACCGGGTAGTTGTCTGTGGCGAAAAAGGCCACGACATCTCGATTCATGGCCTGAAAGCCAGAGGTCGGGTCGGTGATGGTGCTGCCGGTGAACGAGCTGACGAGCCTGGAGAAGATGGCCATGCCGAGACGTTTCGCCAGGGTCGTATGGTACTCCATTCGTCCGAGGAAACGAGAGCCGAGGACGAGGTCAGCTTCTCCTTTCTGCACGGGACGAAGCAAGTCTGCGATACAGGACGCATCGTGCTGGCCGTCAGCGTCCATCATCACCACTGTGTCATAGCCCTGCCTGACCGCGTAGCGGAAGCCGGCCTGCACAGCCCCGCCGTAGCCCAGGTTGTTGGGCAGGCGCAGCACTCGAGCGCCCTGGCTGGCGGCAATCTGCGCCGTGTTGTCGCTGGAGCAGTCGTCGACCACGAGGACAGCGAGAGAGAGGCCCGTCGCTGCGACGTCTGCCAGGACCTGGCCGATGTTCCTGGCCTCGTTGTGGGCTGGGATGATGAGAAGCGTGGAACTGGCGCCGGCGTCCAGCTTTGCGGCGGTAGACTCGACGCTCATCCTAGGCCTGACCTCCTGGCCGCCCCGGTGCCAGGTGTTCGCGATTCCAGGCGATGATCTCGTCCAGCCGGTCCTCGAGCCAGGTCTTGGGCTCATAACCGAGCAGGCGTCGGGCCTTGCGGATGTCAGCAATAGAGTTGCGCACTTCGCCGGCGTGCTCCTGGACGTGCACCGGCTGAATGCTGGGATTCAACCTTGCACAGAGCAGCGCCGCAATGCGGTTGACGGTGGTCCCCTCGCCAGAGCCGACGTTGATCACCTCTCCGGTGACTTCGGTCATCATGGCCTGGTAGGTAGCGTCGGCCACATCGCCCACGTAGACCAAGTCGCGGCATTGCTGGCCATCGCCAAAGATGATTGGCGCCTCGCCGCGCAGCAGACGCTGGGCAAAGATGGTGATCACTCCCACATAGGGCGTAAAGGTCTGCCGGGGTCCGTAGGTGTTAAAATAGCGCAGCGACACGGCCTTGAAGCCGGCCTGGGCCGAGACGAGGCGGATGTACTTTTCGGAAGCGAGCTTGGCCACGCCGTAGGGCGATAGCGGTGCGGTGTCATAGCTCTCCGGGACGGGTGTGGGCCGTGGCGAGTCGGCGTAGACAGCCATGGAAGATGCATAGACCAGCTTGTTCACGTTGCGCGAGGCACAGGCCTTGAGCACGTTGAGGGTGCCCATCAGGTTCGTCTCAGCGTCGTCGTAAAAGCCGGCGATGGAGGCCCGAATGCTCACGCGGGCCGCGAGGTGAAAGACACCCTGCACTCCCGATACGGCTTCGTCCACCACTTGGCGGTCGCGGACATCTCCCTGAATCAAGGTAACCCCGGGAGGGAGGTTTTCCCGCTTGCCCACCGACAGGTCGTCCAGCACGATGGTCTCGATGCCATCGCGCACGAGTCGTTCTACCAGGTGCGAACCGATGAAACCGGCGCCTCCCGTGACTAGGACTCGGCTATAGCGCATGGTCCGGCTCCTTCTGCACGCTCTTGCAGTCAATGGATAGCTCTGGCGTCAACACCATCCCCTCGATGGGTTGTGTGCCGCTAATGTGCGTGCCTGGCAGGACCAGCGAATCCTTGATCTCTACCGGCTGATCCACGACCACTCGGTCTCCCAGCACCGACCCGTGCAGTTTTATGCCGGGGTGCAGAACCGCGTGCTCTCCTACCAGTTGGGTCTTGCCCAGGCGGCCGAGCTGGCTGCGGTTGCACTCGAGAAGGTCGCAGGCAAAGGTGATGTTCATGTCCCACTCGATGACATCGGCCGGGTACACGGGGAATCCGTCGTCGATCAGTATCTGGATCGAGTTGGTGATCTCGTATTCGTCGCGTTGCGCCGTGCGTGGGGTGCGACGAATGGCATCAAAGATAGACAGGTCAAAGATATAGACACCGCAGCCCTTGAGATTGTTGGCCAGGTAGCGCGGTTTCTCAATGACCCGCGTCACGGTGCCACTGGCATGGAGGATGACCGCAAAGTTGCGCCGGATGTACTCGGGATTGGGCTCCTTCTTCACGGCCAACACCGCTCCCGCCCGGCGCTCCCAGAACATGCGCTCCATGATCTGCAGGTCCTTCGGCACGAGAAAGATGTCTCCCAGAAAGAGGATGAATGGAGTGTTGACCTGGCTCTCCAGTTGCGCGACGGCGTGGGCAATGCCCAAAGTCTGCTGCTGCTCGACGTAGCGGATCTTGAGGCCGAGCGCCGAACCATCGCCAAAGTAAGAGATTATCTCCTCTTTGAGGTGCCCTACCACGATGATGACGTCGCGCACGCCGATGCGCTGCATGTCTTCGAGCTGGTACTGGATGATCGGTTTGTTGCACACAGGCAGCAGCGGCTTGGGCAGGTAGAGATTGAGCGGTTGAATGCGGCTCCCCTTGCCAGCAGCCAGAATGACCCCGGTCAGCTTTTGCGTCAAGCTTCCTCCTTGTCAGGCACAGCGGCTTGCCGATTGCCCGAACGTTAGAAACTGTTGATGATCTTGGCCCGGTACAGTGCCTGCTTGTACTTTAGGTAGAACAGAAAGAGCAGCATCTGCCAGCTCGTGCGCAGCGCCTTTAGCTTGGTCTTGCCGCCCGCACGCTCATAGTGCGTTATGCCTGTCTCACCGATGCGATAGCCGAGAGTCTGCGCCCGCACCAGCAGTTCGGTGGGTGTAGGATAGCCTCTGGCCTCGACGGTCAGTCGGCGAGCCACATCGCCTTTGAACAGCTTCAAGGCGCAGTTCGTGTCGCGCAACCCGAGCCCAAAGAGAAGGCGGATGAGCAGGTTGAGGCAGCGGTCGGCGATCACGCGGAGCAGACGATCCTGTTTGCGGTGTCGGTAGCCCGTGACCACGTCGAAACCCTTCTTCAGCTCTGAGTACAGCAGGGTGTACTCTGCCGCGTCGAATTGCCCGTCCGAGTCGATGGTGAGAACGTACTCGCCCTGGCTGTGAGCAATGGCGCTTCCCAGGGCATAGCCATAGCCGCGGTTCTCCGGGTGGTCTACCACAATCAGGTTGGGCTGTTCGGCCCGCAGCCGTCTCAGGATGTCTTTGCTGCCATCGGTGCTGCCGTCTTCGCCGACAACGATCTCGCCAGAGATGCCGTCTTTGAGCAGGACACTTTGCCAGTAAGAGACCATCTTTTCGATGTTCTCGTGCTCGTTGTAACAGGGTGCGGTGATGGACAAAAAGACGCCGTTGGTCATTGATCTGGTCTCCTGCAGGCGGTGTCGCTTTCGACGGCGATGAGCGAGTAACCGCCAGATTGATAAATGGTCTTGCCGAGTCCCTTCACTGGCTCCCAGAAATGTGTGTCGGTCAGAATATACGCCGTTCCTCCTGGCTCACTCCGGCAGCCGGCCATTGCGCCCAGGTAGGCCCGCAACTGATCCTCCGACGTGATCAGCAGGAGCGGACGGTCCGCGTAGAAAAGGGCCGACGGCCTGATCCAGTAGGACCCAGGGAAATAGTTCACCAGGATGTCTCCTGGCTGAAGGACGTAGCGACTGTAGGTCGCCACCGCCTTGACACCCGGGTTAAAGTCCTTAGCCGCAGGAAGCCAGGGGTTGAAGGCCAGTGTGGCGATCAGCGCTACTAGCAGGGCGCCCTTGCCCTTCACCACACGCCTCAGGAGCTGCATGGTCAGCAGTGCCAGAGCAGGGTAGATGGGGATCATGTACCAGCCGATTTTGCTGCGTCCCACATTGTACAGGGCAAAGGGTACCACCGTCCAACACAGAAGCAGCAACGAGGCCTTGTCCTTGTGGCGCAACGCCCGGTAGAGGCCATAGACGACGGCCAGCGCCACGACCGGGTAGAGCGCCGGGAATCCCTGCCGGATGGTGCGCAGGTAGAAGAGCACGTCCCGGGTATGCCCCTGATCGCCGGTGACATAGCCCACGGTGAGCGAGACCATGTACGAGTTCCAAAAGTGCTGGCCCCAGATGAGCAATTGCCCGATATGCCACGGCGCTGCCACGAGTACGCTGGTCAGCAGGCCCAGCAGCGTCTCCCTGCGCCACCAGGCCGGCCTGCCTCTCAGCAGGAGACAGAGGCCGACGATGCCATAGGCCATCAGGCCAGCGACGCTCTTGGTCATCAGGCCAAGCCCGAGGGGCACGCCCATCCAGATCAAGGCGCGAGGCTGGCGTTCCGCTCGCCAGACCAGCCACACAGCGAGGCACATCCACAGGATCAGCATCATATCGAGCTGGCCGACTCGCGCCAGGCTCACCAGGTTGTAGCCGTGACTGTAGAGGTTGTTGTTGATGGTCAGCAGCAGAATGGCCGCCCCGAGGGCGATGGCGCGGCCGTGGAACAGACTGCGGCCGATGGCGTACACCAGGAGGATCACCAGCACGCCCGCCGTAGCCGAGACCACCCGGGCGCCGAACTCGTTGACGCCAACGACCTTGTAGGCTAGCGCGGTCAGCCACATATTGAGTGGCGGCTTGTCAAAGAACTCCATGCCATTCCAGCGCGGCGTATTCAAGTCATTCCACCACAGCATCTCGCGGGCGCTCTGCGCATAGTCCGCCTCGTCATAGTCGCTGAGGCTGCCCTCGCCGAGGCGCCAGTACATCACCACTGCGGTGGCCAGGAGAAGCGCGATCAGAATGACTCGCTCGAGCGTTTTGGGCGAGAGGGACAGGTGCACGCGGCCTTGTGCCATGGCTAGTATCCTTCAATCAGCAGGATGTGCATCAGTGGGACGCCAAATCGCGAGAGGGTGTAGACTGGCGTTCGGTCTCTCAGCAGGTCCTGCACCTCCGGGGTGTAGGCGAAGCCGGTCTGCCTCATCTCTACGATCGCCAGGTCGGCCTGGAAGGGGCTCACCGTATCCCCGCCGGTGATCTGCAGATCCTCGCGGAGCAGGCCAGATCTTTGGTACAGCCGCAGTACGTAGGGATTCTCGACCCACACGGAGGCGCCCCGGGCAGCGTTGTGGTTCAGGTAAGGCAGGGCATCGCGGTAGGTCTCGCACCAGAACGTAGTTTCCAGTCCCAGTTGCGTGGCGCCGGGGAGCCCGCCGACGGCCTCGCTGTAGTAAGAGAGCTCGTAAGGGTGCAGCCGCGCGATGGTCACTGCCGTTGGCAGCAATAGGAGCAAGAGCGCCAGCCACAGCCAGCGGCGCGCCCATTGGCTGAGCGGCGCTCCGCGCGTGCGCTCCCAGGACCGGGTCAGGGTCCTGGCCAGAGTGCCAAAGCCAATGCCAGCCAGGCAGGCCAGGTAGGGATAGGCCGGGATGAAATGCCTCTCGCCGCTGTACGCCGCCTGAATGCCCGAAGCCGCGACCAGCAAGGGCAGAGCCGCGTTCAGAATGAGCAGCCAGCCGACGCGGTCGGCCGGCCTGGAGTGCAGGACCTTCACCAGGCCCAGCATACCCAGCACAGTGACGATGAGCGGCACCACAGCCAGCGTCATCACCAGAGGATAGTGCCACGGCACGTGAGGCAGCGTCTGCCCGAGATAGTACTGCGGGCGGTCTTTGAAACGCGAGGCCATGAAGAAGTAGTACAGCAGACGGTTCAGCGTGTCGTGGTACAACCAGGGCCACAGGGCGACGAATGTGGCTACGCCTACCACGCCGATCAGCGCCAGCCTGAGCAGCGAGCGAAAGCTGCGGTCAAAGGCCAGCAGCCAGGCCAGCCAAACGACGGGCAGAACAACGGCGTTCATCTTGGTGGCCAGCGCGAGACCAAAGGCCATTCCGGTCAAGACGGTCAGGGGGGTGGTGCTCACCGAGATCCGGGTTCGGTCGGCCTCTTTTGCGGCAAGGAGCCAGAAGAGGTACACGGTGGCGAACCAGGTGATGGCCACGGTCGTGTCGATGTTGGAGAGGTGCCCGTGCAAGAACATCCGTGGCATCAGCAGCAGGGCCAGCGCGGCGAACACTCCACTGGGTGTTCCGTAGGCCGAACTCACCAGCCAGTACACCATCGCCACCAGCAGGGAGAAAAGTCCTGCGTTGGCCAGGCGGTGGGCGGAGATGTCGCCCACCACGGTGCGAAAGGCGGCCCAGGTCAAGCCAGAAAGCAGCTTGCCCAGGGGAGGGTGCAGTTCCAGGGTCGGATCCTGAACCCACCAGCGGACGATAACTGAGTCGCTCAGCGCATTGGTCGGGTCGCGTCGCAGCAAGCCGAGCCAGGACATGTAGCCACGCGCGGCCTTGATGTAGAGCGGCTCGTCCCAGGTCAGGCCAATGTCGCCCAGTGTGGCGACGATGGTCAGGAGAGCCAGCAGGCCCAGTGCCAGCCCGATCAGCAGGTGTTTGTGCTGTCTGACAAGACGGAGCAGGCCGTTCATGCTACAGCACCTCGTACACATAGATCAGGTCTACCAGGAACGCTGGCTCGGTCCCGGGAAGCCAGCGCAACACCCGATCGCCCGAATACACTGGCTCGTCTTCCACGGCCAGCGCATAGCGCAGCCCCGGAGAATCGTTGCAGGCGCGCTCCAGAGCGGGCCAGGCCTGACCGTAGGTTCGAGATCCAAGCAACACGTAACGTACGTTCCAGCCTCGCAGCAGCTCGAGCGACTCGCGGCTGGGAAAGGACTCGAGCACTGGCCGCGCCTCGTTGAACGCCTGCGGGAAGAAGGTGCCATAGCCGGTGCTGGTCCTTTTTCCGTGGGTGCGCAGTGCGTAGAGGGCACGGCCCGAGAGCCCCTTGCTCAGTGGCAGCTCCATCACTGACCAGTCTCCTGGCTGAGTGGCGAGCCACTGATCCACTGGTCTGGCGGAGACAGTGGTCATGCCCAGAGCGAACGGAAAGGCGGCGAATTCGAGCACGATCAGCCCCGCTGCGAGGGCCAGACCAACGCGAGTCGCGAGGCGGCTGTCTGGTCGAGCCGTGGAAAGCCGGCCGGAGAGCCACGCCCAGCCAAACCCGGCCAGTGTGGCCACCCCGGCAATCGACACGATGGCCATTCTGGTCCAAACTCGCATGGCATTGAAGAACGGCAAGTACAGGTACAACAGCAGAGTTGGCAATGGCACAAAGATGTGGTTCTCGATGCGCAGGCTGTAGGAAGAAATGGGGTAGAGCGCCAGATGTTTGGTGAGCAGCGTCATCCCCGCGGTGAATACCCGCTCGACAGATGCCGGAACGCGAATGTATAGCGGCCCGGACTTGCCGTGGAGGGTTGTCCCCAGAGCCAGTACCAGAAAGACCACCGTCATCCAGGCTATCGCAGAGACCAGGCGGCGCCGACCGTCGTCATCCTGCCGACCGGTCGACGAAGAAGTGGCACGACGTCGCCGGACCGACACCAGGGCCACCGCCGTGAGCAGCAGTGGAACCAACCCCAGGTAGAGGTTGTTCTCGTTTGGGTTCTGGCTGTACCAACGCAAGAGGGCGGTCCCCCAGAGCGGTTGCAGTACGTTGGGATAGACCAGATCCAGAGGACTGGCGGAAAAGCTGTCCACATACTTGAGCGACCCCGGGCGGCTACCCTGGCTCCACAACCGGGTGACCGGCCAGACCAGCGGGCCGAGGAGCACCAGGCAGATGACACCGAAGGTGACTGAAGCAATGACGAACCGGCGAGTGAAAAGCAGTTTCCGCCAGGGGCGGGCTCTCAGCAGCACAAAGACCAGCCCAGCCAGCGCATAGATGTAGGCATAGTACCAGGCCGATAGAGCGCCCAGGACATAGAACAGGGCAGCCAGGACCGCATCCCTTCGCCGCCCGTGGGTGACCATTCGGTCAATGAAGAGCAGCAAGAAGGGCAGCCATTGAGTACCCATTAGCGGGAGATGCCCCGCGCCCATATGGGAAAGGCGGTACGGGCAAAAGGCAAAGATCATGCCGCTCACAAACGCGGCTGAGCGCGAGTGCGTCCAGCCGAACACCAGCAGGTACATCCCCAGGGCAGAGAGAATGAACGACGCCAGCAGGGTGAGGTTGTAGGCGACCACTTCACCGAAGACGAGGGTCAGTGGCAGCGCTGGTATCGTATTGGAGAGCGTGGTCTCCGACAGGGTCACGGGATAGCCAAAGGGATAGAAGGCGTCCGGGTTGAAAAAGGGCGTGGCGGGGCTGAGCTCAAACAAGGCGTGCTTGAACCACCAGACCTTGTAGACGTACTCCAGGTTGTCACCGGGAGCAGGAGGCCCCGGTATTCTGTTGCCAAGATGAATGATCAGCGGGTAGGTCAGAACGACGCTCAGCAGAGTCAAGCCCGCCAGCGCGAACAGGTGAGCACGCATCCCGGAAGAGCTCGCCCTACGAGTCATTCGATTGTCCATACCAATGCTGACGGGCATGGTTTACGCCCCTAGCGGCTGATGAGGGTCACTCCGCCCAGCACCAGGAAAATGCCCACGAGCCGCAGCACGGAAAAGGGCTCGTGGAAGACAACCCAGTTGAACACCGGCACGATCACATAGCCCAGGGCGAACATCGGGTAGGCATAGCTCTGGTCGAGCTTGGTCAGCGCAAAGAGGTAGGCGATAAAGCCAAAGCCGTAGCTCATGATGCCCGAGAAAACAAAGGGCTGAAAGATCATCTTGAAGAACACGGACAGATCAATCTGGGTCAGGCCCCCGAGCTGATTCAGGCCGGTCTTCATCAGCAACTGGCCTACCGCCGCCAGGAAAATGGCGACGAACAGCAAGATCTTGGGATTCATTTTCGAACTTCCTCCTAATTGGGTTTCTCGCTGCGCCACACACGCGTTACGGGCGCCTCGGTTTCGAACATCATGGACAGTGCCTGCGGTTCGGCCTGCTGCCAGGCGGACAGCGCAGGCTGCAGATAGAGCGTCGTCGTGCCAGTCCAGGAGAAGGCATCCTCAATGAGGTAGTCTACTTTGTTGTCGGCGATGGCACTCTTGAGATCGGCCGGCTCGTAGGAGTAGGGGTACTCCAGTGCCTGTAGGCCGGTGATGATGTACATCAGGTCGGCCTTGCGGCACATAACGATGCTCGAGGCCTCCCCGTTGGCTTTGATCCATTCCATCGCCTGAAGGTAATGGTCCCATTCCGGGTCGGGCGAGTAGTACACCTGCAGAGGCTGATGCCAGCCGTACCAGACGTTCGTCTGCACCCGGCGCACCTCGACCACCAGTGCGGAGGCGACCAGGACTGCGCAGCCCAGACCGAGAACCAGGCCGGTGGTCCTCTCGCGAGGCGTCGCTTTGGTCGAGTCGGATGCCGGTCTGGCCGCGGCCGGCCGAAACACCAGCCGCTCAAGGAGATGCTGGGCGGCGACGAACAAGTAGTAGATGGCGAAGGGGATGATCGGCACGATCAGTCGGCTCTGGGCCCACATGTAGGTAACGCAGGAGAGGAAGAACAGCCCGGCGTACCACTCGGTTGCTGAGCGCCGTTTGAGCTCGAGCACATAACCGTAAGCGATCAGGACCGTGATCAGACTGACCAGAATCGTTCCGCCAGTGCCAAGGAGCGAAACCAGGCGCGACGCGTGTGGAAAGACGGTGTTCGGCCAGATATCAAGCACATAGCTAGACACGTTCTGCAACAGGCGGGTGGTCCAATCCGACAAGCTGGCGGGGGCGGTACCATAGGGATCACTGGTAAAGTACAGGTCAAAGTAGCCGCGACCGAGGCCTACGGAGGTGCCTGTATCGGGCAGGGACGCTCCGCGCACGAGCCAGGGCAGAACCAGCACACCGACAACCAGCAGCAGCACTGTTGCCTGACCGAAACGCCGGCGAAGGGCGAGATGCAGGGCCAGAGCAACAGCAATGGCCAGGGCTATGCTGCGCACGTAGAAAGCCAGAACAATCAGCAGGGCCGTCAGGCCGAGCTGCCGCCAGCTCTCTCGGCGAACATAGCGGTCGTAGGCCCACAGGCAGGCCAGTGACAGCAGCAGGTAGGGCAGTTCGGTGCCCACTTCGGTGGCGAAATGCAGGATGGCCGGATTGACGGCCGCGGCCAGTGCTGTGAGAGCTGCCAGCAGCCGGCTGCGCGGCAACAGCAGCAGGTAGACGAGGGCGACCGTGGCCAGGTAGAGGAACACCGACAGGATCTTGGAGGGCAGGATAGCCTCAAGAAGGTTGGCCGTTGTACTGGTTGCCAGCGTCACGCCGGCCAGCAGGAGCGGGTAGCCAGGCGGGTAGAGGCCCATCTGGGGCGCCCGGGGATCACTGATCATCCGGTATCCCTGGCCCGTGGCCAGGGACTGGGCCAGCACGAGGTAGGTCGAGTTGTCTCCCGCCGGCACGAGATGCTCATTCAGCAGTGGAAGAGCAAACGCCAACCCCAGGAGAAGAATCAGGACCAGGTGATGCTTCTGAATCCAGCGCAGCATTCTAGCTTCCGCCCCCGTTCGTTGTGCTCAGGTTGAACAAGTCCACCTCGACGTTCAAAAAGTGCTGCTCCAGGACCATCCGGCTGTTGGGAAACTGCCGCAGCACATCCTTCAGCAAGACGTTGTTGGTGTGGCTGAGCAGTAGCCACACGCGATGGTTGGCCAGTGCGGCCTGCCCGACCCTGGCTCTGAGCAAGTCGGGATCGGTGATGTCTCGGCTGATGCCCTGATAGTAGAGGGATCCGGTGTAGTAGTGTTCAAAGGGCAGCCAGATGTCCTCGTCAACGGTGAGCAGTACATCGCCTGGCTGCTCCTGGAGCGAGATGAGCGCGGCGGCGCTGCGCCAGTCCTCTTTCTGCTGTATGCGGTAGGTGTTGACCAGAGGCCACAGGGTGAGCAGGAGCAATACCAGCGCCAGTACGATTCTGGGCAGGCGCGCTGGCAGGTTCAGCAACCCCCGCGCCAGCAGGATACAGTAGGGCGGCAGGAAGGGGAAAAGGTAACGCAGCACCCAGGAAGAGCGGACCTGGGAATAGACAAAGACCGTTCCCAGGGGTACCAGCAGGTAGAGCAGGGTGAACAACAACCCCTCATCGATGTGGAGACGGAGGCGGCCATTCCGAACCTGAAGCACAGACCAGGCAGCGCAGCCACCGAAGGCAAGCAATGCTGCCTTGAGCAGAAGGGAGCTCTCGACGGTCGTGCCGAGACTAAAATGGAAGAGCAGGCGCAGCAGATCCCCCAGACGGGGAGCGCCGTGCAGCGCATCGAGCAGGCTCCACCAGTAACGAGACTCGTCACTGAACACGCCGGCCAGTCCCGCCAGAGAGAGCAGACCTACCGCGGCCTGGCACAGGAACCATTGCCAGAGCAGCGACCGGTCCAGCCGCTTCCGAAGGAGCAAGTAGAGCACGAAGAGGTTGTGGAAGGGGATCAGGAAAAGGGCAAAGTAGTGGGCGTTCACGGCCAAAGCTGTGCTCACAATGTAGCCTAGCCACAGCCAGGGGCGCCGGCGTTGCTCAGAGCCTGGCTGAGCGTAGGTTCGTAACGCCAACAGCAGACAGTGAGCGGAGCATATACCCAGCCCGGCCGCGAGGATGTACATGCGGGCTTCCTGCGAGAACCAGAGGTGGAGCGGCGACACGGCCAGGAAGAAGGCACTGAGCAGCCCCGTGCGTCGGTCAAACAGGTCACGAGCCAGAGCGTAGAGTGCAGCGATGGAGCCAATTCCGACCAGGGCGGACAGGGCTCGGACGACGAGCTCTGATGATCCGAGGCGCAGCCAGAAGTGGAGCAGCACATAGTACAGAAGCGGAAAGATGCGCTGCATGCTGAGTGAGAACTGCCACGCCAGGCTGTGGCGCGCCACCCAGACGCTGTATGCCTCGTCGAACCAGAAGCTTTCGGCTCCCAGTTGGAACAGGCGCAGTGCCGCCCCAAGAATGATGATAGCCAGCAGGACTCTGCGGGCACTGCTCACAGGGATTTCGCCGACGCGCGCGCTAGCGGCCATGCTACTGCACACCCTGAACCTGATAGAGGATCACCGAGCCAACGCCGGGAAACTGAGTTGTCTCCAAGACGCGGAAACGCTGATCGAGAAGTCTCTTGGCAATGCCCTGCGGGTCGCCGTAGTGATCCTCCTCCCAGAAGAACCAGACCCGCTTGAACCGCTGGCTGATGTCGTTGACCGCGGCTTGAGCCGCTTCTGCGGTGGTCAGCACCGGCAAGTCGAGATCGAGCTCCAGGCGCCCGGGAGCGTAGTAGTCGAACGGCTTGTAGTTCCAGCGCGGAGAGAAGAGGCCCACATCGCCGGGCTGAACTCGGGCAACGACGTATGCTGTCGCGCTGCGCCAGTCGGGCTTTTGCAGTGCCTGGTAGTTGTACCAGACGCCAGCAGCCAGGATCAGCAGCAATGCGAATGCTGTGACAAGCTGCAAGCCCTTCCACCGCAGGTTGCGCAGGCCCGCGGCGGCGCAGACATAGTAGGGAGGAAGGAAGGCCAGCAGGTAGCGTATGGTGTACATCGGCTTCCACTGCGACAGAAGCCAGATCAGGCCGAGGGGAAGGACAACAGAACCAATGCAGAACAACACACCATCTCTGTATCCAGCCCGGGAGGCGTTCTTGCGGGAGTTAAGCGCGGCGATCACTGCGCTGAACAGTAGGGCGGCAAAGAGCAGATAGGCTGCGCGGCGCAAAGCTGCCGGATAGAGATGACCCTCCAGACCAACGCTGAACTGGAGCCAGGTATCGACCAGGGACATCGCGGAAGGCCGGCCAATGGCTCTCTCGACCCAGCCCCCTCCGCCGCCCAGCACCTGGCGGACCAGCGTTGGCAGCCAGGGAAGAAAGGCGATGCCGATCCCGACTGTGCTCCGGAGCCAGCGGCGGAGCGCCGGTGTTGGCCGTGCCTGCCCTTTCCAGATGTGCAACAGAGCGTAGAGCGCCTGAAACAGCAGCGCAAAGGCGGCAAAGTAGTGCGTGTAGAGGGCGAGCGTGTTGGCCAGGAAGTAGCCCAGCCAGTAGGCGCGCGAGCCGCGGCGCAGTGCCAGCAAGAGCAGGTAGCTGCCCAGGGTGCTCCACATCGCGGCGGCGACGTACATCCTTGCCTCCTGCGAGTAGAACACGTGGAGGGGAGAGAGTGCCAGGAGCAGCGCGGAGAACAGTGCCACTCGAGAATCGAAAAGCTCACGGGCCAGCGCCCAGGTGACCGCCACCGTCCCCACACCGAACAACACCGACAGCGACCGTACCACGAACTCGCTCTGGCCCAGCGCGATCCAGGCGTGAAGCAGCAGGTAGTATAGCGGCGGATGAATGTCCGCCGCCACCCAGACGATCAGGGTACGCACGTCCATTCGGGCGATCATAATGCTGGTCGCCTCGTCGAGCCAGATGCTCTCTCTGGCCAGTCCCCAGAAACGTACCAGCGCCGCCAGCAACACAACCATCACTGGCAGCAGGTTTTCAAGCCGCCTGCGCATCTAGAATCCTTCAATGCTGCGGCGCATTGCCGTGGGACGAGAATGGCGTGGGCTTCCACCAGCTCCACTCCACGCACTTGCTGCAGGAGGGTACGTCATCCAGACGCCCCGAGAGGTGTTTCCGTCTGAGCTCGATCATCTGCGGGCCGTTCCAGGCCTTCATCACGCCGTCCCTGACGTTGCCGAGCGGGTTCAGGGCGTTAAAGTCGCGGTCACAGCAGACCAGCGAGCCATCCCAGTAGATGTGCACGTGATACCACAGGTTCGGGCAGTGATAGCGCTTGGGTGGGAGCTGCACGCGGTCGTCGGCCGAGCGCAGATCACTGATCTCCTGCAGTTGCCCACCCCAGGAGTCAAAGGCCTTGATGTGCACGCGGTCCACGCCGGGAATCGTCCAGATGGCCTTGAACTGTTCCACTTCCGCGGCGGTGGGACGAATGTTGATGATCTGGAGACTCACCCGCGGCCCTCCGCCGACCTGATTCTTCAGCTCGACGAAACGCAGGATGTTGGCACGCACCTGCTCAAAGTCGCCACGGCGCCGAACCTGTTCGTAGGTCTCGCGCGTTGCCCCATCAAGGCAGAGGTAGATGGCTCCCAGACCGGCATCGAGGATCTTGTGGCTGGCCTCTTCGGTAAGCAGCGTGGCGTTGGTCGATATCTCACTGTGCAGGCCGTGGCTGGTACAGTAGGCAATCATTTCAAAGATGCGCGGGTGCAAGAGCGGCTCGCCCCAGATGTGGAGTGTGGTCGTCTGAACGTGGGGTGCCATCTCGTCAACGATGCGCGTAAAGAGATCCCAATCCATGTATCCCTTCTGGCGCTCCAACTGCCCCAATCCGTTAGGGCACATCACGCATTGCAGGTTGCAGATGTTGGTGGACTCGATGTACATACGATCCGGGTAGGTGTACAGGCGCATCATGCCAGTACGGTAGGAAACCCACTTGGCCAGGTTCTCCGCCCGGCGCGAGTAGTGCTCTGCGAGACGGCGCACCCTGGTCATGACCATAGCTTGACCTCTCTGGTGCGCATGCTGGCAAAGCGCTGAAAGAGCCCGAGTCTCACCATTCGCCGGCCAAGGGCACGCAAGGGCGGCACCCGGGCCAATCGCCACAGCACTGGCCCCAGGCGAGAACCGAAGGCATTGCGGTACGCGTCTCGCGCCTTGGCGGCGGCCAGAGCATCGTGCGCCTTGCGCATCCACTCCCCCAGGACTTCATTGGATACTTCTGATACGTTCAAGAAAGGAACGACCTCTTCGTCCGAGTTGGAGTAGTAGTAGGCTCGGGTAAAGTCCTGGTTGTACTCTGTCTCTGGATGTCGTTTGACCAGTTCGTCCCACAGGCGCGTTCCGGGAAAGGGCGTGGTCAGGCTGAACATGGCCTCTTCCAGGTCGAGCTCGACCGCCAGATCAATGGTCTGCTGCATGGTGGCCTCGGTATCGCCTGGTAGCCCCAGCATGAAATAGCCCTTGACCTGAATCCCGGCATCCTTGGCCCAGCGCACTGTCTGGCGTACCTGGTCGAGCTTGATGCCCTTGCTGATCTGTTTGAGAACATCCGGGTTTCCGGACTCGATACCCAGATGGATTCGCCGGCAGCCGGCGGCGTACATTGTCCTGAGAACCTCGGGGGTTACCCGGTCAACACGGGCCAGACACTGCCAGCGGATGTCCAGTTTCTCAGCGATCATCAGTTCCATCAGCTCCGAAAGCCGTTTGACGTCGGCGGTGAAGAGATCATCAATGAAGTACAAGCTGCGAATTCCTGTCTGGCCGATGACCTGCTTGATCTCAGCGATGATGTTCTGCGGACTGCGATGGCGGTAGGTGCGTCCCACGATCCCTTTGAAGCAGTAGCTGCAATTGTAGGGGCAGCCCCGGCTCGAGAGGATGGTGACCATCGGCTGGCCTTGCGGAGTGCGCAGACCGTAGCGGCTCAGGTCAAAGTGCTGGCGCGCCGGGAAAGGCAGGCTGTCGAGATCGGCGAGAAGCTCTCGGTCCGGGTTTGAGACTACCTCGCTGCGGACACGATAGGTTAGCCCGGCCACCGAAGAGAGGTCCCGTTGGCCTTCGAGTGCCTCCACCAGTTCACGCAGTGTCAACTCGCCCTCGCCGCGCACGACATAGTCGAGCACTGGCGACTCGGTGAGCAGACGCTCGGGGAACATCGTGGCGTGGGGGCCGCCAATTACGATGGGCCGCCCCAGCCTGGCTTTAAGAAGAGTGGCCGTCTCGAGCGCACTCTGGTACAGGCTGGTCATAGCGGTGATGCCGACGAGCTGTGGATCGAAGGCAACAATGGAATCGGCATCTGCCTCGAGCGACGAATCCGGGTCCAACGACAGGTCAAAGATCCTGGTCTCGTGGCCGGACTGCTCCATTACCGCCGCGAGATAGGCCAGGCCAAGAGGGGGATAGTCATTGGCCTTCTTGTTCCATTTGGGTGCAATCAGTGCGATTTTCATTGGTGCAGACTCTTATCCCCTCGACCTTCATATCCGGCCTGTAGCAGGATCTGCCGCACGTACTCGTGGCTGATGCGGTCGACGATCCCCGCCTTGACGGCTTGCTGGGCCAGACGGTGTAGTGTCCAGCTCGTAAAGTTAAGACCCATCTCTCTGGGACGTGCCCGGGCGAGATTGACAATTGCGGAACGTTGCTGTGAAGAGATGCGAACGCGGGGACCGCCGGAGCGGACGGTACGCAGTCCGTCGCAGCCGTCCCGGTTGAAGCGGTGAATCCACTTGCGGAGATTGGCCGGATGAGAGCCCAGTAGCGGGCCGATTTCAGGAACACGGTAGCCCTGGCTCGAGAGCAGCACTACCTTCGCTCGGTGTCTCAGTGTCGGGTCCTTCCCGGCACTCCATGTTCTGAGCTGCCTGTCCTCTGCTTCAGTTGTCTTGCGCACATAGAGCGCCATCGAGTTTGACCTCCGGCCAAGTCCGGACGTCTGGGTTAGCTGCTACCGTACCGGACCACCTGCATTCTACCGGGATGAGATTAATGGTAGATGAACGCTCCTCCGGCGACGGCTAACAATACGCACATCTGCCACTCGCGTCAAGCAGAAGAGATGTATATTTCTTCAACTATGTTCGATTGCTTGGCACGGGGCGGGCAAGAGGGAGACGGAACTGCGCTGGCAAGGCCATTTGCGGTGGCGACGCCCGCCCGGCCAGTACTAGTGGGCGCTGTTGCCCCTGCGCTTGCGGGACTTGGGGAGAACGAGGAAATCGAGCAGCAGCTCGTCATCTTTGGCCGAGAGACGTTTGGGCAGCACAAAGTGGAAGGTGCTACCCTTGTTTGGCTCGCTCTCGGCCCAGATTCTGCCGCGATGATGCTCCACGATGTGCTTGCAGATGGTGAGCCCGAGCCCCGTTCCGCGGTATGACCGCGAGGCGCTGCTGTCTACCTGGAAGAAACGGTCAAAGATTCGCTCCAGCGCGGACGCCGGGATACCGATGCCGGTATCGCTGACGCTGATCTGCAAGTCGGCACCCAGGTCCTTGCCCAGCACCGTGATCGCTCCGCCGGGCGGGGTGAACTTGATCGCGTTGTCGATAAGGTTCGTCAGCACCTGCTCTAGCCGCAGGCGATCCGCTTCCACCGAAGCGAGGCGGGAAGGCAGCTTGTTCAACAGACGGATCTGGCCCTGGTCGGCCAGAGGCTTGAGCTTGTCAATCACGGCGTTCGCGACTTCGGTCAGAGACACCTCAGAGAGGCGGAGTTTGACCTGGCCCGACTCGAGCCGGGAGTACTCCAGAAGGTCGTCGATGAGGTTCTGCAGGTGAGTTGTCTGCTGGCGAACGGTGCGCAAAAAGTCAGTCTGGGTCTCATTGATTTCGCCGGTCTTGCCCATCAGGATGATGTCCACGAACCCCTTGATCGAGTGCAGAGGGGTGCGCAGTTCGTGCGAAACCACAGAGAGAAAACTGGACTTCATACGCTCCAGTTCCTTCTGACTGGTAACATCCCTGAGCACGACCACGACACCACGCGGCTGTCCATCTGCCGCCTGGATTGGCGAAGCCAGTGCCTGCAGGGTCGGAGATGACTGGCCGTCGGCCGAAGGCAGAAGGATCTCTTTCACCAGCGCCTCTCCGTGCTCGCCGTTCAAGGCGGAGACGAGCAACTCGTTGAGATCCTGATGCTGGATAACCTGTGACAGCGGCATGCTGCTGGTAACGTCCGGCTTGACGCCAAAGATGCGTGTGGCCACGGGATTCATCAATAGCAGGTTCAACTGGGCGTCGGCCACGATCACCGCGTCGCCAATGGCACGCAGAATGGCTTCGAGCTCGTTTCTCCGTTCCTGGACGTGCTGGTACACGCGCTCGGTCTCGCGCTGCTCCTGAACGAGCTGCTCGTACAGTCTGGCGTTCTTGACCGCTACGACGGCCTGATCGGCGAAAGCGTTGAGCTGATTCACGTCCTCGCCGGAAAAAGCCCGCGGCTCGATGCTGGTGGCGATCAACGCACCGATCACCTGCTCATCGAGGAGGAGCGGTACGCCGATGGCCGAGGCAAGCGGCAGCCCCTGGAGGTCAAAGCGCTCGTCGTGCTGCAGGTCCTCGATCATGAGGGGCTCTCCCCTCCCGGCCATCCAGCTCACTACCGCATGATCCAGCTCGGCCAGAGACGCGGTTCTGCCGTCGCTGGCAGCGGTGGAGGTAACTCGCTCCGGTGACTCGTCCAGCAGCGCGACGGAGCAACGGGCGCCTTCGAGCACCTGGGAAGCGTTGGCCACAATGAGTCGCAGGACGTCTTCCAGTGCCAGTGCCGAGTTGATGGCCTTGACGCCCTCCTGGAGCGTTCGCAGCTCGAGCACGCGATTGCCGAGGCTGGTGGCCATCTGCTGCATGGCGCGTGTCTTGCTGTCGAGGTCTGCGGTGCGCTCGTCCAGGCTCCGGCGAAGGCGCACCTGGAGGGTCTGGCTGTGCTCGTTCAGCCAGCTCAGGTAGAGCGAAGCCAGTACAGCGGAGAGCAGCAGGAGGTAGCGCCGCAACACGAAGGGATCCGTCATAAAGTTCCATGACTGGAGGTTCAACCGGAGGATGACGAGAGCCAGCGGTCCCAGGGTCAATGTGAACAAGAACACGTCGTGCCACAGCGGGTAGTACAAAACCGACTTGAATGCCAGGAGCACCAGAAGAAAGAGCGAATCGGAGGCTGGACCGGACACGTAGATGATCAACGCGGCCAGTGCGATGTCCAGCAGATAGAAGGTGAAGAAAACACCGCGCCCGAGACGTTCCACCTCCCGGGGACGCGCGAACAGCAGGAAGGCGAAGTAGAGGGTCGAGATGGCGTAAAGGACGATTCCAACGGCCAGGAGCTGCTGCGTTGACATCTGCGCCGCAGAGCGCAGCACATAAAGGCCGATGAGAAGCATCGCCAGCTTGGCGGGTAGGCCCACAAAGCGCTCGCTGCGCAGAACCAGGTCAAAGTATCTGGTTGGCTCGGCCGGATGTCTGCTGGCCATTTCTTGCCTTTGTTGCATTACCGTGGCACCAGGGTGGCTGTGGGCACAATCGGGCGGGGCGTGTCCGTCGCCGTTGGGATCTGCGTGGGTGTTTCCGTCGGCAGCGGGATCGGCGTAGGGCTAGCGATGGTGGTGTGCGTCGGTGCGGGCGTAGCCGTAGGCACTGTCGGGCTCGGCGTGGGTGTGAAGGTAGGCGCAGGCGTGCTCGTCGGCGTCGGCGGGAGGGCAGTGGCCGTCAGCGTGGAGGTGATGGTCTGGGTCGGTCTGGCTGTGGCGCTCGCCTCAGGCGTCTCTGTGTCGATGGGAGCAGGCGAAGCAGCCTCAGTGGCGCCAGGGGCTGGTGCCTCCAGAGGATCGGCCTGGTGCACATACCGCCAGAGACCCTCGGCAGTGGCTGCCCACACAATACGGGGATCGGTCGGGTCGACGACCAGCGAAGACACCCGGGCGTTTCCGATGCCGGTCTTGAGCTCGCGCCAGCTCGACCCTCCGTCAACGGTGAGGTAGACTCCGCTGCCGTCGAGGCCGGCGTACAGGACTCGTGCACTGCGCGGATCGCCCGCCAGAGCCAGAACGGGCCTGTTGGCGGGGAGGCCGGGTGCAAGTTCCCACCAGGCGCCTCCGTCGGTCGACCTGTAGACACCCCAGTCCGTGGCCACGTATACCCAGTCGGCGTTGGCGGTGGCAATCATCAAGTCATTGACGCGCAGCGCCGCGTTGTCGAGCGGCACTGCTGACCAGGTGCTGCCAGCATCGCGAGTAATATATAGCCCCAGGCTGTCGGTACCAACAAAGAGCAAGCTCGCGTTGGCTGGTGACATGGCCATGGTCGTTATCCTGGCATCTGATCCGCGCCAGTCGAGGCGGTGCCACGCTACGTTGGCAGCGGGCCGCACCCCGTCGTCGGTCAGCTCGGTGCAGTAGATCCCCGCATCAGTCGCGACGCAGATGTAGCGGCTATGAGGAGGGGTGCAGATGGCAATGGCTTGAACCTGTTGGCCGGCAAAAACCCGGCCCGGAGCCTGCCATGTGTGCCCCTGATCAACGGACAGATACAGCCCGGCGCTCCTGGCCGGGTCGCGCGCGTCGCGTCCGGCCATTCCTGACAAGAGCAGGTCGGGATGCAAGGGATCAAGCGCGAGGGCCTCGATGCGAATCTGCCCCCAACGTTCAAAGGGCAGGTCGCCATCGACAGCGAGCCAGGTGATGCCTTCGTCGGAGCTGCGCCTGATACCCCCCTGAGTCAGCAGGGCATAAGTGGTTGGAGGTGTTCCCGCACCGACCACCACCCGGTGCACCGATTGGTGGGCGATCCCGGTCTGGAGCCAGAGGTCCGTTTGGGTTGGCTGTCGTGTCAGCGCCAGCAACGGCAGTGTATAGACAGCCAGGATAGCCATCAACTGAGCGATGCGCCTGCGCCAGCGAGGAAGCACGGTGATGGGCCTGGGGGCGGCCTGTCCTCCGTTCGACCTTCGGTCAGGCAGGGAAAGGGCTGCCATTGTTGCTCCCGTTGCTAGCGCGTCGGGAACGGCTGCACAGTCGGCGGCGGGGGAGGCGGACCGGCGGATGTCGCGGTCGGCATCGGAGTAGGAGTCATTGTTGGAGTGGGTGTCGCGCGAGGCGTGCGCGTCGGGGTGCGGGTGTTGGTCGGTGTCGGAGTAGGCGGGTAGAGAATGGCGTAGACCTCGCGCTCCTTCATCGCCGCTTCGACATGGTCGCAGCCAGTGATTGCCAGGACGCTTCTGTACTGCTCCAACGCTTCGGCCAGGTTGCGGCTGGCATAGTAGGCATCACCGAGGTTCAGGTAGGCAGTGCACAGCATGACTACTGCTCTGCCGCCCATATAGTCCTGTCTGACCGACTGGATCTGCTTCAGGGTGAGCACGGCCTGCGGCCAGTCCTTCTGATTGAAGGAAAGCCGGGCCTGACGGTAGAGGTCGGCCAATCTGCGCTCCTCGAGTGCGGCAGGGTCGGTGGGGAAGATGGCCAGTGCCCTGTCCAGACTCTGGATGGCCTGGCCTATTGACTCAAGCGAGTCGCCCGAAGAGGCCAGGAGGTCCACACCGATACGGAAATGAGCGAAGAAGAGCGTCTGCTGGACCTCGTCAGGGCGAAAGTCGGGAGCCTCCTCTCGGAGTGGTTCGAGCAGCTTGACCGTTTCTGCCCAGTCGCCGCTGTCGAACACGGTTTTGGCCTGCGCAAACCGGGCGTCCAGCGTCCGCTGGGCTTTGACAAAGTCGACTTTTGCAGTGGCATCACGGTAGCTGGGATCAATGGCCAGCATTTGTTCCAGTTTTTCCAGTGCAGCATCCCAGCGTTGTCCAGCGATGTCTACTTGAGCCTGTTCATAGAGCGAGGCCAGTTGCTGATAGCGTTGGGCCTTCATATACCAGGTCTTGATTTCTTCATTGGTCGGTGCCAGTCCGAGAGCCTCGCCAAAGAGCGCCGCGGCGCGGTCATAATCACCCACGTTCAGCGCGGCACGGCCCTGGTTCACCAGGACCTCTACCCGCGCCTGCCGCTGCGTGCCCAGTATCTGGTCCAGGACCCCGGTGGCGTAGAGAACGATGAAGGCAACCATCAGCAGGGCTGCCAGGATCAGAATCACCGCGGCCGGAGAGCGGCGCCGAGCCACTGTGGGGCCTGGCAGAGCGGCAGAGGGTTCAGGGGCTGCGGGCACGCTCATTTCCGGGAGTGTGGTCTCAGGACTGGTGGTCGGAGCCTCGGCGGGCTGCTCTGGTTGCATGGCTTCCAACTGCAGAAAGAGATCAACCTCGTTCAGCAGGGCATCCACCCCACGACGTTCGGGCGAGATGGACTTGAGCCGAAGAAAGCTCTCCCTCGCCTCCTGCCACTCGCGTCGCCGGTAGTGCGTCATCCCGCGAGAGTACAGGGCATCGGCGGTATCCTGCAGGTCGATGTCTGTTTGCTTAACCGTGTCCAAATCGTCCGGCAATTGCTGCTCCTGCTCCCGAGTGTGCTCTGACTGTCAGGGCGTGCTAACGCTCTGGCTCGCGGTGCGGCCTGTCGGCAGGCGCTGCCGCGGAGGCGGCCTGGAAAGGCCTGACCTTATGGATCACCGGAAGCGCAACTCGATATTCCTGATTCTTGATCCTAATGTCATCTACGAGGGTCCACGTGTTGTAGATACCGTCGACCCTGGTAACATTGGCCAGGCAGACCTTTATGGCGCGGCCGGCATAGGGGCTCAGGTCGATGGCGCCTTCGCGCCAGCCCATATCAAGCAGCGAACCATAGTTCGGCCCCGGGTTACCATCAGTATAGACATAGGTTGGCGCGATCTGGCCCACGTCGCCCAGCCCCACGTGGAAGGAGTCGTAGAACTGCTGCGTTGCAGGACCCCAGATTACGTCATAGGTGTAGATGTGATAGCGGAAGAGCAGAATGGGCGCCGGCATATCATCGGCGCTGGGCACGCTGATGCTCTGGCAGATCATCGATGGGCCAAAGAGCCGGCCGTCGTTCGGGTCGGGACAGCCCAGCACCATCACGTTGGTGTTGGCCCCCGAATAGGACGGGGCCGCCGTTCTGTACGGGAGACACTGTCCCGAGCGCTCCCACTCTGTGCCGATCTCTCGTTCGAAATCGCCGTTGACTATCGCATCCACCGACACGTATGTGTCGGCGACGGCAGGATACGGCTCGGCGTTGCCTGCCTTGTCGACCGCGCGAGTCCGGAAGTAATACGTCTTGCCGCGCTGGCCGTTGAACAACTTGGAACGCTGCAGCGGATCTACGCCAATGGCCCAATCCTGCCACGCGCCGCTTGCTCCGGCCCGGTATTGTACATCAAAGTAGGCGATTCCCGATGTAGCGTCGCTCCCGTCCCAGCGTACCGTGAACGATGGCGAGGGACTCGAGCTGTCAGAGTAGGCGTATGATGAAGGCGGCGAGAGGTCCACCCGTATGGTAGCAGTGCGGATCACCTCCGCGTTACCGGCAACATCGACCGAGTGGTAGGTGAAGCTAACCGTGCCCTCGCTGGCAATAGAGAACGAGGCACCAGTAACCCAGTCACCATCACCGAGCCGGTACCGCGTTCCGCCATCAGCACAGCCCGAGTGGGCGTCAGAACAGTTCAACAGGACCGTGACGGGAGAAACGTACCAGCCCCCCAGACCGGTCGAGCCGAGGGCAGCGTAGGTGGTCGTGGGTGGTGTTACGTCGTAGCGCAGCGTAGCCATCGCCCACTGTTGATAGTTGTTGTTGCACGCTTTGTCGACGAGCCAAATATAGGCGGGTATTGCCCCTTCCTGGGCGGCGTTGACCATCAACGACGACTGAACTCCGTCATAATAGATGCCATCAGCGGGGGAGGCCGGCGGGCTGCCTAGTTTGAGGTACACCCCGCCCAGACCAGAGAGATCGGAAGGATTGACCCAGTGCACCGTGAACTGGCCCGTTTTGGACCAACCGCTGGGCTCGACCCAAACCGATGGAGGAGCGTCGGGAGCGGTGCGGTCCAGCTTGACCGAGCGGGTGACGATCTCCGTGGTGTTACCGGCAACGTCCTGCGCGCGAGCCTCGATGACGTAACGGCCGTCCCGGTTCTCAATGTAGCTGGAGCCGGTAATCCAGCCGCCGCCGTTGACCTGGTAGCTGATGACGCCTCCTGCCATTCCTGAGAGGTCGTCCGTGGCAACGAAAGTAACCGTGATGGCCGAGTTATACCAGCCCGCCGTGCCGCACTGAGTACCGGTTACCTGTGGAACTAGCTCCGGCGGAGCCCGATCCAGGGCAACGACCACGGCATGGCTGGTCAGATGATCACTGTTTCCGGCCTTGTCACGCAGCCACACATAGACTGTCCTCAGGCCATCCCCCAGTGAATCAGGAACCTGGATGCAGGGGATACTGGTCAGGTTGTCGCCCAGTACCAGCGTACCGTCGGTCGCCGAGACCGGCACGGCAAAGCTGTAGTAAGCTCCAGCAATGCCAGAGCAGTCCTGGGGGTTCTGGAACCAGCGGATGTCAAAGCAGTTGGTGCGGGTCCATCCGCTCGGCAGGACGTATGGTCGGAAAGGAAGAGCCAGCGGGGCTTGATTGTCGACCCCGATGCTCAGGCTGTGCACGGGCTCTGTGTTGCCCGCATTATCAACGGCATAGTACTCGACCAGTCTGGTGCAATTGGCCTGCCCGGGTGGCACCGTTACCGCAAAGCTGGTGGACGCCCCACGAATCTGCCAGGGGCCCCCGTCTACTCTATAGCGCACGCTTTCGATTCCGGAGTAGGCTGAGACGCCGGTCACGGCGTCAGTTGCGGTCAGGGTCACCGTAACGGGCGAAGAAGTGAACCAGCCGCCATCGCCGGCCTTGCCTTCGAGCTGGTGAGTGGTGGAGGGGTGGGTCTTGTCGATCTTGAGGGTTGCCGTGTGTACGGCTTCCTGGTTGCAGGCCAGGTCGACGGACAGGTAGCGCAGCGTGTGCTGCCCGTCTGCCTCGATCACCAGCGAGTTGCCAGAGCGCACCGTGTCGGTGTTGACCTGATACAGGGTGACCGAGATCCCCGAAGTCGTGTCCAGGGCGGTCAAGCTGATCGACACGGGAGAACGATACCAGTCGTTGGGGCCAAGCGTACCGGTGTAGCTGGGCGGAAAAGTCGTTGGCGGTACCGAGTCGATGCGCAGGGTTGGGCTCACCACGCGGGTGGGTTCGCGGTTGCCGGCTACATCTACTGAATAGTACTCTACTGTGTGTGTACCCTGATCCGGCACCTCGATGGTGCCTGCGGCCACCGCCTGCCAGGGCCCTTCGTCGAGGCGCCAGTACGTGGCGCTAATGCCTGAGGTCGCATTGACCACCGACGGATTGGGGTTGACATCGGCCGCCAGCAAGCTAATGCGCACTGTAGACACGAACCAGTCGTTGCAGCCGTGCAGAGCATCCAGGTTGGAGACGCTGGTGTTGGGCGGCGTTGCGTCCCAGCGAAATGCAGCCACGCTGGTGGCATTGCGCGTCTGATAGCTGACGTTGCCGGCCCTGTCCTCCAGCCACAGGAAGAGCTGGTGTGTGCCCTCGACCGGCACCGCAATCGAGTTCAGGGCACTGATCCCCGCACCCTGGGCCGGAGATCCCGGCGACTCGTCCTGGTCACTGGTCGGGGCGGCATCCCACTTGAAATGGGCGGCAACGATGCCGGATAGGTCCGGTAGACTGCTCCACGTCACGGTGAACGCGTTGTGTGGCGTCCACTGAGCAGGGGTAACGACCAGGCTATAGGGCGATGCGGGCGCCGTAATATCGTAGACAAAGGTGGCCACATGCGGGACGGCCTGCACGTTGCCGCAGCGGTCCTGAGCGCGTGAAGTGACGGTGTAGGTGGTTTCCACGGTCGGTGAGAAAGCAAGGGACCAGGAGACCGTACCGGTGGCCGTTACCCAGCGAGGCGAAGCAGTCCACGAGTCACCGGTATAGTAGAAGCCATCTGCTGCCCGCTGGACCCGGACCTGCACGGCATCGAGGCCGGACGTGGCATCGCTGGCGAAACCGGTGATGGCCGTGCCGAATGAGCGCAGGTAGCCGGAGATCTGGCTTTCCGCCAGAGGAGGTGTCTTGTCATAGGCGAAGGTGGTCTGGCTGGGAGTCGTCTGCACGTTGCCGCAGCGGTCGACCGAGGTGACCGTCACGGTGTAGAACGACTCGACCGTCGGGGTGAAGGGCAGGGACCAGCTTTGCGTGCCGCTGACCACCAGCCAGGTAGCCAGCGCTGACCAGGTCAAGCCATTGTAGTACTGGCGGTCCGACGCTCGCTGGAGCTGCAACTGCACCG
>ENA-UOWE01001648-UOWE01001648.1-activated-sludge-metagenome-genome-assembly--contig:-NODE-1648-length-26918-cov-28.220675_pt1 | contig 26918 bp, 25 predicted proteins | sample MGYA00249841_ERZ761562 | MGnify/ENA primary metagenome ERZ761562 (study PRJEB28883, sample SAMN05720200) | activated sludge metagenome | isolation source: Anaerobic digester | place: Japan...
ATCAGGAAAGACATTTTACTCAAATTCAAGAACTAAAAAGACAGGAACTGCAACAACATCTCCAACAATAGATTTTTCTCTTGAGCAATATGTCCAATATGATGATTATAGTGGATCGGATTATACGGGAGAAGAATCAACATGGATTAAAACAAGCTCGGCTTCAGGAGCAAATGTGTATCAGGATACAAGAACCGGTCTTTATTGGAGTTCAAGTATAGGTTCATATACAAATTCATTTTCATCCCCATCTACAGGAAAGTGTGATTTCTTTAGTGCCACTCCAAGATCAAGTTATGGTACATCGGGAACGGATCCTGATTGCGGAAATGCCATAAATGCATGCGCAGTTTTAAGTCTTTCTTCAAAGGATGGTCAGTCAGCAGATACAGATTGGTATCTCCCTTCTCAAAAGGAACTAAAATGGGCATATAAAGACGGCATATATAACCAGACTAGCTCTTCATTTACCACTACGAGCGTCTTTTGGTCTTCTACTGAGACGTCAGGCGGTAGCGCGGACGCTTGGTACGAGTACCTCTACAATGGCGGCGCCAACGACTCCGATAAGACCGATAGCTACGCTGTGCGTTGCGTCAGGCGGGATTAGTATTTTGGTAATTTCCGGTCTTCCGTCTTCCGGTGGGCCGGGCCTAGTCCGGGCTCAGCCCGGGACGGGCTGAGCCCTGTCTTACTTTCTAGGCCGGGCCTAGGCTAGGCTCAGCCCGGCACGGGCTGAGCCCTTCTCTCTATTTTTAATAGAATTTACTGTCTTCTTTTTGCGTTTTTTAAGTGGTAGTTTTCCTTATATGCCTATGATTGGTGCTGTTAAAAATTTCACCGAAGGCGGGATTTACCATGTGTATAATAGGGGAGTAAATAAGGAAGATATATTTTTCGCCGATGAGGATTTTTACATTTTTATTGAGTTGTTGGATAGGTATCTCTGTGAGAAGGATCCTTTGGAGTGTACTAAAAATTATAAAGGCAGAATTAGTTTGTTTGCTTTTTGCCTTTTGAGAAATCACATTCACCTTTTTCTGAGACAAACTGATGAGCGGGCTATTACAGAGTTTATGCAAAGTTTGTCCGTGAGTTTTACCATGCGGATAAATAATAAATATAAAAGAGTAGGCCACTTGTTTCAAGGGGTATATAAAGCGAGATCTGTTCTGACGGATGCCGAATTTGCGAATGTTTTTAGATACGTGCATCTTAATGCCGGTGAGACTGAAGAGGAGAGATCGGCTTATCCTTATTCCAGCGCCGGTATGTATTTGAATGCGAGTAAAGGATTGGAAAATGGGGTGGATTTTCCTTTTATTGACACCGCCGCTACTTTTGAGTTTATTTCCAGGGATGTTTGCAGGAATTTGCTTCGGGATTCTCCCGGGCGGTTGGGCCAGGCCTCGGGCGGGGCCTTGGGCGGGCTCAGCCCGGGACGGGCTGAGCCCAGTTCGGACGTACTCCCGGGCTCGGGAGACGGGACGGGAGGCGGGTTCAGCCCGGGACGGGCTGAACCCGGACTAGGTCCGACCCTGCCTAGGCCCAGCCCGGTGGTATAATTTAAACATGGAAAAAAATAAAAACATATTTCCCCTTATTGTCATATTTGTCGTAGTAGCGGCTCTCATCGGAGGAGCATATTGGTTTGGAAAAAATAGTATGCAAAATAGTGCCTTTGTAGATGTGCGGGAAGTTTCCGATGACGAAACTGGGGAGGGTAAAGAAGATGCTTCGGGAGAAGAGGATTTAACCGAAGAGAGTAGCGCCCCCGCCGAAGAGGGTAGCGCCTCCGCCGGGGAGTTTTCTGCTTCATCTTCTTCATCTGCCGCCGCCGACTCCCCTTCCACTTCTGAGCCTTCCGTGCCTGAAGAATCCGATGAGAGTGTGATAGAAACTCTAAAACTCCTTTTTGCGCAAAAATATGAAAAGCGAATAGACGATATTTTCGTGACCATTTCAAAAAGAGAAGGAGATTACCTTGTTGGTAGCGTCAAATTCGCAGGAGAAGATGCCGGAGCTCATGTTCTTGCCGCCAAAGTAAACGGATCATGGAAAATAATTTTTGACGGAAATGGAATGTGGACTTGCGATATTGTGGATGTTGTAGATTTTCCTTCAACTTTAGTTCCCGAGTGTTTGGATGAAAACACAATGGAAGTGGTAAATCGGTAGGCCCGGGCTAGGCCCGGACTAGGCTCAGCCCGGCACGGGCTGAGCCCGCTATAGTATGAACCCCCAGCAAATAGATGCTATTAAACATTTGAATGGTCCCGCGCTTGTGGTTGCAGGACCGGGCAGTGGTAAAACCCGTGTTTTAACTTACAGAGTTGCTAATTTAATTCAAAACCACGGAATTTCAGAATCAAACATTTTATGTGTAACATTTACTAATAAAGCGGCAGAAGAGATAAGGCAAAGAGTGGAGATTTTATTATCCAATCCAAAAAGCACTTCCGTTTCTCCGGGTCGGACCCGGGCAAGGCTCAGCCCGGCCCGGGCTGAGCCCGGAGGAAGGCCCGGAGGAGGAGGAACATTTCACTCCGTCTGCTCAAAAATTCTTCGCAAAGACGGATACAATATCGGGATTCCTCCCTCGTTTGTCATTTACGACACCGAAGATTCCGCATCCATAATAAAATACATCATAAAAGATTTCGGAATTGATCCGAAAAGATTTCATCCTCACGGAGTTTTGGAAACAATTTCAAGTGCAAAGTCTGAACTTGTAGATCCTTCGGATTACGAAAATTATGCTCAGGGATATTATCAAAAAACTGTATCAAAAATTTATCCGGAATACCAAAAAAGGTTGAAAGAAAGCAATGCCCTTGACTTTGACGATCTTCTCTTTTTCACCGTAAAACTCTTTGAAACCGAAAAAAAAGTCTTAGAAAAGTATCAAAATATTTTTCAATACATTTTAGTTGACGAATATCAGGACACAAATAGAGCTCAGTATGTTTTAACAAAATTGGTTTCGGGCTCAAAAAGGAACTTATTTGTAGTCGGAGATATGTCGCAGGCAATATACAGCTTTCGCGGAGCTGATTTTCGCAATATTTTAAATTTTCAAAAAGATTATCCTGACGCAAAAATTTACAATTTAGAGCAAAACTACCGCTCAACCCAAATAATTTTAGATGCGGCAAAGAATCTGATAAAAAATAATTCCACCCACATACCGCTAGCTCTTTGGACGGACAAAAAAGGAGGAGAGAAGATAGTTATTTTCTCCGGAAGCTCGGGGGACGAGGAGGTTTCTTTTGTTGTGGAGGAAATAATAGAAGGATTAAAAGCAGGAAGAATATTTTCTGATTTTGCAATTTTATACAGGACAAATGCTCAATCTCGGGTAATTGAGGAAGCTTTAATAAAAAATCGAATCCCGTACAAAGTTTTTGGGGGCGTGCGCTTTTACTCTAGAAGGGAAATAAAAGATATCGTTTCCTATTTAAAGGTAATTCACAATCCAAAAGATTCGGTTTCCTGGACAAGAATTATAAATGTTCCTACGCGGGGAGTAGGGCAAAAAACACTTGAAAAATTAAAAAACGCAAAATGGGATTTGGATGAGATAGAAAAAACAGCGAAAATCCCCATAAAAAAATGGATATCAAAAAAAGATGAATTATCTACTTTGGAGCTGATGGAAGAAGTTTTAAAAGATACCGATTATGTTAAGTGGCTTGACGATGGCACTGAAGAAGCTTTAAGCAGAATAGAAAATATAAAAGAATTGAAATCTGTGGCATCAATCTTTGTTGATTTGGGAGAGTTTTTGGAAAGTGTCTCTTTAATTGAAGACACCGATAAACCACGTGGTTCAACTGAATCAAATTGTGTAACTCTTATGACCGCCCACGCTTCAAAAGGATTAGAGTTTCTTGTTGTCTTTATTATTGGAATGGAAGAGGGGCTTTTTCCTCATTCCAATTCCTTGGATAGCAATGATGAGCTTGAAGAGGAGAGAAGGCTTTGTTATGTTGCCATGACAAGAGCAAAAGAGAAAATCTATATGACAAACGCCCGATCCCGTTTGTATTTTGGAAACACCCAGCAAAATCTTCCGAGCAGATTTTTATCAGAAATACCGGAGGAGTTGGTGGAGTTTAAGGGTTTGGGTTTCAATAATTATTTCGGAAAAAAGAAAAAAGAGGAGGAGTTTTTAGACGATCTGGATTTTGATAGGGGATATTTTAAGTGGGAGTAAGGAATTAAAACCTCATTTTATTTGTCTATTGTTTTTGATTCTCTTATTTTCTCTGTCTTAGCTTTTCCGTTTATACTTTTAGGGGAGACACTACTTTATATTTGATAATGATTTCTCCTTCTACATATTTCGGATCATTTTTGCTATACCCGACGTCTTACTACCTGAGTACAATACACAGTTTTCTTCCTCATAGCGATATATAAAACTGCATCTGATAAAATATAACCATGTTTAAGCCTCATAGGTACCTTGGCCAAAATTTCCTGACTGACAGAACAATAGCTGATCAGATGGTGTCTGCTTTAGAAATTGAAAACGGCGATGAGATAGTAGAAATAGGATCGGGCTTTGGTATCATCACCGAAGCATTGTTGAAAAAATCAAAAGATAAAAAAGTGAAAATAAATGCTGTAGAAATAGACGGAAGATTGTATAAGAATCTTGTGGAGAGATTTTCCGGGGAAGAGAGAATAGAGTTTTATAATGAAGATTTTCTCAGATGGTTTCCGCAATTTTCTTTTCAAGGAGAACTTAAAATAATAGGTTCCATTCCATATTACATTACATCCCCAATAATTCACCAAATTATAAAAGCGGATAGAAGACCAAAGATAGCAATTCTGCTTGTTCAAAAAGAAGTAGCGGAAAAAATAAAAAGCACTGCTCCGGATTCTTCTTATTTGTCTTCTTTTGTTCAAACATTTTTTGATGTTCAATATTTGGGGAAAGTTCCAAGTAGGAAATTTAATCCCGAGCCGGAGGTAGATGGCGGGGTTTTAAAGTTAATTCGCAAGGAGAAAGATGAAGATTTTCTTCCTGATTTTATCAGAAGATACGAAGGTTTTTTGCATAAGGCATACTCAAACCCCCGAAAGATGTTGAATAAGGTTTTTAAGAAAGATGAGTTAGAAAAGGGTAAAATTGATCCGCATCTGCGTCCTCAAAATTTAGATGCAGAGGAATGGCTTACTTTTTTTAAAGTTTTAAATGATGTTTAGTATCTGTATACCGACATTAAACGAGGAAAAATATATCGGAGGAATACTTGGATGTTTGGAGAAACAAACCTTCAGGGATTTTGAAGTTATCGTTGCTGATGGGAAGTCCTCTGATAACACTAAGAAGGAAGTAATGAAATTTTCCGATAAACTCCCTGTCACATTTTTGGAGTCCCCAAAAAGAGGGGTTTCCTTTCAACGGAACTATGCGGCAAAATCAGCAAAGGGAAAATATATTATCTTTTTTGATGCTGACGTTATGATAGAAGATGATTTTTTGCAAAAAATAAACAGCTATTTGGAAAAAGAAGATATTGATATTTTAACTACTTGGAATAAACCAATGTCCAGCAAACCTATCGATGAGTTTATTTATCTTTTTATGAATATATTTATGCTTGAGTTGATAAAGAAAAAAAGTCCGGGAGCAGTCGGAGTTTTCATTTGCGTTAAAAAAAGTTCTTTTGAAAAAATTGGCGGTTTTAGGGAAAATGTGAATTTTGGGGAAGATTTTGACCTTGCAAAAAGGTTGCATGATAGCGGATTTACCTACGCTTTATTAAAAAAACCCAAGATTCACGTGTCGGTTAGGCGTTTTGATAAAGAGGGAAGATTAAACATGATAATTAAAAATTTGAGAGCCACCACCTATTATCTAAAGGACAAGGAAAATTACATAGACAAAATACAGGGAAAGTTTAAGCATGAATTCGGGAAATTTTAGAATTTGGTATTTGTAGATAAGATCAAGGCCCGGGAAATTAACATTGTTTAATCTCTGCGGGCCTTCTTTTTAGCCCGAAAGATTTTTCGGACTGTGTACTCTTTGATCCCGTCCCTTTTCGGACGATATTTAGTTGTGCTTCATAAAATAAACTATTTGGTATCAATAGTCAATGGTATACTGATATTATGAAAACGCATGTTCTGCAATCCGAGCTTTGGGAGAAATTCAAAAACGACTACGGCACCCCGGCTATAAGAGTCGGAAAAATTCTTTATACAAAACATAGAATTCCGTTTTCAAATTACTATTATGGGTATTGCGCCCGGGTAAATCCGTTTGATATTGATTTTGATGCGTTGGAAAAATCTTTGAAAGAGAATAATTGTGTTGCTGTGCATTTTGATGTTCCTAATGTTACAAAAGATGATGAGAATGCGGAAAAAGCGGAGAAAATATTGAAAGAAAGGTGTGTTAAATCCCGCAGGGAGGAATTCGCAAAAGGAAATTTTCTGATGGATTTGACGAAAGATGAAAAGGAAATCTTAGCTAATATGCATAAAAAACATAGATATAACATTGGTTTGGCAGAAAAGAAGGGAGTTAAGGTCAGAGAAAGCACGGATGATGCGGATTTTGATATTTTTTATGATCTTTATGCGGAAACAGCTAAAAGGCAAAGATTTTTTGGTCGTTCAAAAACTTATCTTGGGAAAGTTTGGAAAATTTTTAGAGAAGAAAATGCCTCCTTTCTTTTGATAGCTGAACATGATGAAAAGCCTCTTTCAGCTTGGATGCTTCTTACATATGAAAATGTTTTATATTACCCCTATGGTGGTTCTACAGAGAGAGATAAAAATCTTCAATCAAGTTGTCTTCTAGGTTGGGAAGCCATAAAATTCGGAAAAAAGATAGGATGCGAGTTATTTGATATGTGGGGAGCGGCAGAGGATATGAGTAATAAAAATGATCAATATTACGGATTTTCGGTTTTTAAACAGAAGTTCGGAGCTAGGCATGTTACTTATATAGATTCCTATGATTTTGTGATAAATGAGCCAGTTTACAAAATGTTTACTGTGGCAAACGATGTAAGATGGAAACTTTTAAATATATTAAAATGAAACCCGATGTTGATATAAGACAAAGTGATAAATGGGCGCAGTATCTTGAAAACATGGGTTGGAAATATCATAGAACGAGTCGCGGAATAAACATTTGTTACAGAAAAACATTTTTTGGCTCCGTAGTAAAAATTCAGAAACCGGTGTCTATCACGGATAGTGATATTGAGGAAATAGAGAGGTTTTGTAAAGGTTATAAACCCATTTTCATTAAAATTGAACCTTTTATTGGACAGGATATTTCCGTTTTGGAAAAAAGAGGGTACAAACCCAGTAGAGAGCCATTAACTCCTCCTTCCACAAGTTACATTGACCTTACAAAATCAGAAGAGGAGCTTTGGAAAAATATCTCGCGTAGTGGAAGGTATTCTATAAGAAAGGCGGAAAAAGAAAATACAATTACAAGGTTTTATCAAAACCCTCCCGAAGAAAAGTTAAATTTGTATTTTGAAATAGTTCGCGAAACCGGAAGAAGAAAACATTTTTATGTCCAACCAATAAAGGATCTTAAAAATAAAGTAAAAGTATTTGGAAAAGATTCACACTTAGCCCTGTCCTTTGATCAAAATGGGAATCTTTTAAGCGGGAAGTTTTTTCTTTGTTTTAATGATATGGTTTTGTATTCTACTGCCGGTACTTCAGAAATGGGTTTAAAAACAGAAGCGGGTTACGAACTTTTGTGGAGATCAATTTTATATTTTAAAGGTTTAGGCTACAAAATATTGGATTTAGAAGGAATATATGACCCCAGATTTGAACAGGTTACTAAAAATTGGGGAGGTTTTTCTCTTTTTAAGGAAAAGTTTGGAGGAGAAAAAATAGAGTTTCCATATCCTTATATTAAATACTTCAGTCCATTTTTTAAGATTTTATCTAAAATTTCTGAACTGCCCTTGTAGATTTCCGATTCTAAATCTTCTTAAGAACTATTTTCTTTCAGCAAAGGGGCAAATTTCTTTGTAATCGCACCATTCGCAATCTTTTCCGGGCTTTGGTTCAAAATTACCCTCTTTTATTTCTTCAGCAACTTCTTTTATGATTTTTTTCTGCGCTTCTACTTGTTTTTTTGTTCTTTTTGTAGATAGTTTTGTTCCTGATTCAACATAATAAAAACTCAAAATGTCCGGTTTTATTTTTAATGCTTCAGTTGCGGCCATTGTATAAATAGTCATTTGTACGTCATTATCAACTTCTTTTTGAGTTTTTGTGTTTCCGGTTTTGTAATCTATTATTTCTATTTTTCCGTCCGGTAATTGATCTATTCTATCTATTTTTCCATTGATTTTTAGCCCATCTATATCAAGTATGAAGTTTTTCTCCAAACCCAAGTGTTTAAACTTTAGATTATTGTTTTCTTCATAATATTTTTTCAGAACTTCTTTTCCGTATTCAAATTGAGCTTTTCTGTGTTTTTCATCTCTGTAACCAAGCGGTATCCATTTTTTTTCATATATTTCTAACAATTCATCAAGAGTTACCTCTTTTCCAAACATTTTTCTAACATGAAATTCCTTTAAAGTCTCATGAATAGTAGTTCCAAAGCTTAAGGTGTGTTTTGGGGGAACCGGTATTTTAAGTGTGTAGGAATATTTATATCTTAAAGGGCAAATCAAATAATTGTCTATTTGTGAGTAACTTAAATATTCCGGCGCTTTTCCTTCTATTTTTATTATTTTCGGCTCTCTGAATTTTGTTTCCACTCCAAATAAACTTGATTGTTTGGCTTTTTTCTCTTTGTCCGTGCTTTTTATTTCCTGAATTTTTAACCCCGTTTCTTGTAAGTAGCCGCTTGGTATGGTATCTCTTTTCCCCCCGTAATTTTTTCCCAAAGTCATGAAAAGATATTTTTGAGCTCTTGTCATTCCCACATAAAAAAGTCTTCTTTCTTCTTGAATATGCTCATTTCCGGTTGGCAAGGTTTCTTTAATTAATTCTTCCGGAACTTCTATTGTATCTCCCTGATTTCTTGTCGGAAATCTTCCTGAAACTAAATTGACCATGAAAACAACGGGAAATTCCAACCCCTTCGAGGCGTGAACTGTCATTAGATTTATGGTGTCGATATCTTCAATTTCCGCCTGAGCTGGATTTTCCCCCGCTTCAATTATCATGTCCAAATAATCTACCAGATTTACTACTGTCGGCATCTCTCCTGTTTCGTTGTGATAGTCAACTTCAAATTTTTGTACTCTTTGCAAAAAAAGGTTAAGATTTTTGATGCAAAGCTCATTTTCTACCGTCTCCTCTTCTAGAAATTGGTTTAGATAGTTTGTTGAATTGACGACCTCAAAAACCATTTCTGTAGGAGTGTTTTTGGTAATATTTTTTTGAAATTCTTCAATTGTTTTTACTAAAAAGGCAACCTTCTCGTCTTTTGATTTTTTTACCTGTTCCCAAAGATCGGTTTTTTCATATCTTGATTTTGATAAAAGTTCCGAAATTTCTTTGTACGGAATTTCCAAACTTTCTATGTTTAGTACACGATAAAGATTTATACCATCTTGTGTATTTATTATTACTCTCAAAAAAGCCAAAATATCTCTAACTTCGTCTCTATCGTATAAACCTCTATTTCCTACCAGCTGATAGGGGAGGCCGTATTTTCTAAGAGCCATTACAAAAGGATCGAGGTGGTTATTTGCCCGGGCAAGAATTGCAAAATCTTTGTATGTGTACTGGGGTTCTTTCGCTAGTATTTCCAGAATTTTTGAAATCACCAATTCCACCTCGTCTTCCAAGGTTTCTGTTTGGAGAATTTTTGGGTTTGATCCCGAATTTATCCCGATGAGTTTTTTTGAAATTCCGAGTTTTGATTCAAGCGTGTCCGGATTGTTGTTTTGAATCAGTTTGTATGCCGCATCAAGTATTTCTTGAGTAGATCGATAGTTTTTTAAGAGCGTAATCATTTTTGAATCTTTATAGTCTTCCATGAATTGGAGAATGTTTGAAACAGCGGCGCCTCTGAATTTGTAAATAGACTGAGAGTCGTCTCCGACCACGAGAAGGCTTCTTCCTGATTCCTTTATTTCTTTCGTTGGAAAAAGAAGTTTAATAAGCTCGTATTGGGCGTAATTTGTATCCTGAAACTCGTCCACCAGAATATGTTTAAATTGATTTTTATATTCAGCTAAAATATTAGGTCGCGCATTTAAAAGTTTTATCACCCAAATTATTAGATTGCCAAAATCCATAGCAGAACCTTCTATTTTCAAACGCTCATATTCGGCGTAAATATATGACAATTCTTCCCATCTTTGTTTTTCTTCATCACTTGTGTAATTAGAGTGCTTAACAAACTCTAGTAGTTCTTCGGGAGAGACATTTTCATCCTGAAGTCTTGATATAAAAGTTAAAATTGCAGATATAAATTTGGTCGGATTTCCCAGGGGTCTGAAATATTTTAGTTTGAGGTCAAAGAGGTTTTTTCTAAGTAAAAGCCATTGGTCGGATGGGGAGAGTATTTTGTATGAAGGATCAATTCCTATCTCAATACCTTTTTCTTTCAAAATTCTGTCGGCAAATGAATGAAAAGTATAAACCCACGGTTCTTCGTAGCCCAACGGCATTATGTCACCGACTCTGTCAACCATTTCCTGAGCGGCTTTTTCCGTGAAAGTGAGGGCAAGTATTTCTTGGGGATCGACATTTTTTTCCTTTATTAGATACCTTATTCTTTCTGTTATTACTCTGGTTTTTCCGGTTCCGGCTCCTGCTACTACAAGGACCGGTCCTGATTTATGTTTTACAGCTTTAAGTTGCTCTTCATTTAATTCCGTTTTAATTTTTGGCATGTGTAACAAATAAAAAATTATTATTCCAAAAGCTCGTTTTGCTCTTGGGCATTTTCGTTGCTGTCTTCTTCCGGTTTCTCAATAGCTTCTTCTCCCGATTTTTCGATAGCATGGGTTTTTTCAATTCTTCCAAGAAGTCTTGAGTATCGGCTTTTAACGCTATCCATTGTTTTGTACGAATTGGAAATATGTCTTTCCAGAACGTTTAAATCAGCATTAAATTTGTTTGCCTCCACTCTTATTCCCGCCAGGGCTTTTAGAATTTCTCCCGTGTGTTTTTGTAATTCGTGCTGTTGGTAAGCTACAAGCAAAACTTTCAAAAAATACGATAGAGTATTAGGAGAAGCCATTACTATGTTCTTGTTTTTTGCAAAATCCTCAATTTCCGGTGTATTTACTATTAGTTCGTAGTAAACATTTTCTGAAGGGACATACATAATAGCTTGGTCAGTTGTTTTTTCTTCCGGGAGAATGTACTTACTCGATATTTCTTCAATCCTTTTTTTAACATCTGATATAAACATTTTCTTGTATTTGTCCCTTTCCGGTTGGGTTTCAGCCGTTATCATGGCCTTAAAATTTTCCATTGGGAATTTAGAATCTATTGGGATGATGCCCCTATCTGTAAAGATTACAGCATCGCAAATACTCCCGTCCTTGAACTTATATTGTGTTTTATACAGATCCTTTGGGAGAAAGTTTTCAAGTATTTCGTATAAAAATTGTTCCCCCAAACCCCCTCTTAGTTTAGGGGATTTTAAAATGTTGCTAAGGTCTTTTATATCCGTACCAAACTCTTGTATTCCTCCTAATTGTTTTTGCACCTCTCGTATTACGTCACTTGATTTTTCTAAACGCTCGGAAATGAATTTTGTCTGTTGGCTCAAGGTTTCTCTATGATTTTTCATCTGTTCCTCAATTGTCATTCTCTGGTCTTTTAATTGTCTTTCCATTACTTCTGTGTTTTTTTCCATTGTTCCTTTCATGTCTTTAAGCCATTCCATCAAAACAGTATTTTCAGGATTTTCCGATTTTTTTAACTGAGATAAAATGTACTGACCTATTAAAAATATGGCTCCCACGATCAATATTGCGAAAATAATTAGTGTTTGAGTGTTCATAGTTTATATTCTACCAGAGTGTTAAAATCAAACCATGCCTAAGTTTATTAAATTTAGAATTGCTGTTGTTGCAGTTTTGTGGATTTTTTGGATTTATCTTCTTCTATTTGCTATATCTCCAAACTCATACTGGGAAATTTTTCTTTTTTTGGGGGTGTTGTTTTTTGCCTTGGGGTTAACTCTTTCATTTATTTTTTACCTTTTTAATAAAAAGAAATATCCTAAATTTACCGACCTGAAGGTTTTATACAAAAAAGGTTCTAAATGGGGATTTTTTGCCAGTTTTGTAATTATAGGTGTTGCTTTTCTAGATGCTTTTCACATCATGACAACATTGAATTTATTTTTGTTCGGGCTTTTGTGTATTGGAATTTTTATAGAAACAAGAGGTAGAAAGTGATGTTGTTTTTCTTTGGGTATTTCTTTTTGTTTTAATGAAAATCTGTACATAATGTGTGCCTGTTGATAAAATCTCTCTGTGAAAAAGAAAATTTTAATTACAACCGCAATAGATTATGTTAATGATGTAATTCACATCGGCCATGCTTATCAGAAAATTTTAGCTGATTGTGTTGCAAGATTTGAAAGAATAAGAAGGGGAAGTGAAAATGTTTTCTTTGTTACCGGAACCGATGAACACGGACAAAAAGTTTACAATGTGGCTAAAGAACGGGGTGTGGATGTGAAAGAATTTGTTGATGAAATATCAAAAAAAGATCAGGAACAGCAAGATTCTATTCAGATTTCTTACGATAGGTTTATAAGAACCACGGACGGGGATCACAAAAAAACAGCAGAAGATTTCTTTAGAAAAGTCTATAACGCCGGCTATATTTACAAAGATAATTACAAAGGTTTATATTGCGAGGGATGCGAATCTTACAAGACTGAAAAGGATTTAATAAACGGGAGATGTGCTTTACATCCGGGATTGGAAATACAGGTTGTAGAAGAAGAAAATTATTTTTTCAAATTCTCGTCTTTTAAAGATTTTTTGAGAACCTTATATGAAAAAAATCCTGATTTTGTTTTACCTAATTCCCGTTATAGGGAAATGTATGCTTTTATTGACACCATAGAAGACATCCCAATTACTAGAAGAAAGGAGAAACTTCCATGGGGTATAGAGTGTCCGATTGATAAAAATCATGTGATTTGGGTTTGGTTTGATGCCTTGATTAATTACTTAACCTTTGGTTTACAGGTTAATTCTTGGGATGAAGATACGGAAATAGTTCATTTTTTGGGGAAAGATAATGCTAGAATGCACGCACTCTTATGGCCGTGTATGCTCAAAGCCGCCGGTTATAGTATGCCGACTCATGTATATGTGAATGCTTTCTTAAGTATGAACGGGAAGAAAATTAGCAAAAGTTTAGGAAATATTGTTGCTCCAAAAGATTTAGTGGAGAGATACGGAGTTGACCCTGTTAGATATTATTTTTTAAGGTACGGACCGATAATTGAGGATTCTGATTTTTCGGAGTCTCATTTTCAGGAAGTTTATAATGCTGACCTCGCTAATGGTTTAGGGAACACAGTTGCGAGATTAGCAAAATTGGCCGAAAAATCAGATTTTTCTTTAATTGCAGAAAAAGAAAAAAAAGATACTTTTTTAGAGCTTTCTCAGTATTTTGATGAATTTAGGGTTGATCTCGCTCTACAAAAGATTTGGTCAAAACTAGCTAACCTTGATAAACATATTAACGAAAATTCTCCTTGGTCAATAAAAAACAATGATAAGTTGAGGGAGGTTTTAGAGTACGAGATTGGTGAGTTATGCAATATTGCAGAGTTATGTAAGCCTTTTGTTCCCGGGACATCAGAGAAAATATTAAAAATATTCAGAAGCGGAAAAATTTCTTCAGCCCCATTTTTGTTTCCTAGAATTTAATTAGATGTAAAATACAGATGAAAAAATTACTCATTATAGATACATTCAATTTTTTGCACCGAGCTTATCATGCTCTCCCAAAGACTTTTCGTGGTCCCGATGGTCAGCCCACTAATGCGATTTATGGTTTTACATCCATGCTTATAAATGTCTTGAATCAAATAAAACCCGATTATGTTGTTGCCGCATTAGATGGAAAAGAACCGACCTTTAGAGTAGGTGAGTTCACTGCTTATAAAGCGCAAAGAAAACCAATGGAAGAAGATTTACAAACCCAAATTCCTAAAGTTTTTGAAGTTTTAGATGCCTTTAATATTAAAAAAATAGTTGTTGAAGGATATGAGGCCGATGATGTTATTGGTACTGTAGCAACAAAACTTAAAGGAAAAGTGGACATTTTGATTATAAGTAATGACAGAGATTTATGGCAACTTGCAGGTAATGGAAATATTATTATGGTTCCGGGGAAAAAAGGTGAATTTGAATGGTTGGGAGAAAAGGAAGTAGATGCAAAGCTCGGTTTTGAGGCTGATAAAATAGCTGACTACAAGGGGTTGCGCGGAGACCCGGGTGATAATATACCCGGCGTTTTTGGAGTTGGTGAGGTTACGGCTACAAAATTATTGCAAAAGTACGGCTCCTTGGAGGAAATTTACAGAAATATTGAAAAAATTGAGCCCGAGTCTCTGAAGAAAAAGCTATTGGAAAGTTACGAACAGGCTCTTATGAGCAAAAGGCTTGCTCAAATAGTTTTAGATGTTCCTTTTCAGATTAATTTAGAGGAGTGCAAATATAGTGATTTAAATAAAATTAAGGTTAAAGAAACTTTGGAAAAATATAATTTTAAATCTCTTATAAAAAGATTGGGTTTTAGTGTTGATGAAAAGAAAAAGGATAAAGAATCGGAAGTTTCAGATAAACAACTTTCTCTTTTGTAGATTTTAAAAATCTTGAAAAATTAAGTTCTATTGCGTGGATATTTTAAGTTTCAGCCTAAGTTCTTCAAATTAAATGTATAATTTTTCTATGTCAGATTTAAATAATGTTGACAAAATAGTTAAAACATTGAAAAAGAAATACCCTAGTCCCAGAACAGAGTTAATTCACGAAAATGAGTATCAGCTTGCGGTAGCTGTCATGTTATCTGCCCAAACTACGGATAAAAAAGTGAATCAAGTTACTCCGCGACTGTTTAAAAAATATCCTTCCTGGGAAAGTTTGGCTTCTGCAGATCTTTTAGATGTACAAAATTTAATTAAAGAAGTAAATTTTTACAAAGGAAAAGCTGGGAGGTTAATACAAGCGGGTAGAGTAGTTACCTTAAATTTTGGTGGAGTTCTTCCTAGAAATATGGAAGATTTAATGAAAATTCCCGGTGTAGCAAGGAAAAGCGCTAATGTAATTATGCAAGAGCTATGGGGAATTGCTGATGGAATAGTAGTAGATACGCATGTAAAAAGAGTTTCTAATAGACTTGGACTGACCAAAGAACAGGATCCGGAGAAAATTGAGAAAGATTTAATGAAAATTATTCCGAAAAGAAGCTGGAGAAATTTTTCCGGAGCAATGGTTTTACACGGTAGGTATATTTGCACAGCTAAAAGTCCTAAATGCGAAGAGTGCCCTTTAAATGAGATTTGTCCAAGCGCTTTTAAAATAAATTAAAAATATATTGCCCGATTTTCTTATTGGTTGTTTCCTTCAGGTGGTGACGGGTTTGTTTGTGATGGAACTGTTTCCGTTGGTTGTGTTGATGAAGTAGGGATATTTTTTGGAAGAGGTTTAACTTCTATTGATCCAAAGTCTTCCGAATTTACTTCTTCGTAAGTCCAAATTCCCAGCTGAGTCATTTTAAATGTAAAGGTTTCGTTAGGTTTTATTTCAACCGGTTGCTTAAGCTCTTCGTAAGTTGGTTTTATCTGCCGAAGATAAATTACTTTATCAGTTTTATTTGTCCATTCTACGCTCTGTCCTACATAGCATCTGAATATTTTTGGTTCAAACCCCTCATTTGTATAATCTATCTTTGTTTTTCCAAAGATCTCGTCAACATTGACTTCTTCCTCTTTTTCTACATTTGTATCTTTACCTTCTTCATTTAAAGTATTTTCATTTTCTTGATAATTTTCTGTATTTTCGTAAATTACTTTGTAAAACTCTTCATCCGCGTCATCAATTTTAGTGAGTTGAGTTTCTTTTCCGGGTCTCATTCTGTAGGCTACGAGTATAATCGCAAATACAACGGCTATAATTAGACCCATTATAAAAATTGATTTATTTCTTTCAAAAAATTCAGCCATCTTGTTACTAGATTATACTACCTACAATTTAAGGTATGGAAAATTAAATTATTTTTTTAACTAATTTTTCCATTTCGTCTTTTGTTAATATTCCGGTTCCCGCATTTTCTTTTGTTATTTCAGCAAATGCGTTTATAGATCCCCAGCCAAGTGCCTCTTTAAGAGTTTTTTTATGAAAAATTGCTGAAACGAATCCCGATGCGAATGAATCCCCGGCTCCTGTTTTGTCTTTAACCTCTCTTCCATCGGAGTACGCGCTTACTTTAACTAAATTTTCTCCATCAAACCCGCTTGCTCCGTTTTTACCGTCGGTTATTACAGTAAGCTTGGGGCCTAGTTTTTGCAGGTCAATGTGCATCTTTGGTAAGGGTTTTTCTCCGATTAATCTGACGGCTTCTTCTAAATTTACTATTAAAATATTGGTTACTTCTAAAAACTCTTTTATATGATTGTAACCGGCCTTCATATGAATTGTTCCCGGATTGAAAATTACACCTATATCTCTGTTTTTTTCTATGTAATCTATTAATTCCGTTTGAAATTTTTCAAAACCTTCGCCTATGGATGTGTAGTAGAGGAGTGTTGGTTTAGGCCAATCTCTAATTTTGTATTTTCTGGGCGCGTGGTATGAAAAAATTGTTCTTTCATAGTTGTAGATTATTATCGCGTTCACATTGGTTGCATCTCCGGGTGTTTTAATGCAATATGTAGTATCAATTCCTCTTTCTGCAAGCTCTTTTATTAATTTTTCTCCGTTTTGATCATTTCCAATTTCTGTATATACGCCGGTTTTTAAACCCAATCTATTACAACCGGTTGCCACATTTACACTATTTCCCCCAATAGATGAAAAAAATTGATCTACCGGTATTTTGCTTCCGTGTATAAAGCAGATTTGAGGTGTTTCCGATTCTTCTATTCTTACTTCGTCAGCTGAAGAAATATGAAGAGTTATGTCTATGCATGAATCTCCAATAGTTAAAATATCCATCTTTATTTCTGCTCCTTTTTTTCTTTTAAAAATTTTAGAATTTTATTTTCTATGTGGTGGGCACTTAGTACATACTTATCCTTTAGTTCTTCATAACTTCCTGATTCACCAAACGAATCGTTCATTCCTACTCTCAAGAGAGGGGAGGGAAGTTTTTCACACAAGAGTTCTGATATAGCTCCGCCAAGTCCTCCGTTAATTTGATGTTCCTCAATTGTTACCGCTTTCCCCGTTTTTCTGATAGATTCCAAAATTCTGTATTCATCAAGTGGTTTTATGGTCGGTGAGACTATTAATTCCGCTTCAATTTTGTATTTTGCTCTTAAGTTCCTTACTGCCAATAAAGCTTCGTATGTTATTGATCCGCAGGAAATTACCGTAATATCTTTTCCTTCCACAAAAATATCGGCTTTTCCTATTCTAAATGGAGTTTCTTTTGTTGTTAGATCAGGGATTTTAGCTTTTGAAAATCTTAAGTAAACAGGACCCTGAATTTTTGATACTTCTATTACCGCCTTTTTTGTTTGCTCATAATCTATTGGGCTCACTACAACCATGTTAGGAAGCACCCTCATTAACGCAATGTCCTCTAAAGGTTCTGCCGATGCTCCGTCGGGACCATTTGAAAAACCTTCATGCGAACCGCATATTTTTACATTAGCGTTGTTCATGCATATTGATAATCTTATTTGGTCCCAGCTTCTATATGCTATAAAAACAGCATGTGAAACTGCGTACGGAATCTTTCCTTCCGTGGACAAGCCGGCAGCAATAGAGCACATATTTTGTTCGGCTATTCCGGTTTGTATGAATCTTTGGGGAAACTTTTCTGCGAAATCTTTAAGTTTAGTTGATTCTGCTAAATCTGCGGATAGAACTACAACAGATAGGTTTTTCTCCGCTAATTCAATCACACCTTCGCCAAAACCGTCTCTAGGAGATCTCGCTGTAGCGCTTTTCAAGAACACATCCTGGTTTAATTTTAATCTAGCGTTTAGCATGGGCAGTTAATCATTGTTCTATTAATTAGTTATTCTACTTTCGCTTTCAGTAGATTGATCAATTTCCTGCTCTTGTTCTTCATCACATTGTATTGCTTTGGTTATCCTCTCAAATTTTATTTCCCAATCAGTTTTTGACACTATTACCATATCTACGGCTATATTTTTATCCATTTCCACTTGGCACTCATCCTCGGGATTCGTTTCCTCCACTTCTACTAAAAGCCTTTTTTCTTTTTTATCTTCATATACTTTTTTGATTTTTAATTTATGCTCAGTTTCATCATTTGTTTCTGTGGAAACGGCTAATACCATATCTTTGTCAAAATTTATCTGCTCTTTTATTGTAAGCAAACCTGTTTCATCAATGAGATTTAAGAATTCCGTAAGTTCCTGATTATTTTTTATTACCCTTCTTTGCTTTTCTATAACTTTATCTGTGTATATAACGGTGGGAAAACCTTCTATTCTTTGAATAGTCAGGGTGTCATCTGATTTGGAAAAATTTATTTCCCCCTTGAGTAAAAAATACCCCACCCCTAAAATTACTCCAATCAGTATCACGACAGGTAATAAACTGATTCTTAAAGATGCTTTTTGTTTATTGTTCATAAATTTTCCTTTCTGCAAATTTCTAAATTATTGATCGTAATTCTTCCTTAGCGGCAATAGCTTCCTTTTTACTTGGTACCTTGCCATGCCATTGATAATTATTTTCCATAAACTCAATACCTTCACCCGGTATTGTGTGAGCAATTATAGCAGTTGGACGTTGGGTTATCGACTTTGCCATTTTGCAAGCGCTTATTATCTCTTCAATGCTATGACCGTTAATCTCTATTACAAACCAATTAAAGCTCTCTAATTTGTCTTTCAGGTTTTCTAATGGCATGACGTCTTCTGTTTTACCATCGCTTTGAATATTATTTCTATCTATTATCCATGTAATGTTATTTAATTTTTTATTCGGAGCAAACATTGCTGATTCCCATATTTGTCCTTCATTGAGCTCTCCGTCTCCGGTCATGCAATAAATTCTGTAATCAAGATCATCCATTTTAGCTGCTATTGCTATTCCTATTGCTTGAGATAGACCTTGGCCTAGTGAACCGCTGGTGTTTTCTATTCCCGGAAGTGAATTCTTTTTTGGGTGACCTTGCAGTTTTGAATTTATTTTTCGTAATTTCCACAATTCAGATTTTGGAAAAAAACCTCTCTCCGACAGAGTAGCATACCAGATAGGGCATATGTGTCCATTTGAGAGCAAAAATCTATCGCGGTCCTTTTTGTACGGCTTTTTGGGATTTATGTTTAAAATTTGAAAATAAAGAGCTGTGAAAATCTCTGCTGTTCCTAAAGATCCTGCCGTATGTCCGGAACCCGCTTCCGTAAGCATATCAATTACGGTTTGCTTAAGTTTGTTTGATGTTTTGTATAATTCTTCTATACCGATTTTTGCGGTCTTTTTCTTATTAACAGGCATTAAATTAAGTATATCACAGGATTATATTGTTGTGTTTTTGACTGTTTCTTTGATTTATTGTATAATCCCACTCTGGGTTGGTTAACAATAGAGGTAGGCTTGTCTGTCTCTCCTTTCTCCTACTTCTATCTTCTAAATTTCGTTCTTGTTTATACGCAAAAACGAAAATAGAGGAGAATAAGAAAGTCGCTTACCGGCCCATGAGCTTGTTACACGTTTAGCGTCGGTGTTCTAACTTTGATAAGTTTTTCGGACACGAAAAATAAATGTGTTTACAAGCTCTTTTTTTATTTCTCTTTCATTGTTTTTTACAAAAGTTTATTTTCAATGGATTTAATGTATTCCAAAACCTCTTGTGGGGTAGTGCATATTTTTATTATTTCTGTTTCTCCTCCTCTTACGCTCATGTTTTCTTCTATGGATTTTAGTATCCCTCGCCAGTGATCTCCGAAAAGTATTATTGGTTTGTTGTTTGGTTCGTGTATATAAGAATTTTCCCAGGACATGCCAAATTCGCTTAAGGTACCGATACTGCCTCTAAATATTACGTGAATATCCGATGTTTGTAGTAGAATTTTAGTTCTATCAAAATAATCCAGTGTTTTTACTTCTAAATCAAAGTGGTTTTCCGGGTCAGTTCCTTCAAAATGTCTTTTAGGTTTATTTGGATGATAAGTTACTGCTAATACTCCGGCTCCGCCTTCATGAGCCCCTTCTGTTGAAGCTCTCATTACTCCCGGGCCGCCGCCATTTACAATTCCATAACCGTTTTCAGCCAAGAGTCTTGCTGTTTCTTTGGCTTGTATATATGGTTCGTCTTCATTTTTCCACGCTGCTCCCCCTAAAAAACAAACTACGAGGGGTCTCTTGCCTCCATTTTTATTTACTTCAGGTATTTGTTTTGTTGCCTTTTTTCTTTTATGTTCGAGGATGGAAGATAGTTCCAGAAATTTTTTCTTCGGATCATCTGCATTGAATATAGCTGATCCAATAACTATGTTTTCAACTCCCGTTTCTGAAACGGTGAGAATGTTTGATTCATTAACTCCTCCGTCTATCTGGAATGTTTTTCCGGGAAAGTCTTTTTTGAAACTTGATATTTTTTCCAAAACAGATGGTACAAAATTCCCGCCTTGCTTTCCGGGTTCTACTCCCATGAATTGTACGATATCTGCATTTTGAATCAGATTGCTGATTATGGAATTATCCTGATCTAAATTAATTGATATCCCGGTTTTGTAACCTAAATCCTTAGCGTATTTTAAAAAATTTTCAGTTGTTTCTTTGTCCACCACTTGTGTAATGAGAGTGCTTACCCCATTTATTCTATTTGCATTGGTAGGAAATAAGAAGCCTAGTTTTCTAATAAAATTGATCGGATCTTTTACCATGAGATGAATTGTCATATCAACGGTTGTTTTTATTTCTTCCAATTTTTGCAGATCTTGAAATGTTTCGCCGGGAATTATGGTATTGTCCAATATATCTATTTGGACAGCTGAGCAAACATCTTCCACAAGTTTGATTTTCCTTTCACATTCTTTTATATCTTTTTCTAAAATGGCAGGTATTATCATTTGCGTTTCTCAAAAATTGCTTTCTTCAAAACTTGTTATTTTCATTATTCTTCTTAAGTGTCTTTCTTCACCCGAAAAATCAGTGGAAAGCCACGTTTGCGTTATTTCCAGAGCCTCTTCTTTTGTAATGAAGTCCGATGGCAATACTAGAATATTAGTTTTGTCATCGTTTCTTGAAGTTGCGGCGTGTTTTGAATTCCAGGATATCGATGCTCTCACGCCCTTGAACTTATTTGCCGCTATGCTCATGCCTACACCATTGGCACATATCAAAATCCCCATGTTGTGTGGGTTTTCCTGAATTTTTTTTGCAACTAATTTCGCATAATCCGGGTAATCATCATCCGGGTTAAAATTAAAAGGTCCGAGATCCATTACGATGGTTCCTTTAGGAGTAAGTTCTTTTATAAGATAGTTTTTTAATTCGTATCCTCTATGATCAGAAGAAATGTAAATCATTGTTTTTTCCTTAAGAAATTATTTCTAAATATAAAAATAATAGAAATAATTATTACAAGTATAGATATACATTGAGAGACATTCAAGAACAGAGAAGATATTTCTATTTTCCATGGGTTTATACGTAAGAATTCAAGAAAAAATCTAATTGTTGAATAAGAAATAAGGTAAATACATAAAAATGTTCCGCTCGGTGTTTTTTCATTTGTTTTTTTATACAAAATCAAAAGAAATAAAAACAAAATGAAGTTTAAAATTGATTCGTAAATAAAAAGGGGATGAAATTTTGAGTAATTAAGAAACTCTACCGGTCTTTTTTCCGGTTCTATATATACTCCCCAGGGTAGAGTAGTCGGTAGTCCGAATATTTCTTTATTAAAAAAATTTCCCCATCTGCCCACTGATTGTCCCAAAGGTGTAACCACGGAAATAATATCTAGCCACGGGAATATTTTTTCTCCTTTAATTTTAAGATATGTGATAGCTCCGAGCGTCCCTCCCAGTATACCTCCCCATATTCCCATGCCACCGTTCCAGATTTTGAAAATATCTAATTGATGATAACGGTAATAATCAAAATAATCTAAAACATGATAAAGTCTCGCTCCCAATATGCCGCAAAATATAGTCCAGAAAGAAAGTCCCCAAAAAATTTCTTCGTTTTTTTTATATTTTACAACCAGCCTTTGAGTAATTAATATGCAGAGGAAAATTGAAAGAGAGATTGTAATTCCATAAAGATTTAACACTATTAGAACTCAATACTTATATTAAATAAATTGATACCACTAGAATTAAAATTAAGACAAGAATAAATCCCAAAACCCCTTCTTTTTTCGGTGTTCCTTTTATAGCCCAAAACCACTCTTTTGTAGTTCCGTTAAAATAACACTCAATAAGTTTGTATATCGAATTAGCAAATATTGAAAGCACAAACGCTTTCATAAAGTAACTAGTGTCAGTATATGCTACAAGCAGACAAATTGGTATTAAAACTACCTGAAAGAGCGCGCTGTTTAAAGATTTTTCTTTTAGACCATCCCTGTGTTCATTGATGAAGCTTATTAATCCTTTAAAATCTTTACTTTTTGTATATCCAAATATATTTTTTGCAAAATCACTGTTTGGCTCAAACATATAGGGGTAGAGAATAAATTCAATATCCAGCACAAAAGTGCCGAGAATAATCCCTATAATGATTTCTATTATTTCAATCGGTTGCTTGGCAACCGTCATTGCCAATATTATTACACCAAGCGTTGCGGACACTAGAAGAGGAGTTGTGTAATAATTCAGTAATTTTTTCACCATCGTGATAATGATACTTGTTTGTTTCCTGAACTTCAATTACATTTTTTATTAATCTTTATTAATCTAAAACACTAGTTACTCCCGTAAGATTACTTTCTTTTTATTTTTTAGTTGATTAAAAACTTTGCTATTTGTTGTAACTAAAGTAAATGGCAAGGTTTATTCATAATAATTTAGAATAGGGGGCAAATTTTACAAACTACCTCTAGACTAAAATTCATTAGATTTATTTTATTTGTCAGATTTATCTTGTTTTCTTTTCTCTTTTTCTTCTTTAAGTTGAGTGAGCTTCCACATAAATAATTTTCCTTTAGTAGTTGCTTTTTTTGAGTTTAAAACGAATGCCCGTGCCTCTTCCAAAAGTGCCCGATCTTCATTTTTAGCTAATTTTATGTAAAGGGTTCTGTGTTTTGTGTCTCTTAGTTCTTCTGCCAGTCTGTTTCCATAAGCTTGAAATTCGTAGGAACATCTGTAATCTCTATTGAGTCTTTTGTTTTCTATTATTTTTGAAAGTTTCTCCATATTTTTGTGCGAAAGGCATGATTATTTATTTTTCATTTTCCTTTTTGCCGTTTTTTATACATGTCTTTTATTTCTGTTACAGAGGTTGCGTCCTCAGGGTTTTTGTCGGTTCTAAACTTTATCAATCTTGGAAATCTCAATGCAAACCCGGCTGTGTGCGTGGGAGAAATAGTAATTTCATCTGCTCCTATTTCTACGACTATTTTAGGTTCAACAAAAACGTCAGGTTTAAATATCTTATTCATTTCTACATTTTTTGGTTTATCTTTAATTTTTATTTTGTCGCACTCTTTTTTTAGAAATATTAGATCTTCTTCTGTTAGTCCTGTGCCTATTTTTGAGATGGTTTTATAAACATTTCTATCTTTATCATAAACCCCGACTAAAAACCCACCGATCCCGAACTTTGATCTCACCCCTCTGCCATGGTAGTAGCCCAAAATTACGCAGTCCACACTGTCAGATAGAAGTTTTTGATCTGCCGTTTTGTACTTTATCCAGGAGTATGATCTGGCACCTGCCTGATAATGATCATTGGGAGTTTTTACTACAATACCTTCTAAGCCTTGAGATTTAGCCATTTCAAAGTACTCTTCCAGTTTTTCAAATTCTTCGGTTTCAATATGATCATCAACTTCTATCACTTGTCCCGGTTGGATCACGCTTGCGAGCAATTTTCTTCTCTCTACCAATGGTTTGTCAATTACTGATTCCCCATTGAGATATAAAATATCAAAAACAAAATATTTAAAGGGAATTTTTTTTGCAGTTTCAGTTATGTTGTATTTTCTTTTTCTTTGTATTGTTTCTTGAAACGGAAGAAATTCTCCTGTTTCCTTGTTATAACCTATTCCCTCACCATCAAGAATTACCGAATCGGCTTTTATTTGTTTTTTTGCGGCTTCTATTATTTCCGGATACTGATGGGTTGTTTCTTCCAAATTTCTAGTGAATGTTTTTATAAAAAATTTACTTTCTTTACTGTCAAATAAATTTTTTTGAGTTTCTTTGTCATGCGCGATCTTATTTGGAAAACTATTGCCTTCTTTTGCAAAATGCAGTTGAATTCTAGTTCCGTCAAATTTAAACTCTGCCCAAGCTTTGTGTATTTTCTCCAATATTTCTTTCATACTTCCAACTCGTTGAGCTTTCTGTGAAAGTACAGGAACACCTATCTCCATTTTTATATTTTCTATTCCTTTTATCCCCTTCTTTTTTATTTCTTTTGCTATAAAGCCAATGTCAGGATGTATGTTGTATTTTTTTTCTATTTCACTGACTAAAGACTTGTTTTTTAGAAAATTTGAAAGTGCTACGATGATTGTTAGTTCAGTGAATCCCAATCTCATTGTACCTAAAATGATTCTTGTTATATGTTTTGCCGATAGAGGGTCAACCCTTTTTAGTAGATTTGAGGTTTTTGATATTTTTAAGTCCTGCGATCCCAACCCGGTTATCTGTGCTATTTCAGAAAGATTTTTGTGTATCTCAGAGATTGAGGGCTCATCATATTTTTTTGTTGCTTTTTTTAGTTCAAAAACGACATTTCCCAAATCGCCTGTGTCCGCGTAAATTTTTTCAATCTCTTCTTTTATAGTTGGTGTTTCCGGAGTAGAGAAGGTTTGTTCTATTATTTTGATCATCATTTTCTCTGCAATATTAAATTTCTCGTTTTCAAAGGGGGCTTTTATATATCCTGAAGCCAGATAAAATGCCTTATCTGCTTCTTCTGCATCAAGGTTAGATATTAATTCTGTGAGAATATCAATCATTTCTAACCGTTTGGTGGTTTCTTCAAGTCTTTGGAGATATTTTGAAAAATCAATGAACTTCATAGGGCCATTATAGTATAAATTTGCCCAAAATTTTTGAGAGAGGGAACTTATTTTAATGTGTATTTAGAAGATTTAGTGCTTCCAATCTTTTGAACAACTCCCATTTCCATTAGGGTTTTGAGATCCCTAAGTATTGTATCTTCGGAAATATCGGGAAAAATTCTTGGAAAATCCTTATTTTGAAGTATTCCATAATCCTGAATGTATTCTATTATTTTTTCCTGCCTTTCGCTTATTTTTGTTCTTCCGGTAGCTTTGGCTATCTTTGTATCCTTGGCCAAAAGTTTTATGTTTTGGGAGATAGAGGAAACTTCGGAAGCCAGTCCTTCTGTGAAGTATTCTATCCAAGTTGTTAAATCAGGTTCTTCGTTATCAAGCGACTCTATTTCTTTACTATAAATAGCCCTGGTGTTTTTATAGTAATTTTCTACCGATATGAGATCTCTGAAACCGTATCCCGATGTTTTTAAACTTACGTAGGTTATAAAATTAGCGGCAATATCATTCATTTCTTCGAAGGGTTGTATGCTCTCTAATCTGGCTTTTAATATGCCCGATGTTACTATGCGGTGTGTTTCTTTAGCGTCCAAGCTATTGTACCAATCAAAAAGACTTACTACTTCGGCTAATATTTCTTCGGGATCTGTTTTTCCTGGAATTTTTGTGCTTCTGTAGGATCCTTGCTTAACTTTTGGAATTAAACCCTCAGTTAAAGTTTTGTGAATGTACTTTAAATCCACTTCTTCAAAATCTTTATTTTTTGATATCTCATCTATCAGAAATACTGCTCTTATGATATTCAGAGTCTCTCGGTCTTCTGCTTTGTAAATATTATCAATACAAAGCTTTATTTTCTGAGGGTCAGCTATTATTCCTAAAAGTTGCAAGGACCCATGAACTATTTTTATTTTTGCTTCTTTTTTTAGTTTGTCTTCCCAAGAGGGTAGTATGGTAGTGTTTTCAATCACAGCTTTTCCATATTCTATAATAGCTATGTTGTTAAGGGTTTTTGAAGTAATTGAATATTCAGGAAAATACATTTAAATAATTCTCGCATATTTCCCGCAAAAAAGTAAATAATTTGATTTTTTGGTATAATGGCTAGCAAATCAAAATAAAAAATAGAAGGAGAAGAAATGAAAAGTGATCTTAACAAACGTATTCTGGCGGTCCACGGAGTATGGATGAACAATACTCTTGTGGTTTTGGTTTTTTTGTATATCGGAGGAGATATCGCAGACGGTGAGTTAAAAAACCTGCGTGTCAGGTTATTCTCAGGGGGAAGAGTGTTTATTGATGATAAAGATCTGATGGTCCATCAGGAAGTATCGGAGTGCTTAAGGAAAGATGGTCAGGAGCTTTGGTATGTTTGTTTTCCTGATGTGTTGGATAAGTGTCGGGACAATAGATTTGATAGTTCCTTTCAGATTTTAGGTGATGGTTTTAGCTCCGGGATCTACCCGATCGCTGTTCCTTGATTTTTTCAATCCCTCGGAAAAATGAAAATTTATCTGAGGGTATTTTTTATCTGTTTATAATCTTTTTAATTTTTTAAAGATTAATTATCT
>ENA-UOWE01001660-UOWE01001660.1-activated-sludge-metagenome-genome-assembly--contig:-NODE-1660-length-26752-cov-5.379631_pt1 | contig 26752 bp, 21 predicted proteins | sample MGYA00249841_ERZ761562 | MGnify/ENA primary metagenome ERZ761562 (study PRJEB28883, sample SAMN05720200) | activated sludge metagenome | isolation source: Anaerobic digester | place: Japan...
ATCCGCCGCCACCAAGAACTCGGAGGTTCGGATCGAAGAGTGATGGCGTCCCGCAAGAAATCTATCCGATCCCAGGTCAGGTTCATGATCTCGCTGCGTCGCATACCAGTGCTCAAAGCGAGGAGGACGATCGGGTACAAGAACGAGGAACTGCTTTGCTTGCACACGCTCAGAAGTCGGCTCCGTTCCTGGTCACTGAGGTACCGCACTACTCCTTGGGGTTCCTTGTTCCGCGATACCTTGCGCATGGGGTTATCGTCTAACCAGTTGAGGTCCCTCACCGCGTACGTCAAGCAATGGCTCATGGCAGCCATGTAACGATTGACCGTACTCGGGGAACGGGGTTTTCCGGAAGGAGTCGGCTCTCGGCTGAGTCCTTCCCGGGCATCGGCCAGGAGTGCGGGCCTGAGTTCCTGTAGAAGGTAGTGACCGAGGCGCTCTCGCCACCACTCCAATTGACTTGCCTGATTCCGAGATGTAGACAACCGCTTCCTGGGTAGTGCATTCGCGATGTACTTGCCGATCAACTCCGCGACCGTGTGGCGGTTCGACTCCGGTGTCGGGAAGTCCCTTCCAGCACGCATGTCGGCTTCCGTCCTCTGTGCCCATCGTTCGGCGTCTGTCTTGCGGCCGAATGTTTTGGTCAGAGACGGGAATCCTCTGAGGCGAACCTGGACGCGGTAATGCGTCTTCTCTGCTTGATCAGTGCGGGGCTGGATCGTTGCCACGAGGTTGTGTCCCCCTGCCAGTCTTGGATGAAGGTGCGCTTCGTTGGAACCTCCGGTCTTGGAAAACCGCTCCGGCTACGCCAGAGCAACCCACCATTTGGCGATGGGCTACGGGCATGAAGCTACGAAAGTCGGTGTGAACAGACAATGAGTGTATTACCCGGACCGAGGTCGGCGTTGGTCCCCCTTTAACGATCTACCACGCGGTCGTGTCCGTTTGTCCGTGTTTGGCGCATCGAAGGGCCAAGTTGCAAGCGAGAGGAACGGGAAGACTTGGTGTTGCGGCTTACCGCTGAGGACGCGGTTGTGTTGAGAGGTGTTGCTTCTGAGTGTGCCACCAGTGTGCCATGGCGGCAGTGTGAACAAAAAACAGCGACCTACAAATGCATGTAAGTCGCTGTTTTATAACAAGTAGCGGCGCAGGGACTTGAACCCCGGACACGCGGATTATGATTCCGCTGCTCTAACCAGCTGAGCTACGCCGCCGAAAACAAATACCTAATCTACGCAGAATCCGCCATCCGGGCAAGCTCCGTTACGTTCGTCCGCGTGCCTTCCGGAGAAATGTCGGCATCCGGAGGTCCGCAGAATCCGTGCTTCCGGCGTAAATACCGTATTGCCGTGGGAGTTCGCGGTCCAGTGATTCCCGCGGGACCGATGAAACGGGAGCTACCTTCGGTTCTTTGGGAACCAGGACGTGCGCTGCTGTTCCCAGAGATGAGGGTTCTTCCGCCGGGGCTTGGAGAGGCTCTTGTTGTTTCCGCTGCCAGGCGGGTATCTGAAGCTCGTTCTCTGTCATCGGGATGTTGACGACCGTTTCGACCGTATTGCGCTCGACTTTCTCCTCAACGGGCAATTCAACCGGTTCCGGCACCGCTTCCGCAACCGGCTCTGGCTCCGGCTCCCTTTCCGGTTCCAGTGTGTTGACCGAAACCGTCGGAGAGGTCGGTACCGCGAAAGGCTTCTGCGCGGGAGTCATGATTTCCCTGGTGAACGTACTCGGGCAACGGCTCTCGAACCCGGTTGCGATGACTGTCACCCGAATTTCGCCTTCCGGAACGCTGTCGTCGAGAACCACCCCGAAGAACACGTCCGCATCGGCTCCGGCTTCCCGGTTCACCACCGACATCGCCGCGTTTACGTCTTCCTGCGGCAACGACGAATTGGAGGTGATATTCACCAGGAGTCCTTTTGCGCCTCTGATCGAGACGTCCTCGAGCAAGGGGCTTGCGATAGCGATCTCCGCGGCCCTGCTTGCGGCGTTTTCTCCGGTTGCCACGCCGCTTCCCATGGTGGCGTCGCCTCGATGGCTCATCACCGTCCGCACGTCAGCGAAATCGAGATTGATCAACCCTGGAACCAGGATTATGTCGGTGATTCCTTGAACGGCCTGGAGAAGCACTTTGTCTGCCTCCCGGAACGCATCGTTGATCGGTGTCCTGGGCGGTAGAACCTGCAGCAGGCGCTCATTGGAAATCACGATAAGTGTGTCGACCGCCTCCCGAAGTGCTTCGAGGCCTTCTGCCGCTCTGCGGAGGCGCTTCGGCTGCTCAAATGCGAAAGGAGTAGTTACCACCCCTACCGTGAGCGCACCTATTTCGCGCGCTATCTGGGCAACTACCGGCGATGCTCCCGTGCCGGTTCCGCCGCCCATCCCGGCGGTGATGAAGACCATGTCAGAGCCACCCAATGCGTCGGCAACGCGATCTCTGTCCTCGTCTATCGCCTGTCTGCCGATTTCTGGACGGCCCCCCGCGCCGAGCCCTTTGGTCACGTTGTTGCCGATACAGATCTGGGTGGTTGCGCCCGAGCGGTGGAGCACCTGCTGGTCCGTGTTGATGGCGATGAATTCAACGCGCGAAAGGCCACTGTCGACCATCCTTCGAATGGCGTTGCCGCCACCACCCCCGACACCGATGACCTTGATCCTTGCCACGGGTTCCTGCTCGTGGATCAGTTCGAAGTTGTCATTTGACATTTCTCCACCTCCTCTGCTCCGAAACCCTCGCGGCAACCCTTCCGTGCCCGACCACTCCGGCTTCATCGCAGTTGTTTTGGGACGTTTCCGACGAGTCTACTTTCTATGCGAAGAATTCCTTCAGCCAACGACGCATGCCCTCAAGCGGCTTTCTCTGCATCTCCTGGTTGAGTCTCTCAAGCTCTCTCTCAGCGTCTGTCATGGACATCGTTTGTGGCGTTTTCAACAACTGGCTGGCTCCAAATAGAACCAGTCCGACTCCCGTCGCGTTTGCCGGCGTCGCGACGCTTTCCCGTATTCCGCCAACCCCGAGCGGATAACCGATTCGGACGGGGACGCCGAAAACACGTTGCGCGAGTTCCGCTACACCCTTGACCATCGCTCCGCCGCCCGTCACCACCACCCCGCTCGCCAGGTACTCCTGGTGGCCGGATTTGCGGATCTCGAACCAGGCAGCCCCCAGCAACTCCACCATGCGCATCTCGATTATTCGCGCAAGTTCGACCGAGAACTTTGGTTCCGGTATTTTCGCGTCGAGGACTGCCCGCGTGTTTTCGCGGAGGAAGCGTATATCAGGTTGTTCCCTCGGATCTTCAGGCAGGTTGTGTTCCTGCTCCGCGAGTTGCCGGGAAGCCCGTCCATATTGCTTTTTCAGCTGTTCCGCCTCGCTCATGAGGATCGAACAGCCGATTGCGATGTCGCTCGTCACGTACGCGCTGCCGATGCTTAACACTGCCGTGTGACGTATGCATCTCCGGTGGTACACTGCGATATCTGTCGTGCCGCCACCGATGTCCAGCATTGCGACGCCCCATTCCTGTTCATCAGGGGATAGCACAGCCAATGCGCTCGCAAGTGGCTGAATGACTATGCCCGCGACCTGGAGCCCTGCGCGTTGGACCGCGCGCCGCAGATTCTGTTCGGCAGTGGCGGCGCCGCGTACGATGTGGACTTCTCCTTCAAGACGCGATCCCGCCAGTCCGATGGGTTGAATGATGTGCTTTTGATCGTCCACGCGGTACTCCTGCGGAATCACATGAATGACGGTCATATCCGCAGGCATCGAAACGTTCTGCGCATGGTCGATGACTCTCTTGACATCCTCTTCCGAGATCTCGTTCGTGATCTTCCCGACGGTGACCGCCGCGTGGCTGTTTATTCCGCGGATGTGCTCTCCTCCGATTCCGACGTACACGGAGGAGATACGGCACCCGGCCATATGTTGTGCTCGTTCCACGGACTTCTGGATCGAGTCCACGGTTTCGTCCAGATTGACTATCATCCCGCGTTCCACACCGCGGGACTCTGTCTGGCCGACACCAATGACGGACACCGCTTCCGATTCATCGACCTCTGCGATGATCGTGGTTACTTTCGTGGTGCCGACATCAAGACCGGCGACAATTCGCCCCAGTGGCATCGGTCAGATCCTCATATCCTGTTGCCTTACGACGACGGAGAAGATGTGACGGCCAGGTGCCCGAGGAAACGAGCATCAAGGTGCGATGCGGTCATGAGAAGATCCGGTTCATACGCAATTACCGATGCAAGCATTACCAGCCTGTCTCTTCCCGTTAACCTGGGCAACGAAACAGGTGTCCCGCGCGGCGAGAGAATGAGCACCATCCGCGTTGAATCTGCGAGAGAGAGCTCTGAAACCGTGTTTCGCAGCACGGGAAACTCCGCGACGACGGCGAGCGCCCGCCCTGCCGGTTCCAGGCTTTCCCGCTGCGGGAATGGTACGGCTTTCAATCCCGTTACGATAGGCAGGTCCGGCACGGTGCGACCGTTCAGTGGCGTTACAAAGCCCTCCTCGTCCATGAGGTAACAGCGATCCAGCTGGAACACCGCGACTGGTGCGCGCTCGACTACCTCGACGCGGACTGTGCCGGGCAAATGGCGTGAGACTCGTACGTCCCGCACCCATGGAACCGATTTGACGCCCGCAGTGACGGCGTTGACGTCGAGCGCAAGAAGAGGCGAACCACGTCGGATACCCGCCGCGTCGTAAATTGCTCGCACGTCCACCTGGTCCGTTCCCACGACGACAACATCGTCAATGGCGAGCCAGGGAAGACGGATGATTCCGTAACCCGTACCCCACAACGCAGCCCCGGTGGCCACGTACGCGACGAATGCCACCAGGCGTGCTATCCAGGGCCACCTTGAGAACACCCGAGTTTTGTGGGTAACCAGCCCCGCCCAGACTCGCTGACGGAGGCCGGTGCCGCTTTCTGACGTTGTCGGAGGCGTTTCTTCCGCCATGTCAGCTGTTCTCCTCGGTTTCAGCCAGAGCGGTACCCACCTTCCAGATGTCACCAGCGCCGATGGTCAGAACGATGTCGCCGGACCTTGCAGAATCGCGGAGAATGGCAGCGGCTTCTTCGTGGGAATGGACCTCACGCACATCCCTCGCGCCCGCCCGCGAGCACGCCTCTGCGACCAGTCGGCTGGTCACCCCCTCGATAGGGGTCTCGCGTGAAGGGTAGATGTCCAGTACCAGCACGAGTTCTGCCCTCGCAAGTGCGGCGCCGAACTCCTCGTACATGTCCCGAGTACGGCTGAACAGGTGGGGCTGGAACGCCACCAGCAATCGCGCGCCTTCTCCCGCCATGTTACGTGCCGTGTCCAGCGTGACACGAACTGCCGTCGGGTGGTGTGCGAAGTCGTCAATGATTGTTGCCCCGTGGACCTTCCCCCTCACCTGGAAGCGACGGTCCACGCCAGAGAAGCCCGCCAGTCCTTCCCGAATCTGTTGCACGGAAACGCCGAGATTCCGCGCGACTACGATCGCAGCGAGCGCATTCTGGACGTTGTGCCGACCAGGTACGGCCAGTGCTACCTCTCCCAAGTTCTCACCGTTTGCGACGACCGAGAACCGGCTTCCTTTCTCCCGTGAACGGACGTCAATTGCCCGTACATCCGCATCACCCGCGAACCCGTACGTGACCACCCTCCTGCGTATGGAGGGGACGAGCGCGCGCACATTCGGATCATCTATTCCGAGTATGGCGACGCCGAAAAACGGCAGTCGCTCGAGATAGGCTTTGAACGCGCTCTCGATATCGCCGAAATCGCGATAGCAGTCGAGGTGATCCGCCTCGAGAGTGGTGATCACGCCGATTGTGGGGAACATCCGCAAAAACGTCCGCGCGTACTCGTCCGCTTCCACGACAAAATAGCCGCCTTTGCCCAGAATTCCGCCAGATCCCAGACTCTTCGTGATCCCGCCCACGATGATCGTAGGCGCCATTCCTGCGTGCGTCAGAAGCTGACCGACCATTGAAGTCGTGGTGGTTTTCCCGTGAGTTCCCGCGATTCCGATGGTGAACCTCATCCGCGTCAACTCGCCCAGCATTTCCGACCGCTCGATGACCGGAATTTTCCCTGCCTGAGCGGCGAGCAGCTCGGGGTTGTCCGCCTTTACGGCAGAGGAATAGACGACTACCTGCGCGCCCCGGACATTGGCGGCGTCATGCCCTTCCGCTACAGGGATGCCAATTGATTCAAGACGTGCCGTCACGGGACTCAAAAGCCTGTCAGAACCCGTCACCGCGAACCCGAGAGAGTGCAATACCTCAGCGATTCCACTCATTCCGCTCCCGCCGATTCCGACCATGTGGATCCGGCGGATTTTGTGGAACATCGGAACCACGCTCTCACCGTTCATTCCGTGTCCTCTTTCACTTCTTCCTCGCCTTCTCCCAAGCGGCGCTGGCGGGAAAGGTTGAGAAGAAGTCCGGTCCCGGCAAGGTTGAGCACGAGGGAGGAACCTCCGTAACTGATAAATGGCAGCGGTAACCCGGTGGTCGGCATCAGTGCCGTCATTACGCCCATATTCAGCAACGCGTACATCAGAATGTTCGCCGTGAGGCCCGTTGCAAGCAGGAATCGAAAAAGTGTCGGTTGTTGGTAAGCGATTCGAAGTCCGCGCCAGCCGAAAAGGCAAAAGAGCAGAACAACAGCAACCGTGCCTATGAACCCAAATTCCTCTCCGATTATCGGGAGGATCGAATCCGTATACGGTTCCGGCAGGAAGAAGTATTTCTGGATGCTTCTCCCGAGGCCCCTGCCGAGCAAACCGCCAGAACCCATGGCGACGAAGCCCTGCTGGATCTGATATCCCGTTTCGAGCCGCTTCAGTCTGTACGGCTCGATAATTATCAAGACGTACACGGCAAGCGCGACTGCACCCATTAAAGGCAGAATGTGTCGCATACGTATGTTGGCGACGAACATCATCACTCCGAACACGGAGGCCATTGCCACGGCTGTTCCGACATCTGGTTCGAGCACAATTATGCCCAGCGGTATGCAGATCAGTCCGATAAGCGGTAACACGCCGTCCTTGAGGCTTTCCAGCCTTTCCTGGTGTTTCGTCAAACGGTCAGCAAGGTAGAGAATCAGCGCAAATTTTACGATTTCCGACGGTTGCAGGGTCAATCCCAGAAGGTTTACCCAGCTTCGCGCGCCCTTGTATGCAACACTGAACAGGGCCGGCAACAAAAGGAGCGAAAAGGACGCAAATGCAAAATACGGGAAATACTTCCGCACGCGATCCACCGGGACAAACAGGGCAGCGATAAGGCACAAAAGTCCTAGTGCCGCGCGCGTGACCTGCCGGACCATAAAGTGCGCCGGCCCACCGAACTTTTCCGCGGCGATGACGCTGCTTGAGCTGTACACCATCGTTGCGCCGAAACCGACGATCATGATTGTGGCGGCCAGAAGGATGACGTCGAGCGGCTGAGAAGAACTGGCCAGGGCTTGTTCCGCCCCTTCGGCTTTGCCCGATCCAGCCGCTTCTCGGACGACCTGTTTGCGAGAGGCACCCGTGTCACCGAGGCGTTCGTGCACCCAGTTCAGGGAATTCGCGTCGATGAGTGGTGCTTCCACAGACGTTCTCTCCACGGTCAAGAGAGTGCTTTCTGGAGATGGTCTATCACCAACTCCATGTGCTCGCTGCGCGAACCTTTTACGAGAACGACATCACCTTCTCTGAGGTTATTCCTGAGCCACTCGGCGCACGCTTGCTGAGTCTCGAATCCGGGTGTTTCTGAAGCGCCCGCGGATCGCGCTCCCTGTGCAATGATGTTGCCCAGTTCGCCGACAGTGATGAGGTTCACACCGAGTCCGGCGACGTACGAGCCGACTTCGCGGTGAAGAGCAAGGCTCTGTTCACCCAGTTCACGCATACCGCCCAGGACAGCTATTCTTCGGCCGCTCTTTCCCGGCTCAAGCGTCATAAGGGTCTGCAAAGCGGCGCGGACAGAGGTGGGATTGGCATTGTACGCGTCATCCAACACGAGAACGCCACGAATCCAGAGCGATCTCATTCTCCTGTCCGCCGGTTCGGTGCGAGATATGCCGACGGCTGCCTCACCTGCCGGAATGCCGAGGGCATCGGCGGCGGCGATCGCAGCGAGCGCGTTGTACACCATATGCCGGCCGGGAATTCGCAACTGGACTTCCGAGCCGTTGACGACAAAGCTCCAGCACCCATCCTGGCCCTGCTGCAAGGCGGACGCTTTGAACGCGCAATCGCTTTCGATTCCAAACCACCGAATCGTCCCGTCCCATCTTCTCGCCCGAGCTACGAGACCCACGTCGTCGCGATTCAGTACCAGCATGCGGTCACCCGTAAGCGTACCGACCAGTTCCCATTTCGCGTCCACGAGAGCATCAAATGAGGGGAAGCTCTCCAGGTGGGCCTGTCCGGTGTTCGTGATGACGCCGACTGTCGCTTCTGCGATCGTTCCGAGGAGATGGATCTCGCCCGCGTGATTCATGCCCATTTCGACCACTGCGGCGCGGTGTTCCTCCGTTATCTCAAGAAGCGTCAGCGGAACGCCAAGGTGATTGTTAAGCGTGCCTTCAGTTCGCAGTACAGGACCGAGTCCCGCAAGCGCTGATGCGATGAACTCCTTGGTGGTCGTTTTGCCGTTCGAGCCAGTCACTGCGACCACCGGTATGGCGAATTTCCTTCTGTGGGCACGTGCCAGTTTCTGAAGTGCGGCAACCGGGTCATCGACGGTGATGAGCGTATAGATATCCCATTCGCGCAGATGGGCTTCCACCTTTCTCCGATCTACCAGTGCAGCTCTCGCCCCTTTCGCGAACGCATCCCCGACGAAACGATGCCCGTCGTTCGTCTGCGTCGTAACAGCGACGAAGAGATCTCCCTTGTTGACTCGGCGGCTGTCAATCGAGACGCCGGTTACGGGTCCCTGACTGCCATTGAGCACCGTGCCGCCAGTGATCTCGGCTATCTGTTCCGGGCTGTACGCGTCCACGGGATATGTTTCCTTCCATTACGGCTTTTTGATGGTTTTCCCGGCCAATTCCTCGAGAGCGGCGCGTGCCTCCAATCGGTCGTCGAAGGGGTACCGGACGCCCTGGATTTCCTGATACGGTTCGTGCCCCTTGCCCGCGATAACGACAATGTCTCCTCGCCGCGCAACCGAAATCGCGTGCCTGATCGCTGCTTTCCTGGATTCTATGCGTTCGAAAGTGCGACCTTTCGGCACGCCTTCGGAAATCGCGTCCAGGATGGCCTCCGGGTCTTCAGAACGAGGGTTGTCCGAGGTGAATACGCAGACGTCCGCGATCTCCGAAGCTATTCGTCCCATAACCGGTCGTTTGAACGGGTCGCGATCTCCACCGCAGCCGACAACGCAGATCACGCGTCCCATGTTTCCCGTCATGGACCGTGCTGCCATCAGGACGTTTTCCAGCGCATCAGGTGTGTGGGCATAATCCACAATGACCGCGAAGTCTTGACCCGCCTGAACTGGCTCGAATCGACCCGGCGCGGGCGTAGCGTCTTTCAACCCCCTCGCTATTTCTTCCGGCGCGAGCCCGAGCGCCAGCCCCGTTCCGATTGCAGCCATTGCGTTGGCGACGTTGAACCTTCCCGCAAGCGGCATTTCCAGCGTGATGGTTCCCTGCGGCAACTTCACTCTGCCTTTTATCCAGGGCAAATCCGCCACTTCCAAGGGATGGATATCGGCAGAAGGCGAGAATCCGTACGTAAGAACTTTCGCAGCCGTGCGTCCAACGAGCTTTTGACCATGTCGGTCGTCGATGTTGATTACTGCGGTACTCGACGGTGCCAGATCCTCAAAAAGACGCGCCTTTGCGCGGAAGTATTCATCAAGTGATCCGTGGAAATCCAGGTGGTCCGTAGTCAGGTTCGTGAACACCGCGACTCTGAAGCTCAGACCCCAGACCCTGTCGAGAGCCAGGCCGTGTGACGATACCTCCATCGCCGTAAGCGTTGAACCGGCATCGTTCAGTGCTTTCAGAAGTCGGCGCAGTTCGTGCGCCTCTGGTGTGGTGTTCCATGCCGTGTCGAACGGGAAGTCCTCACCGCGGAGAGTTGCACCGAGCGTTCCTATGGTGGAAGGAACAAAGCCACCGGCAGCGCCGACCGAGCCAACAAGGCGCACAGTTGTGGTTTTTCCATTAGTGCCTGTGACGCCTACCAGCGCTGTGTTCCTGTCGGCGTTCCCGTACCAGGCACTGGCCACGACTGCAAGCGCTCTCCGGACATCGGGAACCACGATCTGAGGTACCGCAAGCCCCTCGATTCGGACTGGTGTAAGCACTGCGGAAGCTCCCCGCTCACACGCGTGCGCGGCGAACCTCCACCCATCGACCTTTGTCCCGGGTAATGCACAGAAAAGGGCTCCTTCGCGAGCCGTGCGCGAGTCAGTAACGATGCACGTCAGCGGCCGGTCACCTGCACTGCCGCTGAAAAAAAGGCTGCCCGGAACGGTGTCCGCAATGGCCTTTGCAGTCCACGGTGCACCCGTCACTGGCTTCGTCCCCGTCGGATTATCGGTGCGCCTGGTGACGTCGGCTTTGACGCCACGTCGCTTGCGTCGATCATCACAACATCCGCGTCATCCACGCTCGCCTCTGGCTCCTGGCGTTCCTCAGAAGGAGTTTCCCGACCATCTGGTTCCAACATCGCGCCCGCTGTTCCGAGAGCTCGTTGGCATCGCAGCACGACGGTGCAGCCCGGTTCGGGAAGCGTACCCGGCGCAGGTTCCTGAGCAATAACGATTCCGCTGCCTTCCCATCGGGGAACAAAACCCGCGGCTGAGAGGGTTGCTACCGCCTGCCGCACCGGCGTTCCCGTCACGTCCGGCAATACGTTGGCAAGTCCCTCACGTTCGGCAAGCGTCATCAACGCCGGTCGGTTCGGCGAGACACGGCAATCCGGCGGTGGCCATTGCGACACTACCACGGAACCACGACCGGAACGGCGAACCGGAATCCCGAGCGACGCCAATCGGGCAGTAGCGCCGATTTCCGACATGCCGACAACCTCCGGCATTCGTGGGTAGACGGCATCAGAAGGTCTTTGCAAGACAGCCGCGTCGCGGTTGATGATCCGGGTCATGATGTTTTTGAACACGGGTCCGGCGACCGTGGCCCCGTAATAGCTACCCTGGGGCTTCGTGACAGAAACCACACAGACGAGACGCGGGTCCATGTCCGGGAGGAACCCGATGAACGAGGCGATGTAGGCGCCCCGCTCGTACCCACGCCGCCCGGCCGCCGCCATCTGCGCGGTCCCGGTCTTACCTCCGACGCGTACGCCGGGGATCGCGGCTTTCTTCCCAGTACCTTTTTCAACCACGCCGCAGAGCATGTTCACCATGGAATCCGCTACTGCCGCCGGAATGACCTGTCTCACCTTTCTGGGTTCAAAAGCGTGGATGATTTTCCCATCGGGAGTCGTTATTCTTTCGACCACGCGGGGCGCCATGAGTACTCCGCCGTTCACTATCGCACCGTACGCCACGGCCATTTGCAGCGCGGTAACACCCACCTCCTGACCCATTGCGATTGTCGCATGTGTCCGCGCTGACCAGCGCGACGGCCGCGCAAGTAATCCCCGTGTCTCACCGGGGAGGTCCACGTTCGTCACGGAACCGAGCCCGAACGCACGCATGTACCCATAAAACGTCTCGGACGATATGCGCTGGGAAATCTTTATCGTTCCTACGTTCGAAGAGTGTGCGATGACACCCCGGACGTCCAGAACGCCGTTGGGGTGGCTATCGCGAATCATCCCTCCGGCGACACTTATACGTCCCCCCTGGCAATCGATCATGTCGTCCGGTGTGACCTTTCCCTCGGCCATCGCCGCAGACACGGTTATCGCCTTGAACATGGAACCGGGTTCGTACGGGTCCGTGATGGCACGGTTCCGTCGAAGCGCTCCGTTCCTCGTCTGGGAGGACTCATCGGGATTGTAGGTAGGCACGTTTGCCATTGCTCGGATCGCGCCGGTTGATGCTTCGTAAAGGACCGCCAACCCCCCGGCAGCATGCAAGGAATCCACCATTTTGGAAAGCTCTTGCTCTACAATGGCCTGGTAGTCGGCGTCAATGGTGAGCGTGAGGTCGTTTCCGTGCACAGGTGGCATAAGCGGCTGGGCCGTGTTCGGGACTTGTTCTCCAAGCCCGTCCACAAGCGAAATCATCCACCCGTCTTTCCCGCGCAACTGCTGGTTGTAGAGCGCCTCGAGACCCTCGCCCCCGACATTGTCTATGGAAACGTGCCCCAGAACCTGTCCGGCGAGTCCCCCGAGCGGATGTTTTCTTTTGGTGACCGGATGAATCGTCATCGCGTGGGGTGCAAGCGCGAATATCCGCTGCGCCTGATCCGTTTCAATATTCCGTGCTACCCACGCGAACGCTCGTCCGGGTTTGGAGATTCTCTGGTATATTCGCTGTGCCGGCTCTCCAGATACTTCGGACACCCTTTCCGAAAGCAGTTTCATCTCCGTGAGTTTGCGTGGGTTCACGGAGACGGAAGCTGCTGCAAGACTTACCGCAAGGTCGCGCCCGGTTCGATCGGTAATCTTCCCTCGCCTCGCGGCAAGGGTAATCTGCCGTTCTTGCTGTCCGGCCGCCTTCGCAAGGTATTTCTCATGGTCAAGAATCTGGATCTTGACGAGGCGACTCGTGATCGCCCCCAATCCGAGGAGCCACAGAATTCCGACAATCACCAGCCGGATGGTGTGAGCCCTCTGTGCAGGGCCGTCGTACGGTCTGTATTTCGGTTCGAGAGGCGGGGTTTGTCCGGGAGCGGTTACGAAATCGGGGCGAGGGGGATTCGCCTCCACCGGTGCGGTTCTCAGCTCTCCGGGAAACGGCAGACCCGGCCGTTTATGGTCGGTATCCGGCGGCGGAACGCGCCGACGGACGGCCGACGCCTCGAGTGCAACATCCCGTTCCAGACCAGGTTCATGTTGCGTTGTTGGCATCGGTTCCGCCTTGTGGTATCCCGAAAAGCATTGTGTGCCCTACTGCAGCCGCGGTTTATTGCCCCGACGACGATCGAGAGCGCATCGCACGCAAAATCTCTGTTCCTGTTGCCCTGCACTCCGCCAACGAGTCCGGAGACCCGAGCGACCCGATTGCAGGCACGTCGACCGGTGGCGTCGTGGGCTCCACGAGCCCCAACCGTTCGCTCACGATATCCTTGATCCTTGCCGCGTGAGAGAGGGCAGTCGCGCGGGCGCGCAGCTTGTCCTGTTCATCCAGCAACTCCCTCCGTTCCGCGCGCAATTGCTCCAGGCGCAGGGCAAGTTGGCGTGAGTGCCAACCTTTCCACACGAATGCGATCATCGTCGCGACGGCCAGCACCACGATGGCTGCGCCCCAGAACAGATTGTGAGCTCTCACAATCGCTCCGCCACGCGCATACGCGCGCTTCTCGAACGCGAATTCCCCGCGATTTCTTCTGCCGTCGGCATGACTGCCCGGCGTGTAATGGCCCTCATCCGGGGAACGTGTCCGCACCGGCATTCAGGCACGGTCGGCGGACAAATGCAACCTTGGGTTTCCATTCGCATCCATGCCTTCACCGACCTGTCTTCGAGTGAGTGATACGAGATCACCACGAGTCTTCCGCCACGTTCAAGCAGGTCCGGCACAAGTCCCAGTACCCGGTTCAATGAAGCCAGCTCGTCGTTCACCGCGATTCTGAGCGCCTGAAACACGCGCGAAAGTGTCTTTTCCGGATGTGTTCCTCGCCGGCCTATCGCCTCCACGAGGTCCGAGGTGGTTGCCAAAGGCCGGCGGCTCCTCCGCTGGAAGATCGATCGGGCGATGGATTTGGCGTGCGGCTCCTCGCCGAAAACGCGAAAGAGACGCGCAAGCTCCGGTTCTGGCCACTCGTTCACAATGGTGGCCGCCGCAGTTTCCGTGTCAGGTCCCATGCGCATATCTATGGGTCCTTCCGACCGATAGCTGAATCCGCGTTCCGGTTGGTCGAGTTGTCGCGACGACACTCCCAGGTCAAACAGCATCCCGGAAATGTGCCCAAGCTTCGCATTTTCAACGAGTTCATCGAGCCGCGCAAACGATGCCCGCGCGAAAACGACGCGGTCTTTATACTGGTTGAGGCGGTCCGCCGCGCGTTCGAGAGCCTCCGGATCCCTGTCTATGGCCAGAAGCCGACCGCCTCCGGCCAGCCGCTCACAAATCTTCTCTGCGTGCCCGCCGTCACCTACGGTTGCATCGACGTAGGTGCCGTCATTTCGCCAGACAAGTGCCTCGACCGCCTGATCTGCCAGCACCGGCACGTGCCACCGATAATGTTCCGGCATACGGATCAACCGCTCTGTCGGTTCTGACGGAACGAGACGAGGTTCCGCATATTCTGTTCAAAAGAGTTTTCAGCGGCTGCTATCGCCGCTTCGTAGCGATCAGGGTTCCAGATTTCGATCCGATAGGTGACGCCGACAAATAACGCTTCCGACCTGATGTCAACTGCTTTCAGCAGGTACGCCGGGATGGAAATGCGACCTTGACCATCCAGCCTGGCTTCGCACGCGTGAGACGTCATTACGCGGATTTCGTTGCGCTTCTCAAACGACCGTGCATCGTTAAGCGCGAGCTCCCACTGCTCCGCGAGATTTTGCCACGTGTCGAGAGGATACGCGAAAAGGCACCCGTCCAACCCGCGCGTGACGTAAAGAGTCCCCTGCGACTCAGGAAGCATGGCTTTGCGGATGGCACGAGGGACCTGGATCCGTCCCTGCGCATCCACGACGTGACGGTAGTTGCCGACGAAGCTGGCCTGTCGCCGAACAACTCCGAGTGGACCGGTTGCCATGAGTTTGTCCTGTTCACAGGGGTGGGGCAGTTCGGGTTGCCGGATGTGCGCGCCCCTTATGGGAACCGAATTCAGCCAATTCTCCCCTAAATGCCCCTGCTCACCACTAGGATATGCACGCAAATAGTTTCCGTCAAGATGCTAAGGAGTTTTTTTTTGCCTCAGGAAGGAGTGTTCTGTTTTTAATCTTTAAAAAACAACGTATTACAGGCTCAAGTGATTTTTCGGATTCGTTGCTCGGATAGGAAGGGAGGAGCGGCAGGATCGATGTTTAAGAGGCGGAGGGGAGGGAGCGGCGGCCAGTGATCGAGGAATCAGGAGGATGTCCTTTTCTGGTCCGCCTGAAGACGGGCAATATCGCGCTCCAGTGCGGCAATCCGGCGGAGCAGGTGAAGGATGTACAATACCGTCCCGAGCCACACAGCCCCGTACGCGGCCACTACGAAGTGCGCGTTTCTCCACAGGGTGACATCGCCCACCAGAGCCTCCCCCGCCCACGCCTGACCCGAGGCGAATACAACACAGAAAGAGAGCAACAAAAAGGCGGCCACTAGGCGCAGTCGGGCGTGAAAATGCCTCTCCATCGGAATACTCCTGTCTTTTTCAGCCTGCGCCGCACCGCAGGTAATCAACCTGTTCCGTCGCGCGAAGAACGCGATACCTCAGCGACAGCATCACTCCAAAAAGCACCGTAAATGTCGCAAGGGAAACGACTAGAGCCACCAGAAAATCGGCAGGAAGCCCGCTCGCAAACCCCCGTTGAGACAGGACCACCGCCTCCGGGTGGAGACCTCGCCACAGCACAACGGAAAAATGGATCACTGGTACGTCAAGTGCCCCTAAAAGCCCCAGAACGGCACAAAATCGCGCGGCCTTCTCCGGTTCTTCGACGAATTCCCGCAGCAGAAGGTAGGCTATTTCAATGAGCCAGAGCACGAAGGTAGTCGTAAGGCGGGCGTCCCAGACCCAGTACGCACCCCAGGCCGGTCGTGCCCAAAGAGGCCCCGTTACGAGCACAAGGGTCGTGAATACTGTTCCGACTTCAATGGAGGCGTGTGCTAGATGATCCCAGCGTCTGGAACGTCTTAACAGGTAGGCTACTCCTGAGCCACTTCCGATGAAAAAGGCGAGGTATGTGATCCACGCGCACGGCACATGGAAATAGAAAATCTTCTGCGTGAATCCCAGTTCTGCATCGAGCGGGGTCACCACGAAGATCAGATAAAGGGAAATCGGAAAGCCGACTGCAGCAAGGATCGTCAAGGCCGTTTGGGGTCTCGACAACCCGGTCTTTGTGGTCAAGTCTCGTCCTTTCCATGGCAATACTTGTACTTCTTGCCACTCCCGCACGGGCACGGCGAATTGCGGCTCACGCGAGGTACGGCCTTCGCCTGCTGCGGCGTAGATTTGGGCGCAGAAGCACGGGCCGCGGTTACCGGCTTCCGTGCGCCACGCCCGCCCACGGTGCGGATTTCAGGTTCGGCGACGGCCACTGGCGCGCCCTCTCCCGCATCAAACCCTTCCATCTCAGCGTGGGTGGCCATCAACTCCGCAGCGGCGCGTCTGCGTGCTTCCACTTCGCGTTCTGAGGGAAGTTGTGACTTGAACACTATTTCCAGCGTCTGCCGGTCGATTTCGCGGATGAGGTTTTCGAATATGTCGTACGCCTCACGTTTGAATTCGACCACGGGGTCTTTCTGACCATACTGGCGAAGGTGAATTCCGCCTTTCATGTCCTCGATGTCGGTGAGGTGTTCGCGCCAGCGGTCGTCAACAGCCGACAAGACCGCGATTTTGTGGAGTCGGCGCACAAAAACCTCTTCGTCCTCCGCACCTTGTCTACGGGCCTCGCGCCGAAGCTCGTTGCAGCGGGCATCGTACTTTGAGAGAACCGCGCTTGTCACCCTCTGTCGGATCACCTCATCAGAGACTGTTTCCTCTGGTCCAAAACGGAGGTTTGCCTCTACCCCGAATCTCTTGCTCAGTTCCGCATTGAGCGCACCAAAATCCCAGCCCTCTCCATCGTTCTCGTTTTCGGCAAATCGGGTGATGATGTCATCAATCGCGTTCATGGTCAGCGACCGGATCTCGCCGGTCAAATCGTCATTCTCCAGAGCAAACCGGCGGCGGTCATAAATGACTTCGCGCTGCTGGTTCATCACATCATCGTAATCCAGCAGCCGCTTTCTTATCTCGAAATTGTTTGCCTCGATCGTACGCTGGTTTCGATCGATGGCTTTCGTCACCAGCGGGGATTGGATTACCTCGCCTTCCTGAGCACCGAGTCGCGTCATGATATTCGCGATGCGCTCCGAGCCAAAAAGGCGCATGAGGTCATCTTCCAGCGAAAGGAAGAACTGCGAAGCACCCGGATCACCTTGTCGCCCGGATCTGCCTCTGAGCTGGCGGTCGATACGGCGCGCGTCGTGCCGTTCCGTTCCGATGATGTGCAAGCCACAGGGTTGTTTTTCCAGACAGTCTTTGATCGTCATGCCGTCAGCAGTGATTGTGCTTTCAGGAAGGCCGTTGCGAAGCTTGCACTCGTCGCATTTGATGAGGCTTCTCGGAATCTTGATGTCGGTGCCTCGTCCCGCCATGTTCGTAGCGATTGTCACCGCGTCGGGCTGCCCGGCCTTCGCAATGATTTCCGCTTCGATCTGGTGGTATTTGGCGTTCAAAACGGAGTGGGCGATGCCTTTGCGCTTCAACATCCTGCTGAGAAGCTCGCTCGTTTCGACGGATCGCGTCCCGATGAGCACTGGCAGATGCTGCTGGTGCAGTTGTTCTACTTCTTCCACAACGGCGTTGAACTTCTCACGCTTTGTGCGGAAGATCACGTCGTCCAGATCGATTCGCCTCACAGGTTTGTTCGTCGGGATGACGATGACTTCCAGCTTGTAGATTCCCCACAACTCATCTTCTTCGGTTTCCGCGGTACCCGTCATACCCGCGAGTTTGTCGTACATGCGGAAGTAATTCTGGACCGTAATGGTGGCCACGGTCTGCGTGTCACGTTCCACCGTGACGTTTTCTTTCGCTTCAAGAGCCTGATGCAGTCCGTCGGAATACCGTCGCCCCGGTTGAAGCCTTCCCGTAAACTCGTCGACGATGACGACCTTGTCATCCTGAACCACGTAGTTCACGTCGCGTTCGAACAGCCCGTATGCACGGATGAGATTGGACATTCCGTGGATGCGGTCTGCCGCATCCGCATAGCTCGAATACTGGAAATCGATGAGCTTCCTCTTCTGGTCCTCTGAGAAAACGGTGCTCTTCTCGATCAGTTCCAGGTTCTCGCTGAGATCGGGAAGGATGAACTTGCGCCGGGAATCGTCGAAATACACGCGAAACATGTCTTCGACCAGTGCGAATTTCTGATCCGCCGAGAGGACGTCATTCTGTTCAACATGGTGCAGGATCTGGGCAAGATCGGGCAGAACAAGTCTCTGGGTCTGCGCCTCCATGTACGCGCGATATGCATCGGCCAGCAGCCCCGCTTTCGCAGTAGTGTCCAGCTTTTCGTTGTGAGTGACGAACGCCGTCACGTCGTCGAAAGATGGCCGCGAAAGCCCTTCTCGTTCCGCTGTGGAGAATGCATCGGAAAGAGCCTTGGTGAGGTCCCCTTTGTCCTGGCTCGTCAAGTACTCATTCGCCGAGATTCGTTCCTCGATTTCTCTTCCAGGGTACGAGAGACGCTTGATGGCCTGTTTTACCCAGTTCGATGCGGACTCGACGATTTTTGCGCGTCCGGCGTCGCGGTCCGCTTGCGAATCGTCTTCCGGCCCCTCGGCCTCGTAGGTCAGCGAGAATCGAATGAACCCGCGGGACGCGTAGTCCACGGCCAGTGCAAACTGTTCCTTGAGCAGCACGCGCTTCTGCTCGTCGGTGAGTACCTCATCGAGTTCAATCGCACGAACGACGTCGCCAGCTTCTGACGTGATCGCTCGCCCCTTCGTCTCGTTGATGTACGCACGGAATTCCTTCTCGAGGCGCTCCTGTTTGACCGCGTCGTCAACGTTCTCATCGCGTTCGATGCGGCGGACGGTGTCCATGAGCGAAATGAAGCGTCTTTTGTCCTCGGTGAGCAGAAGGCGGGAGCGGCCCTCGTCAGTGATCTCCGCCGAATGATTTTTCTCGTCGATCGAATAGAGCAACGGTTCGTCGAGTTCGGGAGTGCGCTTATCGCGCATGTAATCGAGTTCTACGCGGACGATCGCCTTTTTCACCTCGCCGCTCTCGCAGAGCCGCATGAGTTTTCGTTGTTTCGGAGCGCCGCGTTGAGCCTGCAGCAGCTTCTTTGCGCCGGCGTACGTTTCTCCCGCTTCCCACAGCCGCTCGCCGTCGTCGACCAGTTCCGCGACTATCCGGCTCTGTTCCTTTACCAGCTTCTCCACGCGAGGCTTAAGTTCCACGTAACGTTCGCTTTTGGACTCCGGTACCTGCCCGCTGATGATGAGCGGCGTCCGTGCCTCGTCGATAAGAAGCTGGTCAGCCTCGTCCACGATCGCGAAATTGAAGCCCCGATGACGAATGTCGGCAATATCCCACGCCATATTGTCGTAGAGATAGTCAAATCCGAACTGATCCTGCCTGCCGTAGGTCACATCACAGGCGTAAGCTTCCCGGCGAGAGATCGGCACAAGGTGGTACCCCTGCGTTTCATTCCAATCGACTTTGTAACTCTCAATGCCGTTGTTCGCGTTCGGATCCTGAAGAACGGAAACCGAGAGCCCGAGCCAGTGGTAAATGGGACCATTCCAGCTTGCGTCGCGCCGGGCGAGGTAGTCATTCACGGTGACGAGGTGCGCACCTTTTCCGGGAAGCGCGTTGAGGTAGAGCGGCAATACGGCGACGAGAGTCTTGCCTTCTCCGGTCGCCATTTCCGCGATTTTGCCTTGATGCAGAACGATGGCGCCCACCAGCTGAACATCAAACGGCACCATGAACCACGGAGTCATGTTCCCGCAGACATCCCATTCCATCTTCCGTTCAGTGAAACGGCGCATCGTCTCTTTGACAACGGCGAACGCCTCGACCATGAGATCGTCCAGGGTCTCGCCGTCCGCCAGGCGCTTTCTGAATTCGTCGGTTTTTCCTTTGATTGCCTCATCCGGCAGATCATGAAGCAACTCGTACTTCGCGTTTATCTCGGCGACGACAGGCCGAAGACGCTTGATTTCGCGTTTGCTCTTGTTGAAAAACTTTTTGAACAAATTCACAGCAACACTCCCGTTTGTATCGGCGATCGAGAGAACGTCATCATGAGACAGGTAACTCCGGGGAGCACCAGGTTACTGGCAGCAGTGGGCGACCGGATTCGACAACTTGTTTGTAATACTCGAGATCAGTACGCGAGATCGCGGTCAGCGGCTCAGGCAGATCATCCAACGCGAACCATTCCGCCGCACTGCATTTCAGCGGTTCGTTGATGTGAGGGACACCACGAACATGCCGGCACACGAATGTAGGGGAAACCCAGTGCTGATGGTCCGCCGGAATGATGTGATTGACAACGCGCAGAAGCCCTACCGGCACAACCTCTATGTCAAGTTCTTCGTGAATTTCGCGGACGATCGCGTCTTCAAAGCGCTCTCCAAATTCCAGCGCACCCCCGGGGTTCTCCCATTGACCTCTCTGATTGCGAGCGGCGTTGCTCCTTCGGGCAAGCAGAACCCGCCCGTCAGAGCCCGTAATGATCCCGCCCACTCCCACGCCTATGTAGTGCTTCCCCGGTTGAAAATCCACGCCACATTTCTCCGTCCAACAAATGACAACCCATTAAATCTACGCCCGTACCCGCAGGTTCTCAAGCATAAGCCGTTCCTCCGGGCTTTGGTATTGAGACGAAGGCGCCTATAATCTTCATTGTTCGCGCTGAGTCGGGGACCTCCTCCCGCCTTGCGCCTCACCACACTCCAAGGAGATAGCGATGCCTCACACTCCGAAGTTTTACCCGTTTTCGGACGTGCCGGTATCAGACTCGTGTTGGTCCCTCTCAACAGGGCCCGACGGGCGCATCTACATCGCGGTCTGTTCCGAGGGGCTGGGCGGTGTAAGTGTCTACATCGCCCGGTACAATGATGAAACGGATCGCCTCGACTACCTTGTGGACGCCTCGAAGGAGACAAACGACCCGCCCGATTCCGGGCGAGCGACCCAGTGCAAAATCCACTACTGCTTTTGCCCTTCCAGGCACGACGGCATTCTTTACGCGGCAACCCATCTCAGCGGCCCGGCGCTCGGCGACTTCCTTTATTCGCCCTGGGCTGACTGGAATGATCCGCGGAAAGCATTTCGTGGGTCAGCCCTGATGGCCTTCGATACCAAGACCGACACGGTTCTCTGGTGGGACACTATTGCGCCCCGCGAGGGAGGTCGTTGCATGGCGTTGGATGAGAATCGCGGAAAGCTCTATTGCATCACCTATCCGCGCGATCATTTTGTCATCTACGACATCAAGACACGTTCCCGGCGCGACCTTGGCAGGATTGGCGCGATCAATTCTCAGATCGTTTTCACGGACAGAAAGGGGCGGGCGTTCACGTCCTCTGATATGGGGCAACTGGTGCGTTACGACCCCGAACGAGACCGGCTCGAGGAGATCCCGGCTTATCTCCCGTGCGAGCCGTATCAATCACGCTGGCATTCGGTGTTCTATGATGCCGTTGCTTCGCCGGAAGGGGACTGCATCTACGGGGTGACGTGGCGGGAGCATATGCATTTGTTCCGTTACTGGCCGGAAGAGGGGGAATTCGGCCGCATGGAGGACTTCGGGCCGGTAACGCAGGAACGCGACCACTCTTACCCTGCGGATACCTTCTCCGACCATGCCGGCGGGCTCGTGTTTGGCGCGGACGGCATGCTCTACTTCGTGCATTCCCGCTGGCCGGAAAAATCGTCCTTTCCCACGCCGGAGGGCGCGGTAGGCGTCGTCTGTCAGGTGAACCCGCAGACGATGGAGAAAAAGGACTTTGCGTATCTGAAGGAAGAGGGGCGCCCGTCCCAGTACGTTTCCCGCGCGGGCAGAGACAGGTTCGGCAATCTGTATTTCGGCCATGTGGGCGGCACGCCTTCGGGTATGTTCCGGCTGCCGATGGACAATCCGTCGGGGCGAAGCGATTTGCACGAGCCGTTGAGGACGTGGGGCTGACAATTCCAAGGAGCGACACCGATGGCACTTGATCTCAGCAACAAGCAGTGGCCCGTGCATCCGTCGAAAAACCCGGAATTCGACCTCAGCTCGAGCCACGTGAAGAACATTGAGAAATACCACCATCGCAGTTTCACGCAGGAAGGAGCGATGGTGGCGATGCCGCTGGCATTTCCCGGGATCACTACGCCGATTCCGGCGGATGAATGCGCCATCATCAGCCTCGGAATGGATTCCACGCGGATGGTTTTCGGTGGAACAGCCGGGCGGGCGGCCCATGTGTTCGCCGCCATGACCCGTGGCGTCACAGGCATCGCTCACGATCTGGGAGTAATACCTGGCGCGACGGCCTGCACGGCTGTCATGCCGGCACCCGACCGAACCATTTTTCTCGCTGCCAGCGGTTCGTTCGGAGGCAGTCTCTACAGCCATCCGCCAGTGCCGTGGCCGTACGATTGTTTCCAGGAATGGGGTTTCTCACGTCCCGGATACACGGAAAAGGCACGCGTGTTTTCGGACGAGGGGATCGCCTGCGCAGTCTTCGATGAACTCCGCAAGACGATTTACGGCGTCTCCGACCGCACTGGTACCTTCTTCGCCGTGGAAACAGACCACCAGGAATGGGAAGTGCGCACCTTCGGCAAAGTGGATGCGGTGCATCGGTTTTCCCGGGTGCTGGTGCGCGATAACGGGGGCAATATCTGGGGCACCGCCTGCAATGGCTCGCTCTGGCGTTTTTCCCCGGAAGACGAAAGACTTGTGGATCTCGATATCTGGATTCCCTGCGCGGCCGGGAGGGAGATCCATAACCGGGCGGAGGCGTTTGCGCTGGATCCGGTAACCGGAATCATTTACGGCAGCGGGAGTTCAGACGGGTTCCTGTTCGCCTTCGATCCGGAGCAACAGGCTGTTCGTTCTCTCGGGAAGCCGGGGGTATCGCCGACAATCCGCGCCCTCACCGTGGGGAATGATGGAAGGCTCTTCGGTATGTGCGGCGGCGACGATGACATTGCTCATCTGTTCGTGTACGATCCTGCCGACGGAACTCTGCGCGATATTGGTACCCCCGTTTCTCTTTATGGCGCGCGAACGTACGGTTATGTCTTCGCGTCCGCGCTGACCGGCAAAGACGGCGAGTTGTTTTTCGGGCAGGCCGAACGCATGAGCCACATCTGGCAGTACTTCCCCGCAATTCCGCAGAGGGAAAGAGCGTAGGGTCGCCGCGGCGGTGTGGGGGTTCCGGTGAGGTTTTGGGGGCAGTTCGTGAACTGGCCCTACGTTTTTGGTTCGCCCTCCAACAGACAGACCAGAGGCGCATCAGCGGGCGGCATGGGAAGGGCAGCCAATTCGTCCAACGTCACCCACCGGATATCTGCGCACCCGATAGGGCGGGGTTTGTCTCCGTCCCGCAGTTCTGTGCGGTAGAAGTGCAGGTGGACCGTGCGATCGGGGTACGCGTGGCGGATGCTGGTGATCTGCTCCCCGACAACCGCGCGGACGCCCAATTCCTCCCGCAGTTCCCTCTTTAACGCCTCAGCGTGAGTCTCGCCCGGTTCCACCTTTCCGCCGGGAAACTCCCAGAGGCCACCCATGTGGGAATCAGGGTTGCGCTGCGTGACGAGAACCCTGCCACCCCGCCGAATTACCGCGGCGACGACTTCAATCGGGCGGCTACTCATCCGGCGGGATGCAACGCGTTCCAGATGGAATCGGCGATGGCGGCCATCCCTGCATCGCCCGGGTGGGCCGCAACCCCGGCGTGAGCGTACTCGCGCTCCGACCGAGCGTAATTCGCCTCAACGCTTCCAAGGTGACCGATATCCACAAAGGTTCCCCCGATCCTGTCGGAGACTTTGCGCAACACCGCGTCTTTCGCCGCATCGGCCCAGAAACAGCTCCGCACGACCATCTTTGGCTCGTACCCGTGCCTGACCACTTTCAGCAACCGCTCCGTGGCCGCACCGAACATACCCTGCTTCTCTTCGGTATCAAGGGCCCCCACGTTTTCCCCGATCGCCAGAACTACAAGGTCGGCCCGGAATCCGGACAGCGGCATGAATTCCCCCGCGATATCGAACGTTGCGTACCCGCGTTCAAAAGCAACTCCGCTCTCCACACGCGCCTCCGGCTCTACTCCTCCCGCATGTTCCGCGAACCGTTTTAGAAGGAGATGGACGAAGTCCTTCTCCGGCGCGCTGGCCGCCATGCCCCAGTGCCCGAACCATCCGATCTCCTCTTTGGGAGGGTGGATGGTGATGCTGTTGCCGATGAAAAGGATGCGTTTTGGTGTCATGTGTGGCTCCGTCGCGTGTGGACGATTACCGTCGCCGTCTGTGATCATTTTGTGCGTCGTCCGCAGCGCGGACGCGCGGCGAAAATCTCCATTTGTGAACAAACCCGTGTAGCACGGGCTGCGCCCTGCGCAGCAGGGGTCCCGCCCGTGCACGAATCGCTGCGACTACTATACATGCATGGGAAAGATGTCCATGGTACGGCCAGCCGCCGGGCCGGGCAACCGGGCCCCCTGTGCCCGAACGCAACGTTCGTCATTCCCGCGCAGGCGGGAATCCAGAGAGGAGCGCGCAGTTGCGCAACGCATATGTCGGCACTCCCGACATCGGCTAGGTGGCCCGGCACGCAGAGCGCCCTACCTCAACCACAACTGGCGGTCGAGACTTCGGTACTGCACTGCCTCCGCGACGTGGCGCGCCGTCACCTGATTCGACCCGTCGAGGTCGGCAATGGTGCGGGCAACCTTGAGGATGCGGTCGTGCGCGCGGGCCGAAAGCCCCATTTTCTGGATTGCCATACGCAAGAGCTCGTGGCTCTGATCGTCAATACGGCAATACGTGCGCAGGTCGCGGCTCACCATGCGGGCGTTGCAAAAGAGTCCCTCCCGTTCACGGAAGCGCTGCGCCTGAATATCCCGCGCCCGGTTGACCCGTTCCCGGATCGCGGCTGATCGCTCCCCGGTCGGGTCCGCGGCAAGCTCTTTGTACGGCACAGCCGGCACATTCACGTGGATGTCAATGCGGTCAAGCAACGGGCCTGAGAGCTTGCTCATGTAGCGTTCGATCATCTGCGGCGTGCAGGTGCATTTTCCGCTGGCGTCGCCGAAAAACCCGCACGGGCAGGGATTGCACGACGCGACGAGAAGGAACTCGGCGGGATAGTCGAGCGAAGTGGCCGCGCGGGAAATGGTGACGCGGCCGTCCTCAAGCGGTTGGCGCAGCACCTCCAGCACGGTGCGCTTGAACTCCGGCAACTCGTCCAGAAAAAGCACTCCGTGGTGTGCCAGACTCACCTCTCCCGGCTTTGGGTAGGTCCCGCCTCCGATCAACCCCGCGTCGGAGATTGTATGGTGGGGAGATCGGAACGGCCGTGTGGCGATGAGTGCCTGCCCTGGTTCCATCTGTCCTGCCACGGAATGGATTTTCGTGACGGCGAGCGCTTCGTCCAGCGTCATGTCGGGGAGGATCGTCGGCATGCATCGGGCAAGCATGGTTTTCCCGGATCCGGGCGGCCCGATCATGATAACGTTATGCCCTCCGGCCGCCGCTACCTCAAGCGCACGCTTGACGTGCTGCTGGCCCTTCACGTCGAACATGTCCACCGTGTCGTCCACGTGATGGGCAAACACCTCCGCGAGGTTCAGGGAGTGGGGAACGTGCCCCCCCGGATTTGCCAGGATATCCAGCGCCTCGTCGAGGTTCTTTGCGGCATACACCTCGAGTCCTTCCACCAGAGCCGCTTCCTGAACATTGTCGGAAGGAACGATCATCATGCGCTTGCCTTCACGCTTCGCGGTTACCGCCATGGAAAGCACCCCCGGAACCGATCGCAGTGAGCCGTCGAGGGAAAGCTCGCCAACAAGTACGGCGTGGGGGAGGTTTTCGCTTACCGCCTGCTCGCTCGCGGCGAGGATTCCGACGGCCATGGGAAGGTCGAAGGCACTCCCTTCTTTGCGGATGTCAGCGGGAGCAAGGTTGATGGTGATGCGGCGGAGTGGGAAATAGAGGCCCGTGTTTTTCACCGCGGCGATAACACGATCCCGGCTCTCTTTCACCGCGCCTTCCGGGAGTCCTACCACGGTGAACGAGGGCACCTGCGAGTCGAGATTCGCCTCCACGTCAACGATGTACGCGTCGACGCCGTGTGTTGCTGCGGAAAACACGTGAGTCAACATGAAACGTACTTCCTCGGCTTATGTAGAACCGAAATTGTCAGTCTCTACCGGAACATTCATTATACGAGTGGTGTGTGTGTGACGCGTAGTGGGGGTTGGGAAACGACAGCAGATCACGCGGCGAATTGGCCGGGAGGATGCCAACGGGGGAAAATGATGGATTCGGACTCGTCAGTTACTTCGGGCAGGGACTGCCGTTGAATACCGAAGCGCCCACAACTCCTTGCCGCCGATGCCATGACCCCAGTGGTCGGGATGCGCATGAAGGCCATACACCTCTCCGCAGTTGACCGCGTCCTCGTCCCTGCTTTTTCCGAACGAAATCCAACCGACCGCTACCCCGGCTTCTTCCGCCAGGCACGTGCATACTGCGGGATCGGAAAACACTCTGCGCCAGCTTTCAGACCGTTTTTCGACAGTCCAATGCTTAACACGCTCATCCGGAACGATCCCTTCGCAAGCCTCCTGCAAGGAACGGACATCGTGCTCGAGGGTGACCCGCCTCATCATTTCCGCGCTCTCCTTCCGTGGGATTTGCTCCTGGCGCGTCATTCCCACGAAGGCGGCAACCG
>ENA-UOWE01001661-UOWE01001661.1-activated-sludge-metagenome-genome-assembly--contig:-NODE-1661-length-26736-cov-7.953975_pt1 | contig 26736 bp, 25 predicted proteins | sample MGYA00249841_ERZ761562 | MGnify/ENA primary metagenome ERZ761562 (study PRJEB28883, sample SAMN05720200) | activated sludge metagenome | isolation source: Anaerobic digester | place: Japan...
GTGGCAGAGTAGAATTGTTATATCTGCAAAAGATTACTCTTTAAATAGAAAGGACCTAACGTGGCACTATTACAAATCGATCATGTTTCTGAAAAAGTAGGGGTCAATCTGCCGCTCAATGTGATCCTACCTGATGACCTCGCGCACGGCGGCAAAGCGCTGGAGGAGCGCAAAGTGCTCTATTTGCTGCACGGGCTTTCAGACGACGCCTCCGCCTGGCCGCGCTACACCAACATCGAAATTCTCGCGCGCGAGCAAGGCTTGGTGGTGGTGATGCCTTCTGCCGGGCGCAGCTTCTACGCCGACATGACGAACGGGCAGGCTTACTTCAGCTACATCACCGAAGAACTGCCCGCCTGGCTGGCGGCAATCTTCCGCATCTCGAGCGCACGCGAGAACACCTACATCGCCGGCCTCTCGATGGGCGGCTATGGCGCGTTCAAGGCGGCTTTTCTGCGACCGGACCTCTACACAGCTGCCTGCAGCCTCTCGGGTGTGCTGGCGCTCAATGCGTTTCTGGCACCGCCGGACAAGATTGAAAACCAGGCACTGATGCACGAGTTTGACCTGCTTTTCGGCGGACTGCAGAACCTTCCGGGCAGCCTAAATGACCCAATGACCTGGCTGAAGAATGCCGCGGAGGGCTCCACCCCCCTGACCCGGCTATCCGCCGCCTGCGGGCTGGAGGACGACCTGCTGCCGCTCAATCGGCTGTTTGTGCAAGCGGCAGCGCAGGTTGGCGTGCCGCTGGATTACCAGGAGGAACCTGGCAAGCACGACTGGATCTTCTGGCAGAGGCAGATAGAGAAGTTTATTCAAACGATTTGATTGAGCAACAGGTTTTAAAGAATAAAAGTCGGGTGCCTTCATCCCCTGGCTTTCTTTAGAATTGCAACAACTTCCTCGGTCTTGAGCACCTTGCCAGAAGAGACCACCTTGCCATCCACCACCAGCGCTGGCGTGGACATGACGCCGTAGGATGCGATCTGTGCAAAATCTCTGACATGGTCGATGGCGGTATCCATGCCCAACTGCTCCAGGGCTGCTACAGTAGCGGCTTCGAGCTGGTTGCACTTGGCGCAACCGCTCCCCAGCACCTTGACACTCGCACCTTCGGTATGGCTATCGCCGGCTTCGGAGAACTTCAGCTCGTCGATTGGACCAAGACTCTCCGTGGGTTTCTTCTTTCTAAAATTTGACAATACCATGATAAATTCCTTTCTGAATTAGCATTTCAGCAGCAACTGCTCGCGCAGTCACAGCCGGACTTGTTGTTCTTACCTTCGTAGAAGACTTCCAGGTTTTTGGGCAATGTGTACCCTATTTCAGTACAACAGGGGGTACCCTGTGATCCAAAAACCGCCTTCAGGATCGCCTCAGCGAGCATTTCCTGGGGAGGCACTTCGTAGCTTTGCCCTTCGTATTCAAAAATACGGCAATCCACAATGGAACCGCTGATATCGCTGCAGCAGTCACAGGGGTTCTCCTGTACGTTGAAACAAATATCCTGCCCGTTAACGCGGACAGTGGGTGAAGATTCAAACCGATACTGTTGGGCGAGTGCTGGTGTTTCCATTTTTGTCTTGCGGTATTCCAGTTCATAACCGGCAAGCTGCAGCACTGGGGAAAGCTTGGTGAGGACCTCATCCAGCACCTGTTCGGTGCCGATGCAGCGATCGCAGACTTGCAGGTCGAGGTAGAGGTACTCCACCAGCACAGGTTTGGGTTTTCTGCCCTCAGCTTTACCGGGGCGATAATGCTTTGCGGGACTCAGGTCAAGTGGCATGGATTCTCTCTTTTCAAATAAATGGTTGCAGGGCATTGAACAGATAGCCCACAAGAATGATCCCGACGATGCAAATTGCTATGAATAACGCCAGCAATTTGGGCTTGATCGCCTTCCGCAGCATCACCATGGACGGGATCGAAAGGGTGGTGACCGACATCATGAAAGACAGGACTGTGCCGAGCTGCGCCCCCTTGAAGAGCAGCGCTTCGGCGATCGGAATGGTGCCAAAGATGTCCGCGTAGAATGGCACCCCCAGTAATGTTGCCAGGATGACGCCAAAAGGATTATTGCGCCCGAGCAAGGCGACCACCCAATTCTCGGGGATCCAATTGTGGATGAACGCGCCAATGCCGACACCTATTAATATGTAGGGAAACACCTTTTTGAAAGTGGAAACCATCTGTTCTTTGGCGTAGATCAAGCGGTCTTGCGTGGTCAGGTCAGGAGACTCGATATCCACATTTCCTGCTCGCAAGATGAAGCTCTCTATATAGGGTTCCATGTGTAATTTCTCGATCAGAGACCCCCCCAGGATGGCAACCACCAGCCCGAGGATGACATAGAGTACGGCGATCCTTGCTCCGAAGATACTGGTCAACAGCACCAATGAACCAAGATCTACCATCGGCGAGGAAATAAGGAAAGAGAATGTAACCCCCAACGGCAAACCGGCAGAAGTGAAACCGATGAAAAGCGGAACGGACGAACAGGAGCAAAACGGGGTTACCGTGCCGAGTAGAGCTGCAATTGTGTTCGCGCCCAGTCCGTGAAATCTGCTGAGGATTTTTTTACTGCGCTCCGGAGGGAAGAAACTCTGGATATAGCTGATAAAAAAGATCAAGACGCATAGCAGCAGGGTGACTTTGATAACGTCATAGATAAAGAATTGCAGGCTGCCAACCCAGCGATTGGCAGTATCCAAGCCAAATGAAGCAAGAAGCCTCTCTACCAGGGCATTGAGCCACTGCATACCCAGTATTTGATTTTGAATAAAGTCCCAAATCGAGGTCGTCATGAAATATGCTTTCTAAAGATTGATGTGTGGTTGCAGGGAGAAGAGGCTCAAGGTTTGCAACAATCACACCGATCAGAATCAACGGTAACGGTGGTCAGTTGTTGGACGAGCGAGACAGCCGCGAAAGCGCCTTCAGGGCAGATGCGATAGTAGGTCCATTTGCCTTCCTGCCGGCTGGTAACGATCCCCGATTCGAGTAAAACTTTCATGTGGTAAGAAAGCCCGGATTGGCCGCAGTCGAGATTCTCCAGCAATTTACAGGCGCACTTTTCGCCGCCGCGCAGCATCTCGAGCACGCGCAGGCGAGTTTCGTCGCAAAAAGCCTTAAACAAACGCGCCTGGCTTTGATAATCACTATCCATTCCTACCTCACATAAAAATTTTTTGATACACCAACTATAAGCCTCATATCAAAATTTGTCAATCTATTAGGGATATTTGGTACATTTTGAGCAAATCGCTACCAGACCCCATACAGAATTTGGTTAATCACTGTTTTTGGTTTACAATATAAAAGAAGAAGAAAACCGAGAAATCCACCAGTCGCTCCGGAAGAGGTTAATTTAAAGTGCCCCGTTTCTGGCGAGTATTGTTGATCTCAATAATTATCGTCCTCGTGCTTTACGGCATTTACTTCGCCTTGGGCAGACCAGTAATCCCCCTGCCAACTATCTCTTACAAAGTTTCTCCCGGACAGCCACTTCACGCCATCATCACGTCAGATGGAGCGGATGAGCTTAAACTGACGCTCAATACTTCTGGCAAAATTGAGATTGCCTCAGAAAAGCAATCCGTGGTCGCGCTGAACTATACGCCGGAGACTTTTGGAAATACTCTCGACCTGGGCGAGAGACTGCTAATCGCACAAAAAACCGTCCAAAGTGATGGAGACGTCCCTGAAAGTTCTCCTTTTTTGCGGAAATTGATCAACTGGGTCATCTCCTATTACTACCATGTCATCCGTTTTCGCTTGTCAGTTTTACTAACAGCTTTACCATAAAAGCACCTCTCAGTAATTATTTAACAAGAAAGTAGAGGAAATAAACATGAACAAAACACCAACTATCATTAAATTGCTTCTGGCAGTAATCTTGGTCCTCGGCATTTTGATGGTGCAGCAACCCCCTATGGCAACCGCCGAGATCGCCAAGCAAGAAGTCCCTACCAACCTGGTCCACATCGATATCACCTATGATCCTGGAACAAAGAGCTACAGCATGGGCGGCTTCTCAGCAGAAGAGCTGCGCCAGGTGGGTGCGCCCCAATTCCAGGATGAAATCTGGCAGATACTGAGTATGCTTGACAATGTCACCCTCAAAATCCAGGGTGACACGATCAACGTCCTTACAAATGATCAGCAATTGCTCTCGCTCGCCTGGGATGCAGCCTCGCGTGATATTCTCTATTCGCTCCTCAACGCTACCATCGAGCTCGGGGATATTGATATGGCTCGAGCTGAAGACTGGCTCGATAATGCCGATATAGAGATCACCCTGCGTCAATCCAAGGAACTCAGTCAGCCGCTGAAGATCTCGCTGGGCACCCTTGTGCAGGTGCAGGTGGCAAAGAACGGTGAGTTGAGCGTGGAAGGCTTCCCGACAGGTTACTCTCTCACCCCTGAGACGGTGGAACTGATCAATGCAGCAAACATCGAGAACCTCAAACTGTGCTGGAACAAAGGCGTAATTGATTTGCAAGTGAATGGGCAAACACTACCGCAGGCAACCCTGTACCAGGGCGGTTTGAGTGTGATTGACAAGGCCTTCGGGCTCAACCTTGGCGATCTCACCCCAATCTTTGACTCAAGCTTTGGCGCAGGGCTCGTCATCGGCGAAGCTGATCCAGTCACTGGCGAGTGCATGCCTTAGGTTACAAGCTGTCGCTGAAATTTCAGACCTATCTTAATAGAAGGAGGGCTGACCCTGCAACGTTGAGGTCAGCCTTTCATATTTAAATATTCCGAGAACTCTTTCGCTCGAGGATTGTTTTCATCTTCAGAGATCTCTTGGTGCACCCCGCCAATTTCTTGTATTCTTTCCCTCACAGCAACAAATTGGCTTTACAATCATCCAATAACTTCGCTAAAGGACGCCTCATGTCTGAAATGAACCTCCTCCGCCACATCACACCCGCTGAACAAGGGCTATACCTCTTGTTGCCCTTCGAAATGCCCGCCAACAGTGCCCGGCTCGACCTGCACTATTCGTATCAGACGCATACGAGTGAGCCTGTCAACACCCCAGAAGGGCAATTTGCCAGGACCAGGCGCTTGAATATCGTTGATATTGGGCTGATTGCGCCGGATGGCTTTCAGGTGGGTGCCAGCGGCTCGAGCCGCTCGGAAATCATGGTTTCTGAGGTCAGCGCGACGCCTGGCTACCAGCCGCATCCGCTTACCCCAGGCAGCTGGCAAATCATTCTTGGCGCATATGTGATCGCTCCGGAGGGGGTTGATGTCAGCATCACGCTTGAATTCACCCCCAAGGTTCCCCGCTGGCTCTGCGGTGACCTCCACGTGCACACCCTGGCATCGGATGGCAGCTTGCCGCTGGAACATCTTGCGGAGCATGCCCGTATCCATGGGCTGGATTTTATCGCCGTCACTGACCACAATCAGGCGGTAAAGCGCGCATCTTTTCCGAAAGTGGAGGGGCTCACGATCATCCCGGGTCAGGAGTGGACGCACTACAAAGGTCACAGCAATTTCCTGGGGCTCGAGCAGCCCTACCAGGGCAGTTTCATCGCCAACAATCCGGAAGAGGTCCGGGCAATTTTCCGGGAAGCTAACAAAAATGGTGCCCTGATCGTCATTAATCACCCATGTGAATCGAATTTCGGCTTTCACTATGATCTGGATTCACTGGATTACGACCTGATAGAGGTGTGGAACGGACCGATGCGCCCCGCTAACCTGGAGGCCGTTGCCCGTTGGGATGCGATGCTCAAGGCTGGCCGTAAGCAAGTTGCCACCTGCGGTAGTGATTACCACGAAGACACGTTCTTCCAACGCCTGGCAAGCCCTTGCATCTATGTTTTGGCTGATTCCAACAGCGATTCCGATATCCTCAAGGCTGTTAAGGCTGGCAGGAGCTACTTCGCCTTCAGCCCCACCAAGCTCCAGCTGCTGCTGGATGTGGATGGGCAGACCTTTGGCGCAAGCCTTGCCTGGCGTGAAGGGATGCAAGCATCCTTGAAGGCGCTGGCACTGGAAAAAGGCGACATCATCCGACTTATCACGCAGGAGGGAGCGAAAGATATCTTCACTGCCCCGGAAAAAGGAGATTTCGAAACTTCGCTGCCGGTCACAGGTCCAAGCTACTGGCGTTTGGAGGTCTGGCGCACTTTCTACAGCTTCCTGCCGCCGATGCCTGCGCTGATCACCAACCCGATCTGGTTTGACATGACGAAATAAAAAAAGCCCGGATAAACCCGGGCTGTAATACTTTATTCACGCTTAATTCTTTGGCTTCACCATCCCCAAAAGGCGCTGCCAGCCTGGTTTTGTTCGCAACTGCCGCATGCGCATCGTCCCGACAATCCCATAAGGAACGAAAAGGACGAAGATGACGTAGATAGCGCCGGTAATGAAGCTCGCCGATTCCCCCATAAACCGCCTGAGGGTGAAATCCAGCAACCGAAACGCAAACGCGCCAACAATCGCGCCGCTGAGCGTCCCGACACCGCCAATCAGCACAATCAGCAAACCAGTCACAGTAAACCCCAAATCTGCTATGGATGGGCTGATGCTTGGTTGGTATAATGCGTGCAACATTCCCGCGGTCGCAGCAGTAAGCGAAGAAATGATCATGACCACAACCTTGAAGATGGTGGTGTTGTAGCCGAGCATCTTCGCACGATCCTCATTCTCGCGAATGGCAACGCAAACCCTGCCAGTCGGAGAGGCGACAAATCGACGGTAAAAAAGATATGTTACAACCAGCAATGTTAGCGCGATGACATAGAAACGAAGCCGTTCGGTCACCGGGCTGATAAATGCCGGAACAGGTACGCCCTGCAAGCCCACATCCGCGCCTGTCAGGTTGATCATATCGCTGGACATGACGATGATATGGAAAACCGACGCCAATCCCAGACTTACCAGTGTGAAGGTAATGCCTTTTACCCGCGGCAAGACCAGGCTGAAAAGCAGTGCCTGCACAATCGCCGCCAGCAAAACCAGGAGAACAACACCCCAGAATGGCATTGCCAGTGTTTTGAGGGCAATACCAGTCAGATAGGCTGCCACCGCAAAGAACATGGCATGACCAAAAGATAACAAACCGGTAATGCCAAACAAGAGGTCAAAACTAAGCGCAAAGAGTGCGAGGATGAAGATCTCGATCCCAAGACCTTCGATGAATTTGGACAAACTGCCCTGGTTACCCCAGATCATAAGCGGAGTTGAGCCTTCAAACAAACCAATCAAGAATGGCGCAAGCAGCATTACTGCGAAAAATATCAGGATTCCGCGGTTTTTTGTGAGAAAACTAGAGTTATTTTTCATATCTATTCCTTGCTTCCCAACAAGCCACCCGGCAGAATAAGCAGAACAATTACCATCAGCAACACCGTGGATGCGGGCACCAGGGGCGGGGAAGGTTTAAACACGGCATCCGTAAAGGGCAGGGGAATGCCAATTTGACCGTATTTGATCATAAATTGTTGAATCAGACCCACCAGCAGCGAACCTAAAGCTGCTCCCGGGAAACTCGTCAGACCGCCAATCGCCAGGGCAATCAGAGCGCTCAGCAGCAATCTCTCCCCCATCACAGGGGTTAATCCAGTGGATGGTGCCGCCAGGGCGCCACCAAAAGTGGCCAGACCAACACCCAACGCAAACACCAGGGTGAATACCCGCCTCACATTGATACCAAGTGCTTCCACCATCTGTCGGTCCTGCACCCCAGCGCGGATGATCATCCCGATGCGTGAGCGTTTAAGCAGGATCCAAACCACAATCAGCACGATGATGCCGACAATCGGAATGAAAATTTCATCATACACTCTCACCCGACCGCCTAACAGGAAAACGGTAGAGCAATTGTATTCAAGCAAATCTGCCAGATTGGTGGCAGGGCAGGCTCCGCCGGTACCAGTGAAAAACTCAGGTTTTGGCCAGACAAATTCAGGTCTGCCCCACACAGCCTGCACAATTTGCAGACCGATCGTCCCGAGGCCAAGGGTGAGCATAAGTTGGTAAATAGGGCGGTTATACAGCGGACGGATCAGGGTGGTTTCCATGAGAGCGCCCAAGCCTACTCCGCTCAGAATTGCAATCAAGATGGCAATCACGAAGAGCCAATTGGTACTCATGGCATACATCCAGCTCGTAATCTGTGCATTAAACACCACAGCGAGGATGCCGCCAAGCAACAGAAGGGCAGGGACCAAAAACTTACGCCAGTTGATAGTTTGTGATCTGCTCTCATCCCGGTTAAGCAGAGCAATGCCAAATGCCGAAATCGCGCTGCTCACCAAAAGACCTGCAAGTGCCAGGAATGGGGAGATTTTTTCAAACGTAACCTCGGCTGGAATGATCCGTAAACCCTGATCAGCCATGTAAGAGTACGTGATCGGGCTCTCGGAATAATTGTTCAGGTTCCAAATTGCAATTGGGTAGCGAGTCAGAACCAATGCCAGCAGCCCAAAGCCCGCCAGGATCAAGAGCCAGGAGATTATTTTCCTGGCCTTGGGCGCCAGCTGAATACGACTTGCCAGGCGTCCCCAGAGAGCCGATAAAGAAAAACCAGCGAGGATCAGGAGAACCGGGGTCAGGACATCAATAAACGTGTCAGGTCGGACGTACACAGTCCATCCCACGTAGGCGCCGATCATGTACAGGGTACCTTGGGCAAGATTGAGCACATCCAGCAGACCAAAAATCAACGAGAAGCCAGCTGCTACCAAAAAAGTGACTGAGCCAGTAGAGAAACCGCGCAGCACAGTGATGAGCACGTCCCTGCCAGACATACCGCGGGCTGCCACGAACAGGAAGGCTGCAATAATGACCAGGATGATGATTGCTTTGGAGTTTTTTCGTAAATTCGTTTTCATAGTTAGACCTACGCAGCCCCAAGGTAACGATGTATCATGGCTTTGTCCGCTTCCAGGTCTTTCATCAACCCGGATGCAACGGATTTTCCTTCTTCGATGATCACGAAGTACTTAGCCAATTTACTCGCCACAAGAAAATTCTGTTCCACCAATACCACCGTGCTCTGCTCGGATAACTGGCGAATAGCGTCAATCATATGTTCAATGATCACTGGAGCCAACCCTTCACTGGGCTCGTCGATGAGGAGCAGGCTGTTATCTGCCACCAATGCCCTGGCAATCGCCAGCATTTGTTGCTGACCCCCCGAAAGCTCGGTACCTCTCAGATTGAGAAATTTCTTCAGATCAGGGAAAAGGTCAAAAATAAATGTGCGCTTTCTATCCAGATCGCCCTTGTTTCTCTCGGCAATTTTGAGGTTCTCCTCAACGGATAAATCCCGAAAGATCGCGCGATGCTCAGGGACGAAGCCAATGCCAAGCGCCGCAATCTCAAAAGGCGGCATGCCCTGAACTTCCCTGCCCTCAAAAATCACCTTTCCTTCACGCACAGATGCTAGTCCAAGAATGGATTTCAGAGTGGTTGTCTTACCTGCACCGTTACGACCCAGCAGCGCTGTGATGGAGCCTTTTGGAACCACAAAATCGACGTCTTGCAGGATGTGAAATTGATTGATAAAGGAATGGATATTCTTTACCTCGAGGATATTGCTCATATTATCTCCATCCCCATTGATTTCTAATGATATGCTGCAAGGGAACATTTCTATACCTTAAGGTCATAGAGCCCTCCCAGGTATGCAGTTTGCACTTCATGATTTGCCGCAATTTCAGCGGGGGTGCCTTCCGCGAGCACTTTGCCCTGATGCATGACAGTGATCTTGTCGGATACACTCATCACTACGTTCATGTTATGTTCAACCAGGATGACGGTCTTTGTCCCGGATCGCTGGACTTCCTGGATCAGTGTGATCAATTCCGGCACCTGGTCGGTTGCCATGCCTGCCGTGGGCTCATCCAGGAGTAACACCTCCGGATCAGGCGCGAGGATCATACCGAGTTCCAGCTTACGCTGATCTCCATGCGAAAGCGCCCTGGCAGGCAGCAAAGATTGGCTTTTCAAACCAACTCTTTCAATAACTTCGGCAGTACGTTCTTCGCAGCGGACCATTTTTGCGGTGTCCATCAGGAAGTGGAAATTATTATCTTCCATTGCTTGTGAAGCCAAGCGAATGTTTTCGTGCACAGTCAGATTAGGGAAAATGTTGGTGATCTGAAAAGACCGCCCTATCCCAAGGTGAATCATGCGGTGAATTGGCTTGCCCGTCAGGTCCATGCCTTTGTAGAACACCTTGCCACTGGTTGGCTTTAGATTGCCGCTCAACATGTTAAAGAAGGTGGTCTTCCCAGCACCATTGGGACCAATAATGGCATGCAGTGTGCCAGCCTCGATCTTGAGGCTGACGTCGTCCACCGCTGCCAGTGCACCAAAATACTTGGTCAAATTCTGCGTTTCAATGATAGTCTCTCGTACCGTCATAACTTCTCAATTCTTTTTTGATTTGCGGATGAAATAGAGGTTTTCCAGTGTCCCTGGAAGCCCGCAAAGCCTCCAGGGACACACAATAGAACGATTAGTTGCCGGACAAACTGCCGATGGGCAGATCACCACAGCGGTCCTGGAGAGCTTCCGGAAGCAAGCAGGGAGGCTCTGGGCGGGTGGTGTCGACATAAGAGTAATAATTGCCAGTGGGATCAGTGACATTTTCCAGCTTGAGAATGTACATATCCTGGATGGCAACATGGTCTTCGGGGCGGATATAGATAGTGCCCTTGGGGCCTTCGAACTCAAGACCTTCCATGGCAGCGACCAAAGTCGCGGGGGTAACATCGCCGTTGGTCTTTTTGAGGGTCTCGATGATCATGATGGCAGCATTCATACCATCAGCGTCGAAGAGATCAGGATAGACGCCGTAGCGACTGCTGGCTTCAGCCACGAGGAAATCATTGGCGGGGTTCTTAGGAGCAGACCAGTGGTAGACGATGCCAGCAGTGGTGCCGATGGCATCGGCGTAGAAGACTGGGGTCAAGGCATTATCAATGAAAGTAGTGCCAAGTGCCATGGTCTCAGTGACGCCCTGGTCCTTGGCAGCCTGGACGAGGGAGATGAAGCCCGAGCCAGCCCAGGTGACGATGTAGGCTTCCGCGCCAGAGGCAGCGATCTGCTCCATGTAAGGAGTGAAATCGGTTGTGGTGGCGGGAGCGAAAATATCATCAGCAACGAATGTGCCACCCTCCAGGGTGCAGGCGTCGCGGAAAGCTTCAGCAGAGCCGTGCCCGAAGGCGTAGTCAGCAGCAATCTGGATGAAGGAGGAGTATTGGGCTGTTAGGGCTTTGCACTCGTTAATGGCATCCTGGTAGTTGTTGCGAGAGGTGCGGAAGGTGAACACATTGAAGTCCTTACCGGTAATGTCATTGGCTGCAGCAGGCGCAACAATCAGTGGAACTTCATTGGCGAGGGCAATACCTTGCAGAACAGCGGTGCTGCCAGAAGAAGCAGTGCCAACCAGGAAATCAACTTTCTGGATGTCAATCAGTTCATTGGCAACAGTGGTTGTGTTCTCAGGTAAACCAGCGTCATCACGCACAAAAACCTGGATTTCGCAGTTGTCAATCTTGAAGGTGTTTTCCTGGGTTTTAGTAAAATCAAACACAGGACCAGCAGATCCTTCAGAACCGGTTGCGTATTCCATGCCGAGCATAAACGAACGCTGCATCATGACACCGTAAATAGCCAGAGGACCGGTGATGTCAGTGATCAAACCCACTTTGATGGGTTCTGCACAAGTTAGACCTGCAGCAGGTTCTTCTGTAACAACTGGTTCTTCGGTTGCCACTGGTTCTTCGGTTGCCACTGGTTCTTCAGTTGCCACTGGTTCTTCAGTTGCCACTGGGGGTTCGGTGACGATCGGAGTTTCGGTGGGTTGGGCGCAGGCGCCCAGGACCATACTCGCTACGAGCAGCATGGCTACAACAAAAAACATCGACTTTTTCATTTTTTCTCCTTGTAATTAGTCGTTTAATGATTGCCAGCGACTTTCTTGTCGCAGACTTTCTTAATTAAGTTACTCCCGCCCACTGTGTTTCAACACAAAGCCCAGGAGCAGCGTGTTGAGTGGTTCGGGTTTATCCAGGCAGAGCGCATGCCCTGCACCGGGGACAACCACATACTCAGCCTGAGGGATGCGCGCCACCATCATTTCAGCCAGTTTGGGACCTTTGATCTGGTCTTCCTCCCCTACCACGATCAAAGTTGGGCTGGTTATCTGGCTCAACTGATCTGTGATATTGTACGAAGTAAAGGCATCCATCAGTTTTACAAAAGATGTCAGATTCAGTTTAGCAAAATTATCGTGCGCTGCAGGCAAGAGAGCCTCATTCTTCTTGAGATACTCTTCTCCAAAATTCAGGAAAACTGACGTATGAAAGAGCAGATCGGCGTCGTTGCGCTCGCCTGCGAGCTTCCATGGGTAGGATTGCAGTTTCAGCAACAGCGGCACCTCAGACACGCCATCGATCACCATCAAGCTCTTCGTCTTCTCAGGATAGCGTAAGGCGAAAACCAGGCTCACTTCTGAACCGTACGAAATACCGGCAATGTGGGCTTTTTCAATTCCGAGCGCGTCCAGCAAGGCTGCCAGATCATCGGCATGCAATTCCATCGAGTAGGGACCTTCGGGATGATCTGACTGCCACATCCCCCTACAATCATATAATAAAACGCGGAAGTGTTTTGAAAGCGCCTGAGTCTGGAAATACCAGCTGGCAGTGCTCATCATGATCCCGTTGGAGAGCACGATCACTTCCCCATCTTCGGGTCCGTGAAGTTCATAATAGAGATTGATGTCGTTGATGGTGATCCTGGGCATTTTACGATCTCCTATGCGGGTTCAAACGCAAGGAATTTTTTCGCGGATTCGCCTTCACCGCGGACGACAAAAGTCTGTTTGAGAGGCATCCCAATTTTTATGGTCGCCGGATCGCTGAGATCCAGACCAACGATTTGTGCGCTGATGCGCGGACCTTCCTGCAGCGCTACGATCCCGACACAATAAGGGTTTTTGGCATTGTAGCCGGCATCTGCCATGCTTGTGGGGGGAACATAAATCACTGTAAATGTCGCCAGCGTACCTATCCCGTTCATCTGGATGCGTTCCATCTGGTCGGAATGGCAGTTGGGGCATATTTGTCTTTGTGGGACAGAAATGTTACCACAGACAAGGCAGCGGGAACCGATTAGAAGGCCTTCCGCAATAGCCTCGTGAAAAGCTTTTGAGTGCAAGGCATGGTCTGTCATCTTAATTCCTCTTTTCGAAAATGTGCACCACACAGGTCTGCCCGGTGCCACCCACATTGTGGGTCAGGGCATGCCTTAGGTTGCCGCGCAACTGGCGTTCACCCGCCAGACCATGCATCTGCTTCCAAACTTCCACCACCTGCCCTACTCCTGAGGCGCCTACGGGATGACCTTTGGATTTAAGACCGCCGCTGGTATTGATTGGGTGGCTGCCATCGCGTGCGGTCTGACCGTTCATAGCTGCCTTCCAGCCTTCTCCACGAGGGAAAAAGCCCAGATCTTCAATCGCCATGATTTCAGCAATAGTAAAGCAGTCGTGAACTTCCGCAAAATCAATGTCATCGGGGGTTAAACCCGCCATTTCATAAGCATGTTTTGAGGCTTTTGCTGCTGCAGGCACTTCACTCAGAGATGCTCTCTCAGCCAAAGCGCCATCACTTGCCTGCCCGGAACCCACCACAAAAATCGGTTCATCAGTGAATTTGGCAGCCATCTCTTCGCTTACCAATAGCACTGCCGCTGCCCCATCTGAGACCGGAGAGCAATCAAACAAGCGCAGTGGCCAGGCAATCATTGGGTTCGCTTTAGGATCCTTGAGGAATGCCATTTCGTCTGCCCACTCAGGGATTGGCAAACCTTTCTGCGCAGCTTTGCGCTGTTTGCTGATCATTACATCCTTTATCGACTGGTTGAACTGAGCCTTCTCATTCAAACCACCGTTTTCATGATTCTTGATGCCTACACGCAAGAGCGCGTCGGGGTCAGCTTGGTACCGGTCAAGATAGGCGGTTGCCATGGCGGCATAAAAACCAGGAAAAGTGAAACCTGCCGGGATCTCAAACAGCGAGTCGGCTGCCAGTGCCAGAGCATCCGTCACCTTTGCCCCTGGGAGATCGGTCATCTTTTCCAGTCCACCCACCAGCACCACATCCGCCTCTCCCGAAGCAATTGCCAGCACGCCCTGGCGCAAAGCCACGCCGCCACTGGCACAGGCATCCTCAATTCGAGTACTTTCCACTGGTGAAATCCCTACCCAGCTTGCCATAATCGGCGCCAGGTGAGCCTGGTTCTCGAAACAATCGGAAGTGAAGTTGCCCATGTAAAAGGCTTCGATATCCCTGGGATCAAAACCTTTCTGAACACTTTGGCGAAGCTCCTGAAAAGCCTCCACAAACAAATCCCGGGAGGTCTTTTCAGGGAATACACCAAATTTGCTCATCCCTACCCCAACGACAGCCACCCCGCGCGATAATTTCTTTGCCATACCCTAATCCTCTTCCTTTATATATGTGACAGCGCCATTCAAGTCCGTTGGTCTGGCATGTTCACCAGCTGCTACCAATTTCATTTTGAGCAGATTATTTTCTACCTTGTAACAGCCTTCGTACTTCCCCACCAAACCGAAAGTGTGTTTCTGCTGGTCCATATCAATCAGACCTTCATCTGCCTGCCAGGTCCCGCTTGAAACGATCCCTAAGGCATCATAGTGGGATTCAAAAGTGCCATCCTCGAGAAAAAGGAAGAACAAACCGGGGTAAGACTGATCTTCCGTCTCTGTCCACTTGCCAAGTAATGATTTATCCATCTAATCTCCTCTTAAAAGTACTGTTTGTCGGGTACAATGCCCAATCGGTGGCACTCTTCCCGGATCGACTCCCTGAAATCAGGATGCGCGATCTTGATCAGGGCTTCCATGCGCTTCTTCACAGAAAGCCCACGCAACTGGGCACTGCCATACTCGGTCACAATCGTATCCACATCCTGGCTGGGAACTGTCACGCCTGCGCCTGGAGCCAAGGTTGGCACAATCGTCGAAATGGTGCCATTCTTAGCCGTCGAGCGCAGGGCAATGATTCCCTTTCCGCCTTGCGACATTTGCGCCCCCCGGTGAGTGTCAAGCTGACCGCCAGTACCGCTGAACTGGCGCGTCCCGATGCTTTGGGAACAAACCTGCCCAAGCACATCCACCTGGATGGCTGTATTAATGCTGATCATCTTGTAGTTTTGCGCGATAACATAAGGGTTATTCACATAACTACCCCGTAAGAGCAGTACATCCGGGCAGTCATTCATAAAATCGTAGAGGGGCTGTGTACCGATCGCAAAGGTAGCCACAAACTTTCCTGGATGCAGGGTTTTACGGCTGTTATCTGCCGCTCCGGCTTTCCAGAGTTTGTAAATGCCGTCGACCAGTAGTTCCGAGTGGATCCCAAGATGGCGGCGATCACTGATGAAATCAGCCAGAGCTGTGGGCATGCTGCCAATGCCCAGCTGGACAGTACAGCCGTCTTCGATAAACTCCGCCACGTTCCGCCCGATTTGTTCGTCGATCTCGTTTGGTTCAGCTGCAGGTACCTGCACCAGGGGACTGTTGAAGTGTACAAAGTAATCTACCAACGAAATTGGAATGACCACATCACCGTCTGTCCAGGGCAGGTTTTCGTTCACTTCCAAAATCACCAGATCTGCCACGTCGATCATATCGCGCTCAACAACCACACCCATCGAGAGGGAGACCAACCCATCCGCATTTGGAGGTGTGCAGACGCCAAGCAACATGTCGAGCCGTCCGCCATGCCCCAGCAGCTTATCAAACCCGGCTTGATGCAGGTTATTGGGCGTGTACGACACCCTCCCCTCGCCATGCACTGCCCGATCAGGCGCGCCGTAGAACCAATTTTCGTTAAAAAAGCGCCCTTCCATCTCGGGTTTAATGAAGATGTCGTAGGGGCGCATCGGTAAACAGGTCCAGGTGGTGACATTCTGAAGCCGGCCAGCCTGCCTGCCAAGCTCCTCCAACAAACCAACAGGTTCTGACGCAGCAATGCCAATTTGGAGGGTCATCCCTGAGCTGACTTTGCTGATAGCTTCAGGTATCGTAATGGTTTTTTGCTTATACTCTTCTTGCCAGCTCACGACCCAGCCTCCATTAAGGCATGATAAAACATGTGGCAGCCTGGTTGTAACCTACACCAGAACCACAGAATACTACGCGCATACCAGAAGTGATCTTGCCCAACTTCACCGCATCATGAAAAGCAATCGGCAGACAAGCGGAGCCCATATAGCCCCATTTGTCCATCACATAATGCGCCTTCTCAACCGGCAGACCAAGGTTGCCCATAACCAGCTTAATGCTGTTCAGATTCACCTGGGTGAAGATGATGTGATCAATCTCGCTCAGCTCGAACCCGCCGTTGGCAGCGCATTCGCGCACGCGGGCAGGCCAGCCTTCGTGATTAACCGACGCTGGGAAAGGCGTGAGCAGTCTCACTTTGGTGCGGCCAGCTTCGACGCTCTCGACCGTGGCAGGTTCGTAAGTGCCACCGGAGTAAATTCCCCAGTGCTTATGGTAGGAGCCATCGGCTTTAATCGAACTGGACACAAAACCAGGCTTATCCGATGCGCCGACGACCGCCGCGCCAGCGCCATCACCGTAGAAGAAGGCGCTGACATCGTGCTTGTTGTCGGAAAGTTTGTGCATCATGTATGCACCGATCACAAGGATGTATTTCAGATGCGGGTTAGTGGCGATCAAGCCGGCAGCCTGCGTCAGAGCGGTTGGGAAGGAAGCGCAGGCGCATCCAACATCCCACGTGCCAGCGTTGACACAACCAAGTTTGTATTGGGTAACAACAGATGTGGCTGGAGTGATGTAATCCGGGCTGTCAGTACCCACTATCACCAGATCAATATCCTCAGGGGTCAACCCTGCGTCAGCGATGGCTGCTTTTCCTGCTTCTGTAGCCAGGTCCGAAGTCGCCCAGTCATCCGGGGCGTAAAATCGGGTCTTGATCCCACTGCTATTCTCAAACTTGAAAACAACCTCTGCCAGTTTTGGGTCGACCTCACCCATCCATTTAGCAAAAGTTTCATTGGTAATTTCATTTTCGGGGATATACATCCCGGTTCCTAAAATGGTCGCGTAACGAGTCATGTTCTTTTTCCTTTCAGTTGATAGTTGCTCTTCGATGATGGTGAGGGCTCAACTATGTTCCCAAAACGATGCCGCCATCCACACTGATCACCGCACCGTGAATGTAAGATGCCTCGTCACTTGCCAACCAGGCATACACGTTGGCAATTTCTTCTGGCTTGCCAAGCCGCTTCAGAGGAGTATTCGCAGCCATACCGGCAAGCACATTCTCGGGCATCTTCAGCACCATTTCGGTCAGGATGAAGCCAGGAGCGACAGCATTAACGCGGATCTGGTATTTACCCAGTTCTCTCGCCCAGGTCTTGGTCATACCAATTACCCCGAATTTGGTCGCGGCATAGTTAGTCTGACCAAAGTTGCCATACAGCCCCACAACGCTGGAAGCGCTCACGATTGCGCCACCGCCCTGCTTGATCATGTAGGGTACCACAGCCTGTGTGCAATTGAAGACACCCTTCAGATTGACCGCAACCACAGCATCGAAGGCTTCTTCACTCATCTGGCCGACTACTTCGCCTTCCTTAAACTTCACGAACTGGCTGTCGCGCGTGATGCCGGCATTGTTGATCAAAACATCAATCCTGCCGTATTTCGCAGCAACTTCATCGATCCATGCCTGGACTTCCTGGCGGTTAACCACGTTGACTTTCCAAAAACTGGCATCATTGCCCAGTTGTTCAGCCAATGCTTTGCCAGCTTCCTCATTCACATCGCAGATCACTACTTTTGCGCCTTCGGCAGCGAATTTTTCAGCGGTCGCTTTGCCGATTCCTGCGGCGCCACCAGTGATGATACAAACTTTGTCTTGCAAACGCATTCCAGTCTCCTTTATTCAATTTTTCCAGAAATTATTAACGGAAATATCCAGTATTTTTAGTTTACTGGCATGGGGTTACAAATCGGTAACAAATCTGACCAAAATTTAGCCTTTTTGTGAAGAGATTTTTGATGGAGGGCGAATTGAGGGTGTCCCCGTTAACTTGTCAATTCCTGAAATAAATCCCGCAGGTTGCTCGACTCCACCCCATAAATTTTGCGATTAATGTCCATCGCCTGGTTATAGACCTTGCGCACCATGCTGATGTTTCCCAGGGCATGATAGATCCGCATCTGATACTGATACCCCACTTCCAGCAGTGGCTCCTGCCTGACCATACGGTTGCTCAATTCAAGCCCTTTATCGAAATCCTTGCCCGCGATTGCGGCTTCGATCACTTTGCCCAGACAATCCAGGTACAGGCGGTGGTAGTACTGTACTTCGGGCATAAAAGCTTCCTGTAACTGCTCCCCCTCGAGCATTCTGCCTTTGTAAAGAGCCAGCGCCCGTTCTTTATCTTCCCCTCGTTGACTCAAAGCCAGTTTTTCAAATTGCTCGGTGTCCAGATTGATTCTCATCTGCGGATTCAGTTGGTATTGTTCACCGTTGCGGATGACAAATTGCGCGGCTTCCTTGGGTGGACGGTCTGGCTCCAACGTTTGGTTCAGCGAGCTAAGGGTAACTTTGAAGTTATTGGCAGCAGTAGATTCATCCGCATCCGGCCAAAAAAGAACTGCCAACTGCTCTTTACTCATCCCTTTCCCCGAGTTGACCGCCAGCGCCTGCAGCAGTTGGCGGGCCTTCTCCCGCTTCCACTGGTCCGCAGGTATCAGGTGCTTTCCCTTTCTCGCCTCAAACCCGCCAAACAAATTCAGACTCAGGGAGTAACCAGGAAGATAATTGCCCACACTGACAGGAAGATCCTTGAGGATTTGGTTGATTAAGTCCGGTAGCAACCCTATTTCCCGCGCGCGCAGTACCAACGGATAGAATACAAACGGATCATCCGGTCCCAGGAAAGAACCACGCGTCAGCAGGAATTGGTATTGATGTTTCTGCACCAATTCCAAGCCCTGCTCAAGAAATAGCAGCGTGGAACTCTTGTACCCCTGTTTGTCAGCCGTATATGCTTCCCAAAGCAAAGCCGCCGCCCTGGCCAGGTTATCATTCAACTTCTTTGCCAGTGAATCCGCTACCGAAAGGATTCTGCTCGCGGCTTCAAATTCCCCGCCCATCGCCAAAGCAGCGCTCAAGGAGATCCTCACCATCAACCCAATCCACTCATCTCCGGCATTGGCAGCAATCAACAAGGCGCGATCCCCAATGCGTTTGGCTTCCTCCAAGTCGCCGGCATACCCAACCAACCGGCAGAGACCCCATAGCGGCTCCACATGAATACGTACGATATCCACATGCTCGATCGCGAAATCATACAATTCCCGAATTTCTTGCACTCCTTGCGCGTCCAAGCCCTGGGTCAGATCCAACTGCAGGGCGTGCCCTAGACGAACCTTGGCAACAGCCTCCACGTAATTCGCTTGTAACTGCCGCGATACCTGCAATCCCATTTCAGCATAATGCCGTGCGCTGACATAATCTCCCCGCAAAGAATGAAAGAGTGACAGTAAGAGGGTCGCTTCGCGGTGGAATCGTTGTGGTCTTACTATTCGTTGTTCGGCGGTTCCGGGCTCAAGTTTTGCCAGCAATTGCAGCCCTTCATCCAGCCGTCCGGTCCGCAAGAGTAAGCGAGCCTCAATATATGCTTGTGCTTCAGCGTACATCGGAGAAAGCTGGCGCGCCTTCTGCAGACTCTTCTCGGCTTCGAGCATCGCCCCTTTGTTGACCTGGTTCTCAGCAATCTGAGTCAGTAAACCGGAGACTTCCAATGGATACTCCACTGGGTCGAGCAACTCCAAGGCCCGGTCGAGAAATTGCTCAGCGTTCACCGGGCGCAGCGTGTCCAGGTAGACCTGGGCTTGTCCGCGTACTGCCAGGCTCACCCCCCAGGTATTTCCGAGATTGTGGTATAAACGCTGCGCCGCGCGGTAGTACTCAAGCGCCATGTCGAAGTTTGCTTCTGTGCGTTCCACCTCCCCCAAAAGATAATTCCCGTAGGGGTATTGACTCATTTCATCTGCAGGGAGTTTCCCAAGCCAATAGCGGATGCTCTGCTTAAGACCGGACTGCAGCAAACGCTCACCGACCTCATCCAAAATTTGGCGCAGCCTGCCAAAATCCTCTGCGGAGATCAAGTGCGAAATAGCTTGCTCCCAGTAATGATGCGCGCTGAAATAGCTGGCTAGTTTTCGATGCAACCCTTTCTTGAGCTCATCGTTCTTCGAAAGCCGGCTGAGCAGAAACTCCCGGAAAATATGATGGTAGCGGAACACATCGGGTTTCATTTGCTCGATGAACAAGCCTGAGCGGAACAGATCACTCAGCGTGTCAGCGCTGTTTTGACGGTCAAGTAAAAAGTCGCAGGTATCACTATCCAGAAATTGCAGCACCGAGGTTTTGATCAGAAAATCCTGCCGCTCTTCGGATTGCCTGTTCAGCACTTCATCCGCGAGATAATCAAATAAGTTTCCCAGCGAGCTGCCGCTCTCCTCTTCGAGCAGGCTCTCCAAAGACGTGTTTGGCAAGGCTTTAATCGACTGCCAAACCACCTGCAGCCCAATTGCCCAGCCTTCAGTGCGCTGATACAGCCTGGTGAGGGCGTCTTTGGGCAGGTTCAATTGGTAAGTTGAGCGATACAACTGATCGGTTTCATCCGGAGAAAAGCTGAGCGAATCTTTATCGATCTCCAGCAGCCTGCCCCTGACGCGCCATTTGTTGATAGAAGGAAATTCGGGTTGTGTGCGGCTCAGGATCATCACGTGCAGGTTGGCTGGCAGATGCTCGATAAACCAATTCATCATACCAAGAATCTCATCCGACTCATCAAGACTCTGGAAATCATCCAGCACGAACAGGGCTTCCTCTTTTAATAAGGAAGTAATGGAGTTTATCAGCGTGATGAGGCATTCCTGCAGGTCAACATCGCTGTCTTCCAGCACCCGCAGTGCCGGGAGACCAATCTTGTGACCCTGTTGATTGAAGGCAGAACAGAGATATGTCAGGAACAAACGCGGATCGCATTCATTGCGCGAAATGGTATACCAAAAATATGGCAGCCTGATGGACTTGATCAGGCTGAGAGCCGAAGTTGTCTTGCCATAACCGGTCTCTGTGACCAAAGTGGTCAGGGGGTAGTCAAGGCTCTGCTTCAGCAGTTGAAGCACCCTCGGACGGTCAAGAATGGAGCTTTTCTGCGCCGGCGGTGTGAGCTGACTCAGAATGATTTGGTTTCTGTGAGTCATCAGAACTTTATTTTATCATCTACCCTGACCCTCCAGAGCCCTCCCCAGGACCACAACCACTTACGAGCGGCAAGCTTTGCTGCTACAACCCTCTTTCCCCTCGCAGGTAGGGGGTGCCCAGGGCGGCGGGAGCGCCGATGCGCTTCTTGCGTGCCGCGGAGCTGCCCCAAATCAGGGCGATGATCGTCAGGATATAAGGCGTCATCTGCAGGAAGAAAACCAGGTTCGTATTAAAGAAGAACGGGTTCGCCATCCCAAACAAAATTCTTGGGCCCTGCAGATCGAGCGTGAAGCGGCGCAAAATACCAAACAAGTAGCCGCCCAAAGCCGCCCGCCAGGGGTTCCAATGGGCAAAAATCACCAATGCCACCGCAATCCAGCCTTGTCCATTGACGGTCAAATTCGAGTACCATCCCGGGGCAATGGCAACGCTGATGGCAGCCCCAGCCAATCCTGCAAAACATCCCCCGATGAAGGTATAAAGGTAGCGGGTGCGGTAGATATTGACGCCCAACGTGTCAGCAGCAGCAGGGTTCTCGCCCACAGCGCGGAGATGGAGACCCGGACGGGTTTTGTTAATGAAATACGTGACAACCGGCACCAGCAAGTAGCCAAAATAGACCAACAGGTTGTGATCGGTAAAGGCAATCGGACCGAGATATGGGATCTGCGAGAGCAGAGGAATGCTGGCGTGGGGAATGACGGGCGCAGTCTGACCGGTGAGTCCATCTCCCAGGACCAACGCCAGTCCTGTGCCCAGGAAGGTGAGCGAGAGCCCGCTGACGGTTTGATCGGCTTGAAAATGGATGGTGACAACGGCGTGGGCAAGGCTCAGCAGTCCCCCCGCGGCGATGGCAGCCAGCAGACCAAGCCAGACATTGCCGGTGGTGAAGGCAACCCTGAAGCCTGCCATGGCGCCCACGAGCATCATGCCTTCGACACCCAGGTTTTGGATGCCCGCGCGTTCGGTCAGGATTTCGCCAATGGCAGCGATGAGCAAAACTGTGCCGGTGGAAATTCCGGAGCGGAAGATTTCAATCCAGTTCATTGGGCGGTCTCCTGTGCAGGGTGAACCCATTTGATTTCATATTTGAGGAGGACATCACTGCTAATGACAAGGAAGAGGGTGATGCCCTGGATGAGGAAAGAGATACCCGAAGGTTGAATTTCGCGGCTGGCTACCAGCAACGCGCCAAACAAGATTGAGACAACGATCACAGCGAAAGGGTGGAGCTTGGCGAGCCAGGCAACAATCACCCCGGAGAAACCATAGGAGGTGGAGATACGCTCCTGCAGACGGTGGACAACGCCAGAAACCTCTGTCATGCCGGCCAAACCTGCCAAAGCACCGGAAACCATGAAAACGAGGATGGTGTTGGCTGCGATGTTGATACCAGCATAGCGGGCAGCACGGGGGTTATCACCAATGAGGGTGATCTTGTAGCCCCATTTGCTGCGGTAGATGATCAGATAGACGATGACCGCGGCGATCAGCCCGAAGAGAATGCCGACGTGCAGAGTCATACCCGAGAAGGCAGGTACCTGCTTGGCATAGTCCGCCAGGCGAGGCAGCCAGGCTACCTTGGGGAAGGTCTTCGTCATCTGAAAGCCGGCTTCACTCCAATTGCCGAAGATCCAATAATTGTTCCAGAGCACGGCAATGTAGTTGAGCATCAGGGTGGTGATGATTTCGTTGATGTTGAGTTTTGCCTTGAGGATGCCGGGAATGAAGGCATATAGCGCTCCCCCCACCATACCGAGGACCGCCATAAGCGAGATAATTGCCCAGGTAGGCGTAGTTTCGAGATTCACCAGAGGAACCATCACAACCGCGCTGGCCATGAACGCCCCTACAAAGAATTGACCTTCCGCGCCTATGTTCCAGAGGCGCATCCGGAATGCCAGCGAACAGCCCAGACCAATCAGCAGAAGTGGAGTGGCTTTGACGATCACATCAGAAAAAGCGCCCCACGAACCAAACGAGGCTTTGTACAAGTAGGAATAAATTTTAAACGGGTCCGCACCAGTAGCGGCAAGGACAATGCCAGAAATAATGAAAGCGAGCAAAACCGCGCCAACAGAGGTTACAACCGGGAGCCACTTAGGGGTATCTTCCGTGCGTTTAATGAGAACAGGATAGGGAATTTTCATTCTTCATCTCCCTGCTTGTACTTTTCACCCAGAACTTTGCGCAACACGCGTTCCTTTTCGCTGAGGTTAAGGAGCGGTTCTTCAGGTTGGGTGGGAGGCTCCAGCTGCGGAGGTTCTTCGAGTGGACCCTCGCTTTCAGAGGATATCTCGGTTTCTTTGGGCGGCTCGGTTTGGGCAGACTCTTCATAATGGCGAAGTCCCTCGAGAACTTCATCAAAGCTTGAATCAGCGCTCTGCGCAGGGAATTCCTCCGACTGTCCTTTTCCGGGCAGGTCCTGAGGGTGAGTGCCAGTCATCATCAGCCCGATTTGGGTGATGTCAAAGTCCTGGCTGCAAACAACTCCAACCACGCGCCCTTCGTACATAACAGCGATGCGGTCTGAGAGGGAGAGAAGCTCATCGAGATCTTCTGAGACGAGCAAGATCGCACACCCCTGGGCGCGCTGTTCGAGCAGCAGCTGTTGAACACTTTCTATAGCGCCAACATCCAACCCGCGGGTGGGCTGCATTGCAACCACCAGGCGCGGAGTGCTGGAGAGCTCACGGGCGAGGATCAACTTTTGCAGGTTGCCGCCAGAGAGCTTGCGAGCTTGAGTGTGCACATCGGGAGCCTGGATGTCATATTCAAGCTTTAGCCCATTGGCGAGGTTATCCGCAGCCATGTAATTCAACTGCCATTTTTGGCTGATCGGCTGCTGATCGTATCGCTTCATGATGATGTTGCTGGTGAGCGAAAGGTTAGGGGCAGTGCCGACGCCGATGCGATCTTCCGGGATATGGGCGAGACCTTGGTTAATGGAGAAGGATGGCGGTTTATTGGCAATGTCTTTGCCTTCCAGCCAAATCCGCCCCGTGCACGGACGCAAACCAGTGATGACTTCGACTAATTCGCTCTGACCGTTGCCTGCGACACCTGCGATTCCGAGGATCTCGCCTTCGTGCAAAGTCAGGTTCACATTGCGCAGGGCAGGCAGGTTCTTGTTGTTTAATGCACAAACATCTTCCAATCGCAAGACTTCCGGCCCGGCTGTTTGTTCGCATTTGTGTAGATTGAAAATCACTTCACGACCCACCATCAGCGAAGCAAGGCTCTCGCGGGTAAAATCCTTCAAGTCCACGCGCTCTGCAGTGACACGCCCGCGTCGCAAGACGGTCAATTTATCGGCAACTTTTTTAACCTCAGTGAGTTTATGGCTGATGAAGGCAATCGATTTACCTTGCGCGGCCATTCCTTTGAGCGTTTCGATCAATTCATCGGCTTCCTGGGGGGCCAGGACGGCGGTTGGCTCATCCATAATGAGAATATTTGCGCCCCGATAAAGAATTTTCAGGATCTCGACACGCTGCTGCTCGCCAACTGAGAGTTGCCAAATTTTGGCAGTAGGATCAATGTGGATGCCGAATTGTTCTGCCAGATTACTGATCTCCTGGTCATACTTTTTGAGATTAAGAGCAAAGCGGGGTGTATCAAGACCGATGATGACATTTTCGGTCACGGTTTGATTTTCGACCAGCATGAAGTGCTGATGGACCATGCCAATCCCATTGGCAATCGCATCCCTTGGAGAATTGAAACTAACTTTTTTTCCATAGATGCGAATTTCACCAGACTGAGGTTTATAGAGCCCGGCGAGCACATTCATGAGGGTGCTCTTGCCCGCGCCATTTTCGCCTAAAAGGGCGTGGATCTCACCAGGGTATAGGGTGAAATTGACATGGTCGTTGGCTAAAACGCCAGGAAAACGCAGGACAATATCCTGCATTTCAACAGCGGGAACTGTGTTTGTTTCTTCAGGAAAGGCCATGTAGTTTTCTTTTTTATTTATAGGAGAGATGGCTCCTGGGAGCCATCTCTCTGCAAAGTTTAGCTAATTCTAAGGAAGCTCGGCAATAACGTTCTGGTTCCACCAATACATACCCACGCCGTCAGCACAGGGAGCACCTTCAGCATTGGCGAAGCAGTCCAAATCCACCTGGCGCAGGCTCTCGCCTTCGGCGAGGACTACATTCCCTTGGTTATCGGTAATTGGACCAGTGAAGACGTCAAAACGGGTCTTTTCGCCTGAGAGGAACTTGGCAAGTTCGTCACGGACGAGCTGCAGATCTTCGGCGGGCAGGTCTTTGGCACCAGGCATGAGCTCCTGACCTTCCATAAAGCCATAGAGACCGAGACCGCCTGAGTCAGCATCAAAGTATACAGGCTCACCAGCAAATGTTCCATCCATGGATTTTTTGACCTCAATGGCATAGAGAGGACCCCAGTTCCAATACATGGTGGTAAGGCAGGTTTCGAGCGTGCAGTTATTAATATAGTCATAGGTGATGCCCCACTTGCCGGCAGGGGCGGCAATCGCGGGGGCCGGGGTATCTGCACCAGTCATCACGACCTGAGCGCCAGAATCAAAGAGAGACTTGGCTGCCTCCTGTTCGATGGTTGGGTCGTGCCAGGTGTAAATAAAGCGGACATCCAGGGTGCATTCGGGGCAGGTTTTTGCCATGCCAAGCGCAAAAGCGTTGCCAAGACGGAGTTCTTCCGGGATGGGGAAGGTAGCCATGTAGCCGACCTTGGGGTTACCATCAAGTTTGGCGCGGGACCCAGCCAGCATACCAGCGAGGTATTTGATATCTTCCATGGCACCCATGATGTTGCCGAAGTTAGTACCATTGAACTTGTAGCCGGAAACATGGATAAAATCCTTGTCCGGGAATTCGCCGGCGACGGTTTCGGTGGCATCCATGAAGCCGAAGGAGGTTGTGATGACCATGTCAAAACCTTTTCGCGCCAGAGAGCGGGTAACCTGCTCGGAATCGACGCCTTCTGCGACGTTTTCAACATAAGCAGTATGGACGCCAGGAACGTTATCCTGGACGTAGAGGCGACCGACATCGTGTGATTGCGACCAGCCGCCATCATCGTGGGGACCAACATAGACGAAAGCAACATTAAAGCAGCCTTCGATTGGAGCAGGCACCTGGTAGGCACCTTCAGCTTCAAGAGCTGATTCTGCTTTGCAATCCACAGTTGCAACCGGGGCTTCGGGTTCCTGTGTTTGGCAAGCCGCCAGGAACATACTAAGAACTAAGACAATAGTGACCAACAAAAACAACTTTTTATTCATCTTTTCTCCTGTTTGGGTGAATTTGGTGTCTATCGGGAGTTTTATTAGCATTGTTTTCCTCACTACTCCTTAAAACGGCGATACTTTATTGTACAACAAAGCGTCAAATTGGGAGAAAATTCCTCTTTTTTGGTTCTGTTG
>ENA-UOWE01001664-UOWE01001664.1-activated-sludge-metagenome-genome-assembly--contig:-NODE-1664-length-26658-cov-6.030598_pt1 | contig 26658 bp, 21 predicted proteins | sample MGYA00249841_ERZ761562 | MGnify/ENA primary metagenome ERZ761562 (study PRJEB28883, sample SAMN05720200) | activated sludge metagenome | isolation source: Anaerobic digester | place: Japan...
TTGAAGCACTAAAGCTTGTTTTAAAAGAGCATCAACTATCTGACCTTAGGCTTGTCTTCCTGGGAAATACATCCGGCGTTAAAATTCCGGATGAACTTTTTGCTTTTGTAGAAAGATATGATAAAGTTCCATACAACGATGCTATCAATATTATTCAAAATGCTGACGGATTATTGCTTATTCACCCGCCTACAGCATACAGAGGTGTTTATACCGGTAAACTGTTTGATTATTTAGGTGCCATGAGGCCAATCATAGCTGTAGTTGATAAAACCGATGTAGCAGCTGAATTGATTAAAGACTGCAATGCAGGATTTGTTGCCGACTTTAATGATATTGATGAAATCAAAACTGCTATTACTGAAACATACAAATTGTGGCTAAACAAACAAACGTTAGCATATAATCAAGAATTAATTTTAATGCATCACAGAGCTTATCAGGTTAAGATTTTAGAACATTTAATCAGGCAATTATACAATGAATAATAAAGCGAAATATTTGTTGATGGGTAATGCCGAAAGTCCCCACCTGATTAAATGGGCAAGGGAATTGGCTAAACACGTAGATTTGTACGTTCTTTCATTTCAGGAAACTGATAAAGCTATTTACCAATTAATTGAAAAAGAAAAATGTTATAGCTTTCATCAGAAAATAAATACAGCAGGGGGAAATTTCCACTTGCTAAAATTATTACCAAAAGTAAAACGTATTATTAAAGAAATAAAACCCGATTTTATCAATGCTCATTATATTACAAGCTATGGTTTTCTGGCCGCTTTGGTAAAGCCCGGCTACTCAAAATTAATTCTTTCGGCGTGGGGCAGCGATATTCTTGTAACTCCTTTTGAATCGAATCTAAAGAAAAAAATAACTCAATATGCGTTAAAAAAGTCCTTTCTTGTTACTTCCGATTCAAATTTTATGAGCGAAAAGATACGGGTTTTAAGTCCAAAGGCTCATATCTTAACCTTTCCGTTTGGATTGGAAAAAATGCCTGAATGCAGTATCGAAAATAAAAATCCTACGTTGTTTTTCTCAAACAGAGCGTTAACGCCTAATTACAGAATTGAATTAGTACTTGAACTTTTCAGCGAAATTTGCACAACAATGCCTGAATCACGGTTAATCATTGCCAATGAAGGAAGTGAAAAGGAAAAACTCATGAAAATAGCTGCTGAATTAGGTATTTCTAATAATATTGAGTGGGTTGGTTTTATAAATGCTGAAAGGCAAGCAGAAATTTACAAAAAAGCGACCTATTTTTTCTCAGTTCCCATTAGCGATGCGACTTCGGTATCGTTATTAGAAGCTATGGCCTATGGATGTGTCCCCATAGTATCAGATATCCCTGCAAACCATGAATGGATAAAGCATTTAGAAAATGGGATATTCATACAAAACAATACGAACATTATCGAGTGTTTAAAAAATAAAAACCATTCGCATGTATTTGATCTTAATAGAAAGATAATTAAAGAAAGAGCAATTTTTTCTGAAAATATTCTAGGTTTTATTAAAAGTCTTTTTGTAATTGTATGAGCTTTCCTAAAATTGCAATAGTAATTCCTTGTAGAAATGAGGAAAAATATATTGAAAAATGTTTAATATCAATATTTAATCAAACATATCCTCAAGATAAAATAAAAATATTAGTTGTAGATGGATTAAGTACAGACAATACTCGTCAGAAAATTAACGATTTAATTAAAAAAAGAAAAAATTTATATCTTATAGATAATAAGAATAAAACGACTCCTTTTGCTCTTAATATTGGAATAAAGGAATCAATGGATTGCGAATATATAATGATTTTGGGTGCTCATGCTGAATTATATTCTGATTATCTCGAAAAAGCAATAAAAATACTATTACTAAATATAGAAATAAGTTGTTTAGGTGGAATTTTAGAAAACATATCTGAAAATAAAACAACTGAAGCAATAAGTTTTGCAATGTCGTCTCTTTTTGGGGTTGGCAGTGCTCATTTTCGAACAGGCTTTAAAGAAGGTTTTGTCGATACCGTTGCTTTTGGAATGTATAAAAAAGATGTTTTTGAAAAAGTAGGTCTCTTTGATGAAGAACTTACAAGAAATCAAGATGATGAATTTAATTATAGATTATTAAAACATAATTTAAAAATCTTTTTAAGCAAAGATTTAAAAGCTAAATATTATGTCCGTTCTAGTTTTATTAAACTTTTCAGACAATATTTTCAATATGGTTATTGGAAAGTCTATGTAAATCGTAAACACAAAACAATAACCAGTGTTAGACAATTAGCTCCGTTTGTATTTGTTTTTTTTATATTAATTTTTGGAGTATTATCAATATTTTCTAATCTTATTTTGTTTATTTTCAGTACAGTTTTGATATTATATTTCTTGATTGGATTCGGTTTTTCTTTCAAATATTACAGAAATATTACAGGAAATTTAAAGATATTATTTTCATTTTTTATTATTCATATAAGTTATGGTCTTGGTTATTTAAAGGGCTTATGGGATTTTATTATATGGAGAAAAAAGGTAAAAACAAGAGATGTTCAATTAACAAGATAAACCATGAGATCAATTCAACTATTATTTATGCTTTTTAGTTACTTTTCTTATTCTCAAGAACAACTTTCTATCGACTCTATAAAAAAAATGTACAAAACTGCAGATATAATTTTTACAGGCATTGTTATATACGAAAATATCACTTCCAATACCCTTGGCGAGGAATCGAAGTTAATAGACTTTGACATTACTGAAATTCAAAAAGGAAAAGATTATAGCCGTCTAATGTTACATATACCTGCAGATACCATGGTTTATGAGCAGGGGAAAGAATATCTTGTTTTTGCCAAGCGTGATAAAATCAATAAAAATCAATTTAACCTGATTTTTGCCGAGCACGTGTGCAAATCATGCACCAATTTTACGATTAAGAAAGTTTACGAATTGGTTGATAAAAAACCTTTTGCTACCATTAAAAAACCAAGAGAAAAAACACCCTGGAACCAGCGAGGGTGTGGATGTCATTAAAACACTTCATACTCATTAAAAGTACATTCAATCTTACCATTTAGCAGATTGATTTTCTTTTTTGGCTTAAGGCTAATAAATTTGCCAAACTCTTTACTCATTAAAAGCCAAATATTATTTGCTTTGTAATTAAATTTAAACTGGGTTCCGGTTTTATTATAAAAATCCTGAATATTTTCAATTTCGATTCGTTCGTCGTAAGGGAGATTAGAAACAATAAAGCCTTTTTCAAATGGAATTACATTTTCAAAGAAATTATTTTCAATAAAAAGAGTCGATTTAGAGTAGGGAAGCTGTTGAATGCTTTTCTTGGCAGCTATTAATACGCGACTATCAATATCAGCCCCGATAATTTTCTGCTTGGCTTCCTTCATCTTATCATTTTCCTGTTCCCTGACTTTTTTCCAAAGCTCTCTGTCAAAGTCAAGCCAGTGCATAAAAGCATATTGATTTCGTAAATATCCGCTAGGAATCGAATTTGCTTCATATGTTGCTTCAATAGCAATGGTTCCCGAACCACACATTGGATCTAATAGCGGAGCATCAGGCTTCCATCCGCTTAAACTGAGCATTCCTCTTGCCAATACTTCATTTATAGGAGCTAATCCTTGAAATTCTCTGTATCCTCTGCGATTTAATGTTTCACCGGAACTATCCAGCGAGAGAGTAACTTCCAAATCGGTTATATGTATATTAATAACAATGTTTGGTTTTCGGGTATCCACAACGGGGCGTTCGTTCGTTTCTTTTCTAAAGCGATCTGCAATGGCATCTTTGGCTTTTTGAGCAAGAAATAAACTATTTTTATAACGCTCGGTCAATAAAACCACATCTACACGTATCGATTTATCTACTGAAAAATAGCGATGCCATGGAATTTGATAAATATATTCGTAAAATTCTTTTTCGTTATTTACTTTATTGTACGAAATCTGCTGTAAAATCCGCAATCCTAAAGAAATAGTATAATTGGCTCTATATAAGTCTTCCAAGTTGCCGATAAACGATGCTGCTCTTCGGAGCGGTTTTGGATTTTTAAATCCTTTTTGTTCTAATTCAGAGCAAAGAACTGCTTCCAGACCCTCAAATGTCTTAACAATAAACTTCATTTAATATGTTGATAATATTGATAGTAGTTATAATTATTCTTCGTCTGAATTGCCTACTGTTTTGGCATCCGAAACAATTTTAAATGTTAGTTCCTCTGTTTTATTGCTATAACCAACCATTAAAATATCGCCAGCTTTGGGTTGAAATTTAATGATGGCTTCTGCAAGCGGATCTTCGAGGTACTTTTGTAATGCTCGTTTTAATGGACGAGCACCAAATTGAACATCAAAACCTTTTTCGGCGATGTATTCTTTTGCCTTTGACGATAATTTTATTTCGTATCCAAGTTGTTTTATTCTGTTCAATAGTCCTTCGAGTTCAATATCAATAATTTTGTTGATGTCTTCGCGACTTAGTGAGTTAAATAAAATAACGTCGTCTATTCTGTTTAAAAATTCTGGTGCAAATGTTTTTCTCAACGCATTTTCTATAATACTTTTTGCCTGAGCATTAAAAGAATCTTTTCGCGCTTTGGTTTCAAAACCTACGCCTCTTCCATAATCTTGTAATTGTCGAGTACCAATATTACTGGTCATTATAACAATTGTATTACGAAAATCAACACGCCGACCAAGACTGTCTGTTAAACGTCCTTCGTCTAAAACTTGCAATAATATATGAAATACATCGGGATGTGCTTTTTCAATCTCATCAAGCAAAACAACAGAGTAGGGACGACGGCGAACTTTTTCGGTCAATTGGCCGCCTTCTTCGTATCCTACGTATCCCGGAGGAGCTCCTACCAAACGCGAAACACTGAATTTTTCCATGTATTCGCTCATGTCAATACGAATAAGGTTTTCGCTATTATCAAATAAGTATTCGGCAAGAACTTTTGCCAATTGAGTTTTACCAACACCGGTAGGACCTAAGAAAATAAATGTACCTATGGGTTTATTCGGATCTTTCAATCCGGCTCTATTGCGTTGAATGGCTTTTACAATTTTCTGTATGGCTTCGTCTTGTCCAATTATTTTACCTTTTATTTCATCAAACATGGTAAGCAATCGATTCCCTTCGGATTGAGCAATACGTTGAACCGGAACACCGGTCATCATGGCTACTACTTCGGCAACATTCTCTTCGGTAACAAGTTGTCGATTTTTGTACATTTCTTGTTCCCATTTTTCTTTTTCTTCTTGAATTTTGGTTTGTAAAGTGCGTTCGGTATCTCTTAATTTTGCTGCAACCTCGAATTTTTGTTGTTTTACGGCGTTTTGCTTCTCTTTTCTAACATTTTCAAGCTCTTCTTCTAATTTAACAAGGCTTGCAGGGACTTTTATATTTTTAATATGAACACGTGAGCCGGCTTCGTCCATAGCATCGATAGCTTTATCGGGCAATAAGCGGTCGGTAATATATCGGTGGGTTAGCTTAACGCACGATTCTAATGCTTCTTTTGAATAAATAACAGAATGATGGTCTTCGTATCGCTCTTTAATATTATTTAGTATTGTGATGGTTTCTTCAATTGATGTTGGATCGACAATAACTTTTTGGAAACGACGTTCTAATGCTCCATCTTTTTCAATGTATTGGCGGTATTCGTCTAATGTTGTAGCACCAATGCATTGAATATCACCTCTAGCCAATGCGGGTTTTAGCATATTGGCAGCATCTAACGAACCGGTTGCACCACCGGCACCCACCATGGTATGTATTTCGTCTATAAATAAAATAATGTTTGGATTTTTAGATATCTCGCTCAAAATAGCTTTGATGCGTTCTTCAAACTGGCCTCTATATTTTGTTCCGGCAACAATGGCTGCCAAATCTAAGGCCACTATTCTTTTGTCAAACAAGATTCGTGAAACCTTTCTTTGAACGATTCGCGATGCAAGTCCTTCTACTATTGCCGATTTCCCAACACCCGGATCTCCGATTAAAACAGGGTTATTTTTCTTTCTACGGCTTAATATTTGAGATAAACGCTCAATTTCCATTTCTCTTCCAACAATAGGATCTAAACGACCTTCTTCGGCGGCTTTAGTAAGATCAATACCAAAATTATCCAAGAATGGAGTATCGCTGGTGCTTCCTTTACCTTGACCACCCGGATTATTGCGCGAAGAACCAAACAAATTTTTGTCGTCATCTTCGTCTCCTTCATCCGATTGCATACGTGGTGTTTCACCTTGCAACATCGTTTTTATCACTTCGTAGTTTAAAGCATATTCAGAAAGTAAATTAGATGTATAACTTGTTTCATCTTTAAGAATAGCTAAAAGCATATGAACGCTATCGACCATTTTGCTTTTTAACGAAATAGCTTCTAAATTCATTAGTTTTAAAATTCGTTCTACACCTTTAGATACAGGTATCTGTTCAATTTCGTTCATGTGTAACGGGTCATCTTTTCTTAAATTGGATTCAATTTTCTTACGTATATCGGTAATATCAATAGGAAACGATTGCAATACTTGTATTGCTTCCGAATCGCCATCACGAAGCATACCTAAAAACAAGTGGTCGGTTGTTACTATTTCATTGCCAAGTCGAACCGCTTCTTCGCGACTATAATTTAATATATCGCTGATTTTGGGTGAGAATTTCGATTTCATATTCAAATAGCCTAAATATCACCTCAAAGATAATGAGAAATATTAAAAAGAGCAATGTTATCCCATATATTCTATAAACATAAGCTTGTTAATTAAAAAAAACGATTTTTATTTTTAATAACCGATATAAAATACTATCTTAGCGTTTCTAAAAAAATCATTAAAACATAAACACAAATATTTGATATATAAGCACATGGAAACTTTCGAGGGTGAAAATATTTTAAAGGTAAACATTGAACAACAGATGCAAGAATCATACATTGATTATTCAATGTCTGTAATTGTATCCCGAGCACTACCGGACGTAAGAGACGGTTTAAAACCTGTACATAGAAGAGTATTATTCGGAATGTACGAATTAGGCAATACTTCAAACAAACCTTATAAAAAATCTGCAAGAATTGTTGGGGAAGTATTAGGTAAGTTCCATCCACACGGCGACTCATCGGTTTACGGAGCCATGGTTCGTATGGCTCAAGAATGGTCATTGCGCTATCCACTTATAGATGGACAAGGAAACTTTGGCTCCATTGACGGTGATCCTCCTGCTGCTATGCGTTATACCGAAGCCAGACTAAATCGCTTAGCCGAAGAAATGCTTGCCGATCTTGATAAAAATACGGTTGATTTTAAAAACAATTTTGACGATACCCTTCAGGAACCCACTGTACTACCCGGTAAAATTCCTTTCTTACTTGTAAACGGTGCTTCGGGTATAGCCGTTGGTATGGCTACCAATATGGCACCACACAATTTAAGCGAAGTTGTTGATGCTATTATTGCTTATATTGATAACAAAAACATAACCGTCGATGAAATATTGAAATACATCACCGCACCCGATTTTCCTACCGGTGGTATTATATATGGTTATCAAGGTGTTAGAGATGCGTTGACTACCGGAAGAGGGCGTATTGTAGTTCGTGCAAAAGCAAGCATCGAAGTTGAAGATAATCACGAAGTTATTATTATTCGCGAAATCCCATATCAAGTCAATAAAGCTGAGTTGATTAAGAAAATAGCAGAGTTGGTTATTGAAAAGAAATTAGAAGGAATTTCCAACATTGCCGATGAGTCCGACAGAACAGGAATGAGAATCGTTATTGACGTTAAAAGGGATGCAAATGCGAATGTTGTATTAAACAGCTTATTTAAATATACATCACTTCAAAACTCGTTCAGTGTCAATAATATTTGCTTAGTTAATGGACGTCCTCGCTTATTAAACATATTAGAACTTATTAAATATTACGTCGAACATCGTCATCAAATTGTAATTCGCAGAACTCAATACGAACTTGACCAGGCCGAACAAAGAGCCCATATTTTAGAGGGACTGCTCATTGCTTTAGATCATATTGACGAAGTCATTTCATTAATAAGAGCTTCTAAAACAGTAGATATAGCCAAAGAAGGTTTGATGGAAAGCTTTGGTTTATCCGAAGAACAAGCTAAAGCTATTTTAGCTATGCGTTTACAAGCTCTTACCGGCTTAGAACGAGAAAAACTTCAAAATGAATACAATGAGCTCGTTGAACTTATTAAGCATTTGAAAGAAATCTTAGCTAACGAAGACCTTAGAATGCAAATTATTAAAGACGAGCTGATATCATTAAAAGAAAAATATGGTGATGCTCGTCGTACAGAAATAGAATACAATGCCGATGAATTTAACCCTGAAGATTTTTATTCAAACGACGAAATGGTCATAACAATCTCTCACTTGGGTTATATTAAACGTACATTATTAAGCGAATACAGAGTTCAAAACAGAGGTGGAGTAGGATCAAAAGCAACAGACATCCGCGACGAAGATTATATTGAACATGTTTATGTTGCTCGCATGCACAATACATTATTATTATTTACCGAAAAAGGTCGTTGTTTTTGGTTAAAAGTATACGAAATACCCGAAGGCAGTAAGTCGTCTAGAGGAAGAGCCATTCAAAATATTTTGAACATTGAAGCAGGCGATAAAATAAAGGCCTATGTTCATATTGAACGATTAGACAATGAAGAGTATTTAAAAAGTCATTATATTGTTCTATGTACTAAAAAGGGTATTATAAAAAAGACAACGTTAGAGGCTTATTCTCGTCCAAGATCAAATGGTATCATTGCAATAAATATTCACGAAGGAGACGAGCTTTTAGAAGCAAAACTCACAAACGGAAATCATCATATAATGCTTGCAAATAAAGGCGGTAGAGCAGTAAGATTTCCAGAAAATAAAGTACGTCCAATGGGACGCAATGCAGCTGGTGTAAAAGGTATAACATTAGTCGATCCTGTTAAAGGCGGTGTGGTAGGAATGGTTTGTGTTGAAAATGAGACAGAAGATATTTTAGTCGTATCTGAAAACGGCTACGGTAAGCGTTCAAAAATTAGCGAATATCCCATTACAAATCGTGGAGGAAAAGGTGTTAAAACAATGAACATTACCGATAAAACAGGTAAATTGTTTTCTATTAAAGGTGTTTTAGATACAGACCATTTAATGATTATTACAAAAAATGGAACGGCCATTCGATTAGCAGTTAAAAATCTTCGCTTATTAGGTCGCTCTACTCAAGGCGTTAGACTAATAAATCTTCGAGATGGAGACGAAATAGCTTCCATTACCTATATCGAGACAAATGGTGATGAAGAAACAGTTGATGAAACGAATGCCGAAAATGGCACTGTAATTGATGATGACATCGAATTGGAAGAAATTATCGATGATGAAGTAGATAATGAAGAAATCGAAGATAATAATGACGAAGATATGGAAGAGAAAGAAGATAACAATGATAATTAAATAAACCTAACATTATGAGAAAGTTATTTGTTTTAGCAATCTTTTTAATTTTAAGTGCAAATTTTATACATGCACAATCATGTAGTTCTTGCCGTGTAAGTTCGTACAATTACTATAAATACGGAGAACTAGATAAAGCAAAAGAAATGTCGGACTTTTGTATAACATGCGATAAAAACTCTAAAGACCCTAGGGTATGGTACTATAGAGGTCTTATTTACGAAGGAATTCACTTAAAAAAAGAGTTCAATTCTTTAGATAAAGAAGCCGTAGATAAATCGTTTGAAGCATACAAGAAAGCGTTGTTGTTTAATTTCTTGGATCCTTCACTTCAAACCTTAGACATTGAAAATAAACAAGAAGATCTTTTAAACTTCTTTAAAGCATTGATGGATCAAAAAACCAAATACACCGACCAAGAAATTACAATGGATATCATTATGAATCAATATCCTACATTAGCAAATATATTTGTAAATAAAGGTATTGACGCATATCAAAACACAAAAGATTACGAAAAAGCTCTAAAATATTTTAAAAATTCACTTTTTGTTTCCGGAATGTCAGGAAAAATAGATACTCCCGTAATTTATTACGCCGGATTAGCTGCTAATAAAGCAAAAAAATATGATGAAGCTAAAGAAATGTTTCAAACATGTACGAAATTAAATTATGGAGCCGATAATAAAGAAAAAGCAAACAATTATTTCTTTTTAGCCGATGTATATCGCTCAAAAGGTGATACTGCAAAATTTATTGAAACCTTAAAGAAAGGAATCGATAAATACCCAAAAGATAATACGGTATTGGTTGTAGAACTAATCAACCATTATTTAGGAACAAAACAAGTAGCCGCTGCAAAAAGCTATCTGGAAATTGCTATTCAAAACGACCCCAACAATCCTACCTATCATTTTGCTTTAGGTACCATTTATGATTCAAACGATAAAAACTACGATAAAGCGATAGAATGCTACAAAAAAGCTATTGAATTAAAAGGCGATGTTTTTGATTATCAGTATAACTTAGGCGCTTTGTATTTTAACCAAGCTGCAGATATATACAACCAAGCCAATAACGAATCCGACAATAAAAAATACCAGGCACTAAAAGCAAAAGGAGACGAAAAAATGAAACTTGCTGTTCCTTACTTAGAAAAAGCACATGAGTTAAATCCGAAAGATCTGCCCACTATGGAATCTCTTAAAAACGGCTATTATCGCTTGCAAATGAATGATAAATACGATGCCATGAAAAAGAAAATTGACGAAGCTAAAAAATAACGAAAAAGAGGGGAGTTAAATCCCCTTTTTTTGTAACTTTGCTATATGAAACGAATTCTATTTTTTTTATTGTTAACGTTAACGGTAAGTAGATTCTCTTATTCGCAAAACATTACCGGAGACGACTTGTTAAATATCTTAAAATCTGGCGATGCGATAAAAGCTAAAAGCATGGCAGATAAAGCTATAAATCAAGATAATGCGACAACAGATGCATCAATATGGTTTTATCGAGGTCAAATCTATCTTGCTATTTTTTCGTCAGCCGATGCACAAGTTCAAAAATTAGCTCCCGAAGCACTTGATATTTCATACCAATCTTTTCTAAAAACCATTGAATTAGATAAAACAAAAAAATTTAATAAAGAAACCTTAGAAGCATTAAAAAGCATTGCCACACAATTTAATTACGAAGGAGCCAATCTTTTTAATCAAAAACAATATGAAAATGCACTGAATTATTTTGAAAATGCCATAAAAATAAGCAAGATGCCTGCAATCAATAAGTTAGATACCATTGTATTGTACAATGCTGCACTTGCATCCGAAAAAATAAATCAAATCCAAAAAGCAATCAGCTATTACGAGCAACTGAAACAATATAAGTTCGGCGGCTCAAACTTATATGTCGAATTGGGCAAATTATATTGTAAACACGACCAAGAATTAAAAGGAATTGAAGTTTTTAATCAAGGTCTAAGTTTATTTCCCGAAGATGCATTAAAATTTTACAACGAACTCATTAATTTTTACCTTCAAAAAAACAATTTACAAGAGGTATTAAAATATACCAACGAAGCATTAAAATTAGATAATAAAAATGCTACACTATATTTTATCAAAGCAAGCGTTTATGAACAACAAAACAACGAAAACGAAGCGGAACAACTCTACAAAAAATCGTTAGAATATAACCCCATATATCAAGATGCTCTATACAATTTAGGTGCGTTATACTACAACAAAGCAACAACACTTATAAAAAAAGCAATGAACAAAACAGAACAAAATCAAGCAATTGAGATATATAAACAAGCCCAAACCTATTTGGAAACATATAACAACAATTATCCACACGAAGAAATCGTGTTAAAAATGTTAAAAACCATCTATACACTAACCAATCAAAACGATAAATTAAACCAAATTAACGAATGGCTAAATAATTAACGAACTATGAAAAATGTTTTCATCATTTTAATTACCTTATTATGTATAAGTAAATTAAATGCTCAAACCAACGGCACCAGCAAAGGCGAAAATTTTATAAAGCAGATTGAAGGTAAGCTTGATAAAGCAAAAGCTCAAGTTGATAAGCAATGTGCCGATGCAGCAGGTAGTCAAAGTGCTGAAAATTGGTATCTTAAAGCCTATGTTTATAACGAACTGGCAAAAAGTCAAGTATATAAAAAGTTAGCTCCGAATGCCGAATTTGAAGCATTGGATGCTGTAAAAAAATCGAAAGAACTTGATTCAAAAAAGAAATTTGAATCAGATAGAATAAATTTACTCTTCGATTTAAGCACATTATTTTATAATAAAGCCATTACATTGTACAACGATGGTGTTGAAAATAAAAAGGAAGCCAATTTTCCCGATGCTCTGCTAAACTTTGAAAAATTTATGGAATGTATTGATGTATTGGGAAGCGATAAGGTAATTGTTACCAATTTATTGGATTATAACAAAGTTTCGTTGAACAATATTTATCTTTATATAGGTTATTCAGCTCAAAAATGCAATCAGTTTGAAAAAGCTAAAACTTTTTATGACAAATTGGTGTTATTAAATGTTCCGGCTGCACAAGCTCGACAATCCGGAAATCCATTGGCATACATCTACTACATGGAACTTTTATTAAATAATAAAGATACCATAGCCGCAAGAGGTGTTGCCGAAAAAGGCTTGGAAGTTTATCCTGAGAACCCGGATGTTGTAATGGCGGCTATTGAATTATTTTCAAAAATGAAAAAAATGAGCGAAATGGCCGATTTAATGGAAAAAGTTGTTTCGCAAAATGCTAATGCCGATTTAAAAATGATATTTGTTCTTGGTCAAGCTTTTAATAATATAGCCAAAGAATATGCACGAAAAGGATATCAAAGTACAGCAGAGCAATATAAAACAAAGGCCATTAGTTACTTTGAAAAGGTGCTGAATGCAAACCCAACTGATAAAAAAATACTTTTTAATGCAAACTACAACTTAGGAGTAATTTATTACAATGCAGGTGTTAATGCATATAAACAAAGAAGCGAATCAAATACAACAGAATACGAGTTTTTATTTAAAAAATCATTACCATATCTTGAAAAAGCAAAAGAAATTGACCCTAAAAACAAAAACGTGCTGAATATGTTGCTTAAAGCTTACACTTCGCTCAACGAAAAAGCCAAAGCTGAAGCAATAGAAAGTGAACTTTATAAGTAAATATATTGAATAATAATTTGTTGATTTGTGAATAAAGCAGTATTCTTTTTAATCTTTACAATCTTATATTTTAATCTTTATACTCAAAATATCGAACAGGAGTATCAAAGCCTTGTCAAATCTAACGATTATGCAAAAGCATTGACAAAAGTAGAGGAGGGGATTAAGCAAAATCCCAACAATGCTGCCTTATATCTAATGCAGGTAGAATGCTCGTTGTACTTATATTCATCGAACCGAGATACTTCCGAGCAATTGTTAACAAAAGCCTTTCAAAGTCTTTCGAAGTATCATCAACTCAACACAAATTCAGAATCATTTAAAACATTGTCGGCTCAATTGTCCATACCGATATACCGTAAAGCCGCCATATATATGAATTTAGAACAATATGGTGCAGCTAAAAGTTGGTTTTATAAAACGATACAGTTAAAATCATGGGCGAACGAAAAAGATCCCGATTTAATATTCTATACCGGCTTATCTGCTTATAATTCAGAAGATTTTTCACTTATGGAAAAATGTTTTACTCAACTCGTTATAGAACAATACACAAACGCATCCATTTATGAAATTTTAGCATCGTATTATTATCAAAACAATTCATTAAACAAAGCAAAAGATATAGTCATAACAGCGTTAAAAGCCGGAATTTTTATCAGTCCTGAAACAGAAATTATTGCATTATATGTTATAGAAAAATACAGGAATTGCAATGAATTCAATACATTAAACAAACAATTTTCATGGTCAACTTCAGAAAGCATTGAAATAGAAAAAGTAGTAGGGCGAATATTTTATTTATGCGGCGATACAACTTCTTGCATTGAGCAATATAAACGAATATATTATAAATATCCAACTGATACAACCGTTTTAATACAATTAGGCTTAGTTTATTATAACAGAGGAATTAAATACCTGCAAGAAGCAAAAAACATCATTGCTAAAAGTGACAAGAATATTGAACCTTACCGAAAATTAAAAGATTTATATATAGCTGATATGAAATCGGCCATTTTTTATTTAGAAAAAGCCTTACAATTAAATGTTACTTTTTCAACTGCCATCAATTGTTTGTATCAAAGCTATAAGCAATTGCAACGCAAAGAGGAAATGAGCAAACTACAACAAAAGTATCCAAACTTGTTAGATTAACAGAAAAAGAATACATTTAACATAATATAAATTATAAGACATTTTATAATAATCATTTTTCTCTATTTAGTTATCATTAAATAATCATTATTTTTACCGCAAATATTTTGATTATGATTCTTAGTTTTGAAGAAATAAAAGACGAAAAGATTTTAGAAACGGCAAAAAACATGTTAATTGCTGCTCGAACTGCTCCAAAAGCAAGAGGAACCGATAATGTACATCTTTCGATTTTAACCGGTAGTGATATTCAAAAATTGTCTGAACACATGAAAACCATAGCTATTCGAGACAATGTTGCATTTTTTGAACGTGATGCCGTCAATCTTGAACAAGCATCAGCTGTGGTGTTATTCGGAACTCCTTATAAGTCATTAGGTTTGAAAAATTGTGGCTGGTGTGGCTTTCCAACATGTTCAGAAAAAGAATTGCATCCGACTCATCCCTGCGTTTATAATGTTCACGATTTGGGTATTGCTATTGGCTCTGCTGTCTCTGTAGCCTCGGATTTTAAAGTTGACAACCGTGTCATGTTTTCGGTCGGAAAAGCTGCTTTAGAGTTAAACTTATTTTCTGATGAAATAAAAATGGCTTTTGGAGTACCGCTTTCCGCCTCCGGTAAAAATCCATTTTTTGACCGAAAACCTATTTAACATAATATAATGCTTTAGATTTTAATATCGAAATAATGAAAATCCTTTTTATAGATACAACGCACCCGATTATAAAACAAAAATTTGAAAATGCCGGTTGGCAGTGCGATTATTTTTCAGATATCGACTATCAAAAAGCGTCAGTTATTATTTCAAATTACGAAGGAATTATCATACGAAGCAAAATAATTTTAGATAAAAACATCCTTACCAAAGCCAAGCGATTGAAATTTATTGGAAGAGTCGGAGCCGGAATGGAAAGCATCGATACTCAAGCTGCTCAAGACTTAGGAATAGTATGTTTTAACTCACCCGAAGGAAACAGAGATGCCGTAGGCGAACATGCATTGGGTATGCTGCTTTCTTTGTTTAACAATTTATTTAAAGCCAATGAAGAAGTAAAAAAAGGAATTTGGAAGCGTGAAGAGAACCGTGGCATTGAAATAAAAGGGAAAACCATCGGTATTATCGGATATGGGAACATGGGAAGTTCTTTTGCAAAAAAGTTAAGCGGTTTTGAAGCAACGGTTATAGCATACGATAAATATAAAAAAGATTTTTCCAACCAATTTGTAAAAGAGGTCTCGTTAGGACAACTCCAGTCAGAAAGCGACATCATTAGCCTTCACGTTCCCTTAACAAAGGAAACAAAATACATGATAAATAAACATTTTATTGATAAATGCTCAAAAACTTTTTATTTAATCAATACTGCTCGTGGTCCAGTTGTAAATACTCATGATTTAATTTCTGCTCTGAAATCAAAAAAAATTGCCGGAGCTGCATTAGATGTTATTGAATACGAAGAAAGCTCGTTTGAACAATTAGTTCAATTTCCTCCTGAATTTCATGAACTTACTCAATTTCAAAATGTTCTTCTTACTCCTCATATTGCCGGCTGGACTGTAGAATCTAAAATTAAACTGGCAGAAATTCTTGCAGACAAAATTTTAAACTATATGAATGTTCGTTGATGAGAGATGATAATAAAATAGTGCATAGTTTGTGGATTGGCAATAGCTTAACACAATTAGAATTGTTAACCCTTATATCTTTTACTACAAACGGTCATTTATTTTATTTATGGACATATAATGAAATTGAAACTCCCCTGCCCTCCGGTGTTGTTGTAAGAGATGCCAATGAAATTTTACACTCTTCAAAAATATTCAAATATAAGTATAGTAACCAGTATGGGCATGGCAAAGGAAGTTATGCCGGTTTTTCCGATTTATTTAGATATGCATTGCTATATAAATTTGGTGGTTGGTGGGTAGATATGGATGTTACGTGCTTAAAACCCCTCGATTTTCAGGAACCCTATGTATTTCGCTCACATCACGAATTGAAGATTGTTGGGAATATGCTAAAATGTCCACCATTCAGTAAATTGATGCAAAAATGTTTTGAAGAAACGTTTTTTCTTCTCGATGAATACAATAAAGATTGGAATAAACCCATTGAAATCCTAAACAGAAATATAATTCAACTTGAGTTAGAAACATATGTACGCTCCTTTTCCAATCAAGACCAATGGAGATTTATAAAGAAATTACTTAAAGAACCATTTGACGTCCCCTCATTTTATTATGCCATACATTGGGTTAATGAGGAATGGAGAAGACATAAAATAAATAAGACAACGGTACTGAAAAATAGTTTTTACTTGGAAATACTAAAGAAATATAATTTAACCTACACTATTTTAGAAGGATGGAACTCCTCCATGTATAAATTTAAACTTACTAACTTCTATACATCAATGCTCTTATTAAAAAAACCAAAAGCCTTTTTTAAATCATTAAAATACATTTTACATTATTTAAGCAATAAAAATCGTAAAATTGGAATATGATAGTAATCAAATTACTATCTTTATGCAACGAAATAATAAATTTTTAACATATGGGAAAATTAAGTCACTTAGAACCCAAAGCTATTTGGGAAAACTTTGAACAAATTTGTTCAATACCTCATCCTTCAAAAAAAGAAGAAAAAATAATTGCTTTTATGAAGCAATTTGGCGAAAACTTAGGTTTAAAAACGATAGTAGATGAAGTAGGCAATGTAATTATTAAAAAGCCTGCAACTCCCGGTTTTGAAAATCGCAAAGGAATTATTTTGCAAGGTCATTTAGATATGGTTCCTCAAAAAAACAGCGACAAAAATCACGATTTTGAAAAAGACCCCATCGAGCCGGTAATTCATGGAGAAAAAATCAAAGCCAATGGTACAACATTAGGAGCTGATAATGGAATTGGCGTTGCAGCTGCTATGGCTGTATTGCAAGCAAAAGATTTACAACACGGACCTATTGAAGCACTCTTCACTATTGATGAAGAAACAGGAATGACAGGAGCTTTTGGACTAAAACCCGGTCTTTTAGATGGCGATATTCTTTTAAACCTCGACTCCGAAGACGAAGGTGAAATTTATGTTGGATGTGCCGGCGGTATTGATGCAAATATTACTTATACCTATAAAACAGAAGATGTTCCACTAAATTCTACCGCATTTAAAATTTCGCTGCTAGGTCTAAAAGGTGGACATTCGGGCATGGAAATTATTTTAGGAAGAGGTAATGCCAATAAATTAATGAATCGTTTTCTGAAATATGCGACTAAAAAAATGCATATTCGCATAGCTCATATTGACGGAGGAAGCTTACGAAATGCTATACCAAGAGAATCATTTGCTATTGTTACGGTTCCTCAGGAATTAGAAAACGATTTTATGGCTGCCATTAAAGAATTTGAAGGCATTTATAAAAACGAATACTTAAATACCGAACCCGATTTGAAGTTTTTTACCGAAAAAGCTGCAAAACCCGAAAAAGTAATCGACAAAATAACTCAAATAAGCATGATTCATGGAGTTTATGCATGCCCTAACGGGGTTATTCGCATGAGTGATGCCATTCCGGGCTTAGTTGAAACATCTAACAACCTTGCAAGCATTAAGATGAATCAAGAAACAATTCAAATTTCATGCTTATTGCGTAGCTCAGTTGATAGTGCAAAAAAAGATTTAGCTGAAGCAATTGAAAGTGCTTTTGTAACCAGTGGTGCTAAGGTTGAATTTACCGGTGGTTATCCAGGTTGGAAGCCCAATATGAATTCAGCTATTTTAAAAGAAGCTCGTGAAGTTTATAACAAAAAATTCGGCAAAATTCCGGAAATAAAAGCAATTCATGCCGGATTAGAATGTGGATTACTGGCAGGCGCATATCCTAATCTCGATATGATTTCATTTGGTCCAACCATTCGCTATCCACACTCACCAGACGAAGAAGTAAACATTGCATCGGTTCAAAAATTTTGGGATTTCTTGGTAGAAGTTCTTAAAAATGCTCCGGTAAAATAAATAATTAAATAATTAATTAAAGGCTGTAAAAAATTGATTTATTTGATTTTAACAGCCTTTTTTATTTAAAATCATGAAACGACTTTCATTTCTTTTTTTATTTACGCTCATTTCTTCCCTTTCATTTGGTTGGGGCGAAATTGGACATCACATTATTGCTGAAATTGCAAAAGCTCATGTTAATAATAACATTCAAGATTCCGTAAACAAATATTTGGGTTCGATGTCGTGGGAAAGTGCCGCAACATGGATGGACGATATGAGACGTAATAAAGAATATGCCTATTTTAAAACATGGCATTATATTAATATTGAAAAGGATATGCCTTACGATAGCACAAAAACCGGAACAGACAATGTATATGTACAACTTCAAACTGCAATTAACAACTTAAAAAACAAAAAGAACTTAAGTCCCGAGCAAATCACCTACAATTTAAAAATATTATTTCATTTAATGGGCGATTTTCACCAACCGTTGCACGTAGGATATGGTGTTGATAGAGGTGGCAATGAAATAAAGGTGAATTTTATGGGGAAATACACAAATCTACATGCCATTTGGGATACGGATATTATTGAACAGGCAACTATTTCTTTCGAAAACGTAAATGCTTTATCCCAAAAGAAAATATACAAAAATATGGAAGAAGTAAATCTTTTGAAATGGATGACTCAAACTCGAAAATTACTTGTTGCAGTTTACCATTTTTCTAATCCCATAGAAAGCAAATACATCGATGATAGTAAACACATTATTCAACATCAACTTTTGCTTGCCGGTTTAAGGTTAGCACAAATTTTAACTATCACTTTTTCGGTTTAATCTCGCTTACCAGTTTCTTAAAATTTCTTCTAAATCCTTTTTATTATATGGTTTTGACAAGATTGCATCAAATCCCAAGTTATTTGTTTTATGAATATTAATTAAATATGGATTGGAGCTTGTAGCTATGAGTTTAATGGTGTTTTTATGCTTTATATAGGTAATCATTTGAGAAAGATTATTTAACTCAAAATTTAAATCAAGTATCAATACATTGACATCTTTTTCTTTTTCAACAAATTCAATTATATCGCCATTTTCTTCGGCAATAAAGTATTTGGAATTGTTTCTTTCAAAAATTCGAACAAGAAACTCACGAATAGTTAGATCTTTTTCGGCAATAATAAAAACAAATTTAGTCCAATCAACGTTGTTTACATCCGAGTCTAACATGGAATTGTTCAATTTAAAACGTTTAAAACCAATTGTAAAGTAGAAAGCGGTTCTCTTATTTAACTCAGATTCAACCCAAATCTCGCCTCCCAAAAGTTCTACAATGCGTTTTGAAATGGATAAACCGAGACCTGCACCACCGTATTTAGATTTTTTACCTTCTTTTCCTTGCCCAAATCGTTCAAAAATAATTTCTACATCTTCTTTTGACATTCCCAACCCGCTGTCAATTACAAAAAATTGAATAGTATTGTCAACTAAATTGTAACCAAAACGTATGGTGCCTTTTTCGGTAAATTTCAATGAATTGTTTAATAAATTCAAAATTACTTGATTTAAACGAACCTCATCGGTAATAATAATCGATTCGGCATCGCTTAAAGCACAAATTCTTTCTATTTTAATTTCTGTTATTTTTTTCCGTTTTATTTCTTCGTTTGCCCAAACCTCTAATCTACTAAGCATTTGATTTAAGTAGCAAGGTCCTTCCGTTATTTTTAATTGTCCGGCTTCTATTTTAGAAAAATCGATTAAATCATTGATAAGCGATAAAAGGCTTTTACTGTTGGACGAAATAATATCAATATATTCTAAGCGATGAAGCGTGTCGTTTGATTCTTCTTTAAGCAAATCGGCAAAACCAATAATAGCATTAAGCGGAGTTCTGATTTCGTGGCTAATATTGGCTATAAAAGAAGATTTTCGTGATGAAATCTCTTCGGCTATTTTTTTTGCTTCTTCCAATTCTTTGAAAAATTTTAACTCAGAAGAGACATCTTGAATAATAAAAATATATTGTGGCTTTTGTTGACTTTCAAGCAATGTTCCCCATATTTTACATGGACGATTACCTTTTTTCGTATCTAAAACGATGGAATACGCCTCTAATTTTTTAGTTGCATTCAGTTCCTCAACAATTTTTTCAAAATCGTTAACACTATTAAAGAATGGGAGCGTAAAAATAATATGGTCGTTTAATTCAAACTTTGAAATGCCTAAAAAATCCTGACAAGCTTTATTAGAATCAATTACTTTACCATTTTGCGAGAGAATAATCATTGGCAAAGGTGAGTTATAAAACAAAGCCTGAAATTTTTCGTCAACTTGCCTTAAAACTTGAATAGAGTGCTTTTTAAGTTCTTCTTCGTGACTTACTTTGAGTTCTTTTTTACTTAATTCAGTCTTATATTCAAAGGTAACTTTCTTATGATACTTATATAGTACATGAAATAAAGGTAAAATTATTAAAGTGAAAAATATAGCTTTAAAAAACGTTAGAACCAACTTTTTCCATATAAGTTTATCTATATAGCTTATATCATTATCAGCGCAAGCCAAATATTTTTTACCTGTTAGTGAAATTCTGGGTATTATCACTGTTCTAAAAGTTCCCCAGCGGTCTGTGTATTCAACAAAAGTATTTATATTTGTTTCAAAGGCTTTATTAAAAGCTTTATCGGCTTCGGAATATTCTTGCCAATAATACGATAAATTTTGACCGGTTCGCATTTCGTGGTTGGTAGCCGAAGAGCTTGTTATATACAATTTGCCATTTTGCTCAACCAGTGTATATAAATATTTAATATTATAATTATTTGCCTGAAAAGTAAGTAGTTGAAGAATTTCATTAAATTCAATATCATTTATACTATTTCTGTTAATTGCTCTATCGTGGTAATTCATTGGCAATAGATAATCAATGCTTTGAGCCGATTTTAACAGTTTATCATTAATCTCGTTATTGATCGTGTGTTTTTCAGAAAAATATGAAGCTGTCAAATAGCCGATAATGCCCAAAATATAAACCAATAAAGCAAAATAAAAATATTGCCTTATATTTACTTTTTTATTTAATATTTGGATTCTATTTTTTAACCACTTTTTCAACATGTTTATTTCCGTTTTTTAGTCGAATTGTTAAAAAATAAACTCCGCTTTTTAAATCAGCTACGTTGTATTGAGTATTTAAAGGTAAAAGAGTTGATCTGCCTAAGATGTCCGTAAGAGTTATACTTTCTATTGCATCCATACCATTAATATAAATATAATCATCCACCGGATTTGGAAAGACGTTAATAGCATTTACCGTATTTTCGTTAATAATAGTCGGTATTTTAACCGGAATTGTTAAAAACGATGAATGGTTTTGATTGAAATAAACTTTATTGGTAGCAATAAGCGTATCTCCTGCTGCATACATTGTTAAACCATTATTCAAATTATTATCGTAGCGTGGATAATTTGACGAGGTTATATCTATTCTTATTTTATGTCCTTCTAAAAAAGTATAAGCCACATAAGGTAGTTCAATATCAATGGCATAATATGCGTTTGCTTGCATCGAAACAGTATCATTTACGGTATAACCATTTCTAAAACGCATTCGCTGAATGCCGTCCGATATAAGCATCGAACGCCCGTCAGGATAAACATCGCAAAGTCGTATAGAAAAATCGGTATCTTTTCTATCGCTGCTAACCCAAAGATGTACGTTGGGTTTACCGAAAATTTCAATGTCGTGAAGCAAATATTCGGAACTAAATACTAAAATATCATTTCTCGCTTCTACTGTTTGTGATTGGTCATATGGTCCTTGCAGTAAATCGGTTCTGAGCGTACATCCCCCATGGGTCGGCGAAGGATCTGCAGGATTATATAAATATAAACCAAAATCGTTGATACCGGTTGGAGAATTTTGTGAAAGCAATCCATTTGGCTGGAAAAAGTAAGTTTGATTTTGATATAAAACAGAATCTATTGACGAACTTTCTAACCATTGGTTATTACCGATTTGATAATATCTGAAGACGGGTTCGTTTTCCCAACCGTTATTCATATTTCGTAAATAAAAATCGAAAAAACGTAACGCCAATGAATCGCTCCATTGGCATGCGTTATCAAAAGTGAGTTCGCCTTGCTGACATGAACCGACATAAGCACTACCATGGCCGCCATGAACCCATGGTCCCATCAGAAGTTTGTGTTTTGAAGCGACAACAGATGATTGCCTAATTGCTTTAAAAAAAGAAATCATACCGTCAATGTTGTGGTCATACCAACCTCCAATCATAAATAAAGGAACTTTAATAGCAGATGGATAATTGGTTGTCGATTCAACATATTGCCATTGAAAGTTGTAAAAAGGATTTGCCAGCAACCATGGCGATAATCCATATCCAAGATTATCAAGTTGCTGTACATATTCGGTTCTATAAACTCCACCCGGATAATATTCTTGATACGTCATTTGAGGGAAAGCAACAATGGGAACACAACATGTCAAATGAGGAGGGTTTTCCTTTGCTGTTTGATATTGAATTTTTCCCAATGCCGAAGGACCCCAAGTACCAATTTTGCCATTGCTCCATGTTTGTTGAGCAATCCATTCCACTAAATCATAACCATCCAAACCTCTGTTATAATTAGCTACATAAGCAGAAGCACTTCCATAAAAGCCACGCCAATCGGCAATAACAAAGTTGTATTGATTCTGGTATAAATGACTTCCGACTATTGGCAAGCCCCATCTGTATAAAATTCGATTGTATGGAGTTTGAACCAATATAGTAGGTAAAGATTGCGTAGTGTCGGCTATATAAATATCAACAGCAAGCTTTTTACCATCACGCATAGGAATAGAATCAATAATTGGAAAATAAACTTGTGCATTTAAATGAATTGAAATACAAATAAATATGAAACACAAAAACTTCGTCATTGCAATTATTTAGTTCATGTAAAGATAATACTCTTTTGTCAAAAACAAAAAACTATAAGAATATAAAATAAAGTAAGTTAAGAATATACTATATAATAGAAAAAAGAATTATTTAGCTTCGTAATAACATCTTTTGGGCGACGAAATTTTTGATTCGGCAACAAGTTGTTTTATTGCTTTGTCCACTTCTTTTTTATCTATCCCTGTTAATTCAGCTATTTCTCCGGCTTTTAATGCTTTTCCGCTTTTTTTCATTGCATCCAAAATAGTTTTTGTAGTTTCCATATTTCAAATTATTTTTGTACAAACACAAAAGTATAATTTTTATGGAAAACAATCAAGAACAATCTAAGTACGATAAAAATTTAAAAACCAAAGGCAGTGGATGTTTAGGTGTAGCCATTCTAGGTGGTATATTTGGTTTTATATTGCTTATTTTACTTATTATGGGATATTCCTATTATAATGGATTGGTAACCCGCGAAGAAAAAGTAAATGCTCAATGGGCACAGGTTGAAAATCTTTACCAACAAAGAGCTGATCTTGTAAATAACCTTGTTGCTACAGTAAAAGGCTATGCTACACACGAAAATAAAACCTTAACGGAAGTGGTAGAAGCTCGTGCCAAAGCAACATCTATCAATGTTTCGCCCGAGAAACTCGATGAAGCTTCGCTCAAATCGTTTGAAGATGCTCAACAAAACTTAAGCTCCTCGCTTTCGCGTTTATTGGTAACGGTTGAAAATTATCCCGATTTGAAAGCAAACCAAAATTTTATCATGCTTCAGGGACAGTTACAACAAATAGAAACCAACATAGCTCAAGAACGCAATACTTTTAACGAAGTTGCCCGCGACTACAATACTGCCATTCGCAAATTTCCGCGCAATATATTTGCAAGCATGTTTAATTTTGAGGCGAAAGCATACTTTAAAGCTCAGGAAGGGGCAGACAAAGCACCTAAAGTAAGCTTTGAGTAAAACTATCTTCTTAAAATAACCATTGTAGCTCCGTATCCATATTCCTTAAACGAAGCGTCTTGATAATCGTAATGCGAATATTCGTGTGTCAGAATTTTTCTTAATTCTAGCTTTAATGTTCCATTACCCACTCCATGAATAAAAACAACCCTTTTAACAGTTGGAGTTAAAATACATTCTTCTAATTTTTTTCTAAAATGATTAATTTGAATTCCTAACATTTCTGAAGGTGTTAAATCTTTATAATCATCTACCAACTCCGGTATATGTAAATCAACCTCTATAAGTTCAGGCTTTTCAATTTCAGATTTTGGTTTTGAAATTAACTCTTTTTGGTCATCTTGAATTTTTTGCTTTTTTATGTTTTCCTGATTTTTTTCAGCTTGTATAATTGACATTAAAAAGGCCGGTTCATCAAAAAATTCATTTTCTTTAAAGTAATTGATATTTAATAAGTAAAGTGAGCTTACTTTAAGTTCTTTATTAATAATTTTACCGGTTTTATTTTCAGATGGATTATACAATATTCCTTGAACGGTATATGAGCTTGTTTGGGCAATATCTTCTTTAGTTAAATGATTTATAAACAACTTGGAACCTGCTTCTATATGTGCAGTATCTATGAATTTATGTGAGTTTATCAAACGATTAAAAAGACAAAAAGTAAAATTATTATTTGAGTCGTTGATTATGTATAAGTTAAGCTCTTCATTTTTAAGACCGTCTTCGTGCACAAAAGCTAAATAAATATCGTCAGTTAATGGCTCTGATGGTTCAATGGTAGGAATAGAAAAATCGTCCATTTCAAACTTTTTCTCTTCTCTTTCGGCGTAATTGTAATTCATTGTATCTGCATCATTAACTATTTGTTTTTGTGGCTGATAAGCATTTTTTTCAACTACTACCAATTGTTTTGAATTCATAGGAATTTCAAAACCTTCGTCGGTATAAACATAGACAATATTGCCCTGAATACGGGTTACTCTTCCCTGTCCTACCTCGTTTAAAAAACGGACTTTGTCGCCAACTTCAATATTTGCCATAGAAAATATTATTTTTGGGCTAAATTACATAATTTTGCAACAAAAAATGCAAATTCCACTGATAGAAACGAAGGACTTCTTTTACGAGCTACCCGAAGATCGCATCGCCAAGTATCCATTGGAAATAAGAAATAGCTCTAAATTACTGATATATAAAGATAACGAAATAACTGAAACCGTTTTTTCTAATATTTATAAGCATATTCCGAGTGATTATTTGCTTATATTCAATGATACAAAGGTGTTACCTGCTCGCATGCATTTCCAAAAAAAGACAGGTGCAATCATCGAAGTGTTCTTACTGGAGCCATTTGAGCCTAAAGAATATAATCAGAACCTGAATAAAACAAAAAGCTGTGAATGGCTCTGTTTTGTTGGAAATGCAAAAAAATGGAAAGAAAACGACATCTTAACTAAAACACTCATAATTAATGGCGAAGAGATTGTTGTTAATGCAAATAAAATATCTTCGCAACAAAATGCTTTTGTTATTAGGTTTGAATGGAGTGGCAACCTACCTTTCTTAGATATTTTAAATTATATCGGAAATATTCCTATTCCACCTTATTTAAAAAGAGAAACAGAAGCCATTGATTTAGACCGTTATCAAACAGTTTTCTCAAAATATCTCGGAAGTGTGGCTGCTCCAACTGCTTCACTCCACTTTACCAATGAAGAATTTAGCCAGTTTAACAATAAAGGAATTCATTTTACTTATCTTACTTTGCATGTAGGAGCAGGAACATTTAAGCCCATGAACTCAAAATATATTCACGAACATGAGCTACATACAGAATTCTTTCAGGTAAATAAAGAATGTATCGAAAAAATAATTCAATATTATCCTAAAATCATCGCTGTCGGAACAACCGCTTTAAGAGCATTGGAAAGTATCTATCACGCAGGTAACCTTCTATTAAATCATGAAAAAAACTTTAATTTTATCCCTCAATGGTGCGAATATGATTTATTCGATAAAAAAACACCCATCTTCGCAACTAATGCTTTATTCAATTATTTATCAGATAATCAATTAAATAAATTAGACTTACGTACCCAAATTATGATTTCTCCGGGTTATCAGGTTAAAATGGCGGAAGGAATCGTTACAAATTTTCATCAGCCTCAAAGCAGTCTTTTAGCACTCGTATCTTCCATCGTTGGTGATGATTGGCATAAAATATATGATTATGCATTAAAAAATCAGTTCAGGTTTCTGAGTTATGGTGACAGTTCTTTACTTTGGAAAAACAAAAAAGAGGCTGTCTCATAAGGGCAGCCTTTTTATTTTGTTGATAATCAATGACA